>Ga0209863_10000673_pt1 | contig 15623 bp, 15 predicted proteins | sample OrgsoiDNA2013046_FD_185796 | JGI IMG/M metagenome (GOLD analysis project Ga0209863, IMG submission 185796) | Permafrost soil microbial communities from the Arctic, to analyse light accelerated degradation of dissolved organic matter (DOM) -... | ecosystem: Environmental > Terrestrial > Soil >...
CAACTGAATATTTCCCCTGCTCAATACGACAAAGGTTTGAAGCGTCTATGTTAATCATGATGGCAAGCTGTTTGGCCTCTATACCTTTCTTTTCACGCAACTGGCGAATTTTTGCACCAATACGCTCACGATCTTTACTACGATCACTACCTTCATAATAAAAGCTAAAACCTTCATTTGCCAACATCTTCATTAATACCCAATAGATCATACTTGATTTATCATCAGAAAAATTTTCATTAAAATACTTGGCTAAAGAGTGAGCTATTGATTTCTGTCGTGTATAATGAACAGGAAGATAGCTTTTCAATATGAATTTCTCTCCGTCGGTGGCAACTACTTCAATAGTGGAACTGTCCAAAAAATTAATTTTTGCCATTTTCCAGATGCCGTGTTTATAGTGATGCCGTCACTTTTATATTTAAATGTAATAATACAGCATTTTTTTCAATTGGCATATAAACCAATTGAAAAAATTAATTTTAGAAAGAAATTTGAAGGGATTAACAATTTATCATTGAGAAATATTACATATTATCGGACTACAACATTCTCAAAAAGTGCTGATTCTGCGAAGTTTTCACTCATATGCGGTAGCCAGGTGAGATAAAGTTATATATGAACCCATAACTTATTTACCCTTTCAGCCTGAACTTTTGCAGGTATTTGTCTACATATTCGTCTACGTTGATGCTGTTTTCCGAATGGCCTGAATTTATCCAGTCCAGGACATCCTGCTTTCTAAACTTATATAATTTTCCAAGCTTGATAAATTTTAATTCTCGTTTTGCGCAGGCTGAATAAATAACCGATGCCTCGACCTTCGCAAATTTGACCAGCTCTTTCACATTCATGAATTCTTCCGTTTCCCTTTCCGCAGGAACTGCCTTTGGCAGGCCAAGTTTTAAAACCAAGGATTTTATTTCCTGGACGGCTACTTCGATATGCTCTAACCTCTCTTCAATTGTTCGGTATTGCGTTTTCATGTAATTTGAATTTTAAATAGTCATTCTGTTTGCGGCTGCGACTTTATTCTTGTCAGGCATCTTACTATAAATCTGGGTAGTCTTAATGTTTTTATGGTTTAGCATTTTACTGATTACATACAGATCCTCTCCCTTGGAAACCAGATGGGTAGCATAGGTATGCCGGAAGCAATGAAATGTAATTTTCTTCCTGATTCCTGCCATGACCAGCCATTCGGATAATTTGCTCCTGATCCGGTCATATCGAAATTCCGGGAAAAGGGGATCATCATGTTCACCCCTGGGGCCGAGAAGTTCCACCGCCTGATGGGCTATAAAATGTCTTATTGGACGGTTTGGTTTGGGATCGATAAACTGCACGTACCAGGATTCCAGTTCCTTTGAATACTCCAGGTGTTTCCATTGAAGGGATTTGATGGCACCAAATCGAAGTCCGGTTAAAATAGCAAAGAAGCCGGCTCGCCGGACGAGGTCGTCATCTTTAAATCGTGTTGCTTTCAATTTCTCAATTTCCTCTTCCGTCAGATAATTCCGGATAGTTTCAGTTGTTTTGATCCGGCTTCCGGGCGTAATCGGACTTCGCTGCAAATATTTCTGCTGAACAGCACTGTCAATAAGTGTCAGAAATTTGTCAAAATACGAGGATGCGGAATTTGTCTCCAGCTTCAGGGTTTTCCTGCGCAACATATTTGTCGTTAAAAGGAATTCCTTAAATCCGGCAATAAATTCCTCTGTTATTGCAGTAAATTTTAACCGATCGCCACCAAATATTTTCAAATATTTCATCATCGAAATATAATGCGTCACATCTTTTCCGGATTGCTCCTTTTTCAGGATAAACTTTGAGGCAAAATCAAAAAGACTGCTTTCCAGAATATCTGCATTGAAAAGACTGTGATCCTCCAGCATGAGGCTTTTCAATCGCTTAACCAGGATTTTTTCTGCGATCTCGCGATTTAACTTGTTTTGGGTTTTCTCAAAGTCATTTTTGGGTTTGTCGATTACATATAACTTCAAAAACTCATGACGGGTATATTTGTTTTTGACCGGGTTAAAAACAGGTGGGTAGTAAATGATGTACAGGCTACTCTTGCCCGCGATTCCCTTCCGTTCCTTCAAGTTGCCTCTCATTTGCTTTCAAATTTGATGGTGAGATAATTGATTACGTCATCCTTTTTGAAGAGTAAGCGGTTGCCTACTTTCAGTCTTGGGAATCTTCGGTTTTCCATCAGCCGGAAAAGGGTACGCCGGCTGAGGCCGGTAATAGCTGATAGTTCTTCCAGATCAATCAATGATTTGGCAATGGGTTCTATCCGGACATTCTCGGTCGGTTCCGGTTTCACACGGCGGGATACCTCCCTAGCGGTCGCCTGATTGGATACCTGGATACTTTCCTCCTTTTTTCGCTTTTTATAATTCTTTTTTGCGCAATCATCCGAGCAAAACTTGGTCACGGTAGTTTTTGCAGTAAATAGATTACTACAATGCTGGCAGACTTTTTTCAACCGGATATTACTGCTCATAAATGATGTGATTTACAATGTTTTAAATGTTTAACCCTGCCAGTGATTGCCCGTGCATGTCATATAGGATCCAGACAATGTCTCTAACTGCCATATAATGCCATTTAATGCCATAGAGTGCCATAAATTCTCCAATCTCACCAGCCGCTTGTTACTAATCAAAAAATCAATTAAAGTTACGGATTCGTAACAAACAAAAAAGTAATCAAAGTTAAATTTTGAAAACACGCTAAAACACTCTGCTGGCTTGCAATGTGTTAGGTAAAATGGGGGAAAAGGAAGGCAGGTGGAATCAGCCTGTTATTTGCCGATACAAAACTTCCCAAATATCCACGAGAGTTGTTCTTCGTTCGTGACCTCACCGGTGATCTCGCCGAGGAAATGAAGAGCGCGGCGGATATCGAGGGAGAGCAGGTCACTGCTGATGCCATTGTCGAGGCCGGTATGGATTTCGCCGAGCGCAATGGCGACCATAATCAGCGCATTATGGTGACGGGCATTGGTAACTATAGTGCCCTCGTGTAATTGCTTTCCTTGCAGAACCCGATTTACAAGGGCTTTTTTCAATTCATCAAGACTCGCGGATGTCTTTGCGGAAACCATTATAGTTGGCAGTTGGCAGTTGGCAGTTGGCAGTAAATTGAACTTGTCTGGTATCAAATCTATTTTGTTTAACACGCGGATTAATTTCTCAGAATCCAATTCAAGATTGTCCCGGACCGGTTCAGTCGCATCCACAATCTCCAGCACAATATCGGCCTGCTCGATTTTTTCGCGGGTCTTGTCTATGCCGAGCTGTTCGATGCTGTCGGAAGTATTCGAGCGGATGCCGGCCGTATCAATCAAACGGAATTCAATGCCTTCGATCATCAACGATTCTTCGATGGTGTCGCGGGTGGTGCCGGCAATCTCACTCACGATGGCGCGCTCTTCATTCAGCAGGCGGTTCAGCAGGGTCGACTTACCGGCATTGGGTTTGCCGACGATCGCCACTTGCACGCCATTGCGGATCACGTTACCGTATTTAAAGGATTCGATCAGCTCCGAAGTCACGCGCTGCGCTTCTTCAATCATCGCATAGAACTTTTTGCGGTCGGCAAATTCCAGGTCTTCCTGCGAAAAATCCAGCTCCAGTTCGATCAGCGCGGAAAATCCCAGCAACTGATCGCGCAACATTTTCAGGTCCTGTGCAAAACCGCCGCGCATGGTATGCAGGGCCGACAATCGCGCGGCTTCTGAGTGCGATGCAATTAAATCTGCCACGGCTTCGGCCTGTGCCAGGTCCATCTTGCCTTTCAGAAAAGCCCTTTGCGTAAACTCGCCGGCCCTGGCCAACCTGGCTCCCAGTGAAACACAGGCTCCAATAATTTTTTCTTCGATATGGGTGGAACCATGGCAGGATATTTCCACCACATCTTCGCCGGTATAGGATCTCGGTGCGCGGTAAATGGAAACGACCACTTCATCCAGCAGTTCATCTTTCCATTTCAAAAGTCCCACGTGCAGGGTGTGCGATGGCTGTACGGATAAATCTTTGGAATGAAATAATTCGTTGGCTATGGAAATACTCGCTGGTCCGCTCAACCGGATCACGCCGAGTGCACCGATACCCGGCGCGGTGGCGAGTGCGATGATGCTGTCGTCCCAGTCGGAGAGTTTGCCTAGCATATAGTTGGCAGTTGGCAGTTGGGAGTTGGCAGACTTATTTTACAAATACTGTACATATAGCGAAGATAATACTATCTCCTTCTGCCAACTGCCAACAGCCAACCGCCAACAAAAAAGCCCGAAAGAACGATTCCTTCCGGGCTTGAAAATATGAAGTAAAAAATTATTGCGCTTCCAGTTTGAAATTCACCGGCTGGCTCTTATACGATTTTACTTTGCGTCCGTTCTGAATGGCGGGATTCCATTTACCGCTTTTCTTGATCACAATCACGGCGGCTTCTTTCAGTTCACCGGGTCCGCTCACGGCTTCCACTTCACTCACATTTCCTTCCTTGTCCACAATGAACCGCACCACGACCTGTCCCTGTACTTCCGCACTCACGGCTTCATCAGGATACACCAGGTTCTTCTGCAGATAACGATACCAGGCTGCAATACCACCCGGATATTCTGATTCGATTTCCACCTTGGTAAAGGTTTTATCATAATCTGTATTATCCTTGGGCGCTTCCACCACGCCATTATTTGTCGGAGGGGCCGTCATGTTATCATCCTTGATACCTTCCTGGTTGGCAGCACCGATCTTCGTGTCTTCCAGTTTTTCAACTTCCGGTGGTTTTTCTTCTGCCTTCACTTCCTCGTCCTTTACAATTTTAGGCGGTGTGAATTTGGCCATTTCTACCTGTGGTGGCGGCTTGGGTGGCGGCGGCGGCGGTGGTGGTTCGTTCTTCTTTTCTTCCTTGATATCTTCCAGCTGAACGTCCTGCACCTGGACAACCTGCTTCTTCCCACTTCCTTCGTAATTACTGATCAGGTAACCCGCAACCAGCGCCAGCACGAGCCCACCCATTACGAAGAGTGAAGTGCGCAGACGATTATTGTAGGTCTTACGCAGATCGTAAGCACCGTATTGCTTGTTTCTTCCATCGAAGATGATGTCAAGCACATCAGCGGTTAAAATTTTGTTTACTTCCATGATGGATTATTTCTTGTATTGACTCAATTTAATAAAATTTCCACAAACCGGCGCCTATTTGACCCCATTGGCAGCTTCTGTCAGTTTAATAAAATTGTATTCGACCGGTGATATATCCACCATCGCATACCGTTTTACGCCGTCAATGGTCATTTCATCCAGGATGTTCACTGTATTTTTATACGTGGCATCCACGGAAGGTTTCAAAACCACTACAAAATCCTTGGGATCTGTTCTTCTCTTTTTATCAATTACAATATCCCGGATTTTTTTAAAGTCTGTTGGTTTCAAAGTCTGTGCGCTATCCCCTTCATAATAATAGATCACGTCGTTTTTGCCCAACATCAGCGTTATGACGGCTGAATTTTTCACCTTATTCTGCTCATCCGGATTTTTTACATCCTTCGGCAGGAACAAACGCATGGCCGTTGGCTGGCTCATGGTCGTGGTAAAAATGAAAAACGTGATCAGCAGGAATCCAAGATCCACCATCGGCGTCAGATCTACGCGGGTAGAAAGCTTTTTTCCTTTTTTGACGCCGGGCCCCTTTTTATGGTGGCCCCCGCCTGAGGTATCCATTTCTGCCATGTCTCTTTCTTTTTAAATGATTAATTCTCAGATGACTTCGTACCTAGTTTCTGCTGGGTGTTATAAAGTTCCGAGCCAACCGGTGCCGGTACCGGGCTGGTCACTACCTGAAACTTCATTTCATCGTTCCTTTTCAATGCAATGATAATCCCCTGTAAAGAAGGATATTTCGAAGCATCGTCGCCTTTCACCAGCACATTCATTTTTTTACCTGCAAACGCCGTTTTGGCGGCAGCGATCCAGTCGATCATTTCATTGTTCGTACTGTCCGCTGCCGGAATGCCGGGTTTGATCACGTTTCTCAGCTGTTCCGGATTTTTATCCAGATAGGACTTCAACTGACTGAAGGGTGCCCCGATATATGCGTTCGGAATATTAACGAAATTGGCTTTTTCCGCATCCGTCAACCCGATATTTTTGGATGTATTGAGGGCATCAATCATTTCCTTTTTTTCAGGCACATTCGCGTCAGAAACAGATAAATATACTTTCCCGTCTTTATCGATGGTGATCAGCACCACATCCTTTTCCGGCGCCACTTTGGTCGACACCGAACTGGGTGTTACAACCGATAGTGCTTCCGGCGGCTTAAACTTGGTAGCCAGGATAAAGAAAGAAAGCAAAAGAAAGGCCACATCGCACATCGCTGTCATGTCGATGTTCGTGCTCTTCCTGGGTAATTTTGCTCTTCCCATTTTTTTTCTTTTTAATTAGATGCTTATTTTTCGTAATTCCATACATTTTATCGGTTGACAGTTGGCAGTTGGCAGTAAAACACCATGATTATTGACCGCTAACTATCCTGCTGTTTCCGATGATTGTTGACTTCCGACCGATGTCAATTGACCGTTTTCATTGCCAACTGTCAACCGCCAACTGTCAACTATTTGTAAAGCGAGGCAAAACTCTGCGTCAGCGTAAAACCGCTTTCATCAATACCATAAGTTATACCATCGATCTTGGTAGTGAACACGTTATACATGATGATGGAAATGGCCGAGGTACCGATCCCGAGGGCTGTATTATACAGCGCTTCAGAGATACCCTGGCTCAGTTTGGAAGCCGCTTCACCCCCGCCACTGTCACCCAGGGCAGCAAATGAACGGATCATCCCCATAACCGTTCCCAGCAGACCCAACAGGGTGGCTACGGAGGCGATGGTGGACAGGAATACCAGGTTTTTTTCCAGCATCGGCAGTTCCAGGGCAGTCGCTTCTTCCACCTCCTTCTGAATAGCCAGTACTTTCTGTTCTGTATCCAGTTCAGGTACGGTGATCATTTCCTTATACTTGCGAAGCCCGGCTTTCATTACATTGCCGACACTTCCCTTCTGACGATCACATTCTGCAATCGCGCTGTCTACATTCTTGTTTGCCAGGTGATACTGCACTTTGCGGATGAATTCATTAATATTTCCGCTGCCTGTCGCTTTTGTAACAGTCAGGAATCTTTCAACGACAAAGGTTAATACGGTCAGCAGGCAACCAATCAGGATCGGCACAATAATACCTCCGAGGTACATACGGGCAATAGCAGACTTCGCACCTTCATGGTTAGGCCAGAAACCACCATTCAGATCGGGTTTGGTAAAATTGCTGTCCGCACCAATCAGGAACCTCCAGATTAAAAAACCAATAATTACACACAAAAGCGGGGCGAGCCACGAAATAGAATTGCCCTTCTTTGCAGCGACTACGCTAGTAGTAGGTTTCGCTGCTACCGTTGCAGTCGGTCTTGTTTCAGCCATGATCGTTTGTTTTTAGTGTTTAAGAAAAATTTGAAATAATATGGTAATTACTTGTTCGTTGAACGGGATAATTTTAAGTCTATTTCAATAGGAAATCCGGCGTAGGTGATCTTTCGTAGGGAACACAATATAGTAAATTTCCTCAAAGCCAAATGGAAAATACTTATTCTTTCCCATTTATTCGGTCGCTGGCAAACCCTTGCCTGCATTCACTCTGCATGATCTGTTCGTAATTATTCATAACGTAAAGCCTGTATGGGATTTAACCGGGACGCTTTAATGGATGGATATAATCCGGCCAGTATGCCGACGCCCGTGCAGATGGCCATTCCAAGAATGAGCCATATCCAGGGAAATACAAATCCGGTATTTAAAACCAGTGAAAAAACATTCCCGATCACGATGCCGAGCAAACTTCCAAACACCGCACCCAGCAGACTGATGATGATGGATTCGTACAGGAACTGCTGACGAATGCTTGCTTTCTTCCCACCAATGGCCTTTACCAACCCGATTTCCTTGGTTCTTTCTGTGACTGAAACCAGCATGATATTCATCAGTCCGACAGCAGCGCCCAGCAGGGTAATACTGCCAATCACGACGGCACAAACCGTAATCAGGGAGAGGTTTGACAACAGTTCCTGCACAAACCGGTCACTTTTATCCAGGATAAAATTGCTGGCATCGGTGGTCTGGATTCTCCGGATCGGACGAAATACCCCATCCGCTTCCCCCATCGCATCGTCCATCTGCTTTACATCCGGAATTTTAACCTGTATGGTGAAGGAAAATCCCGGATTTGGATTGAATGGCGTGGACATCCCACTCATAAAGAACCTTCTTACATTATTATAGGAGGTGATCGCGACGTTATCCATACTGCGGCCGATACTGGACCCTTTGGATTCCAGGGTGCCGATCACCCGGAAAGGAATTCCATTGATTTTGATGATTTTTTCCAGGGCACGGTCCGGATTGCCCCTGAAAAATTTATTCACCAGGTCGCTCCCGATCACACACACATTCCGGCCGGATTGTACGTCCAGATCATTTAATGAACGTCCGGCACTCAGATCATAGCCATTGATGTCTATATAATTTTCATCGCCCCCCGTTACCTGAACGGTCGGATTGGTTTTATCGCCGCCCATCGAAATGATATTACTTTCCCCCCCGGGAACGCTAAGGGATACAATGGATGGAAACTGATAGTTCTTTTTAAATAGTTCTGCCTGTTCTTTGGTAATGGGAATCTTCGTGTTGGAAACCTTGTCTTTCTGCTCCCCTTTTTTCTCCTTGGAAACAGGTCCGGGCCGGTTGCCCCGCCCAAAAAAGCGGTAGTCCTTATAACGGATCGTAAATCCGTTGGCCCCCATGGAAGCGAAGCTTTCTGAGAATTTTTGTTTCATCGCATCGATCGCCGTATTGATCCCCACCAGGGCCATAATACCGAATGCAATGATGGTAACCGTAATGCCGGTCCTGAGTTTATTACTTCTGACCGTACGGAAGGCAAGCGAAAGAACATCGCGTAATCTCATGGTGCTGGAATGCTTCAGCTAATGTAAAGATTCTTCACCTGTTTCCCCCCGCCAATCTGGCATCAGTTATAAATAATGTATAAGCGGTTAATCAGTACCTGTGGAAATATGCCTAATAAAATGATGATCAGCGCCAGCAGGATCAGCATTCCGTTAAAGCCGGCACTCAATTCCAGTTGCTGTTCAGCACCCTCTTTAAAATACATGGCCTGGATCACCCGGAAATAATAGAACACACTCACGGCAGCACAAAGCAGGGCAAAAATCACCAGCCACAGATACTGGCTCGTTTGCATCACAGAAGCGATCATATAGTATTTCGCCATAAAACCGCCTGTGAGCGGAATACCGGCCAGCGATAATAAAAAGATGGTGGCTGTAAAAGCGACCACCGGATATTGCCGGGCCAGTCCGTTAAATCCCTGAAAACTTAAATCCTTCATTCTTACAAGGATGGCAAATAAACCGATTGTTGACAGGCTGTATACCGCACTGTAAAGAATGATCCCCTCTTTAGCCAGGTTATTGAGTCCAAGTAGGGAGAAAAGCATAAATCCAACCTGGGCAATGCTCGAATAGGCCAGCATACGCTTTACGCTTTGCTGGAAAACGGCTGTTATGTTTCCAATGAAGAGAGTGAAAACGGTTATGATGGCGATAAAAATCTGCCATTGGATTTTCATTTCGCCAAACGCATCATTAAACAAACGGATGAATGCAATGAATGCCCCCGCTTTTACAATGGTTGCCATAAATGAGGTAACCACCGTGGGCGCCCCGTCATACACATCCGGCGTCCAGAAATGAAAAGGGGCCGCAGATACTTTAAAGGCCAGGGATGTCATGATCAGGATAAGGCCCGTCATCATCATCGGCGAGCCGGCGGATTTGCCCAGGGCCAGGTCGTCCAGGAAAAAACTTCCTTTATCACTGGCCCCGTATAAAAACGCAATGCCCAGCAGCATGATGCCCGTACTGAAGGCACCCATCAGGAAATATTTCAGGGAGGCTTCATTGCTTTTTAAATTTCGTTTGTCGCTGCCCGTTAGTATGTACAGCGGAATGGATATGATTTCAATTCCAATAAACAGCATGAGCAGGTTGTTGAAGGAGCTGGCGATGGAAACACCACAGAGTACGAAAAAGATCAGGGCAAAATAATCACCGGGGTAATTCCCGATGGCAGCCAGGTCCCGGCCATTCAGCAGGAAATATACCAGGGTGCATGCAAAAGCGATACAGTTAAACAGGAGTCCGAACACGTCAAAATAAAGCATGCCGCGGGTATCTACAGGGAAAAAATGATACCCGCTCATTTCCAGCATGCCCATGATCAGCAATATCCCGATTCCCGCGATCGCAACGTATACGATGGAAGCATTTTTCTTCAGGATAATTCCGCTGAACATCATGATCACTCCTAAAACCGCCGATGTAATAATCGAATTCATATCCTGGATCCTTCTTTCTTTAGGGTTTAAAGTACATTTTTTTCATCAGCAAATCCACCGCTTCCTGCGTGAGCCGGAACAGGGGTTCTGGATACACGCCGAAGACCAATATTAATACCACGATAAATCCAAGTACCCCTTTTTCACCCGGACTGATATCAACCCCTTTATCGGTCACCGTGTTGGTGGGTCCGTAAAAAACACGTTGCACCATATTGAGCATATAAACGGCCGACAAAATAATCGTGGTCGCCGCTGTCACTACAAATACAATATTATAGGCAGTCACCCGGGATGAATAAATGCCGCTGAACATTAAAAATTCACCGATGAATGCATTGGTCAGGGGCAATGCGATATTGGCCAGGGTGATGATGACCAGCATGATGGTCAGCACAGGCGCTTTTCCGGCCAGTCCGCCGAGCTCGCTGATTTTGCGGGTCTTAAATTGTTTCTCGATCAGGAATACCACGATCCACAATCCGATGATATTAATTCCATGATTGAACATCTGGATCATGACGCCCTGGATGCCGGTTTCCGTGATGGCAAATATGGCCAGGCACATCAATCCGATATGTGCAATGGAAGAATAGGCGACCATCCTTTTCAGATCGTCCTGGCGCATCGCGATCAGCGATGCATAAATCATCCCGATAATACATAATGTGGAAACCGTATCTCCCCACATATACGTGCCCATCGGCAACACAGGCGCCAGCCATCGCAACACCCCGAATACGCCCATTTTTACCATGAGTCCGCTCAGCACCATCGTTACCGCGGTAGGAGATTGCTCATAGGTATCCGGCTGCCAGGTATGGAAGGGGAAAATCGGCATCTTCACCGCAAAGGCAATGAAGATGAACCAGAATAACCAGGACTGGGTTTCATTCGTTATCTGTAAATGGGCATCGTAAAAAGCAGTTAATGCAAACGAATGATTTTTTGTATGGAAATAAATAAAGATAATCCCGATCAGCATCATCAGGGAACCCAGGAATGTATATATGAAGAATTTAAAAGTAGCAGCAATCCGTTTTTCCCCACCCCATTGCGATGCCAGGAAATAAACGGGTATCAGGGCCAGTTCCCAGAAGAAATAAAATAACAGGGCATCGGTGGCAAGAAAAACGCCCATCAGTCCGGCCTGCGACAATAACATCAGTCCAAAAAAATTGTGTGCGTTTTTATATGGTTCCTTCCAGGTAGAAATAAAAATAATGGGAAAAGCAAGCGCCGTCAATAAACACAGGATCTGACCGGTTCCATCCAGACCGACCGCAAACCGGCTTCCCAGGGAGCCCATCCAGGGGATGCTGAAATGGAGTTGCGGACTATCGGTCATAGAAATGCCCGCCAGCGACACCCCCAATACCAGGAGTGAAGCAAACAATGCCCAGCTTTTTGCAGCAGTATCCTTCAGCGCGAATCCGATCAGCCCCGCCAGCAGCGGAATCCCGATGAGTAAAACAGGAATCATATTTTTTATTTTCTCAGAAACAATTGCACAACAAATAATATCACCATCCCGATAACCATCAGCAGCACGTATCCACCTACCTGTCCGCTTTGCAGATAACGCAGCTGCCGGCTGCTGTACTGCACCACCCGTCCCGTGCCATTGACCAGTCCGTCAATGACTCTTTTTTCAATAACCTGGTTAAAAAAGTCAGCCAGGGCATTGAGGGGTTTTACAATCAGCGTATCATAAATTTCATCCACGTAAAATTTATCGCGCATCCATTTCCCGAATCCAACAGGCTCTCCCAGTTCCGGTTTTTTACTGAACCGATTCAATCCATATAAGACCATGGACAAGGCCAGTATGGTGGAAATGCCCATCAATATCCATTCAGTGGATGCTGACATCTGCATGATTTCTGCAACAGGCCCGCCGGTATCCAGCACGGGCGACAGGAAATTGCCCAGCCAGTTGGCATTTTTCGCAAACAGTTCCGGTATGCCCAGGAACCCGCCGAACACGGCCCCAAAAGCCAGCACGATCAGGGGGATGGTCATGGAAGCCGGGCTTTCATGCAGGTGATGCTGCTGTTGTTCCGTGCCCCGGAACTTTCCGAGAAAAGTAGTGGCATATAAACGGAACATATAAAAAGCAGTGATCATTGCTCCGCTTACACCTATAATATAGTAAATGGGATTTTTGGCATAGGCCGCCGTCAGGATTTCGTCTTTGGAAAAGAAACCGGAGAATGGCGGAATACCGGATATGGCCAAGCAACCCATCAGGAAAGTAAAATGGGTAATGGGTAAGGATTTTTTCAATCCGCCCATCTTGCGCATATCCTGTTCCCCGCCCATGGCATGAATCACGGATCCCGCGCAGAGGAATAAAAGGGCTTTGAAGAATGCATGGGTGAGTACATGAAAAACCGCTTCGGTATATGCGCCAACGCCCAGCCCGAGAAACATATATCCCAGCTGACTCACCGTAGAGTAAGCCAGTACTTTTTTTATATCGTTTTGTTTTACGGCGATCAGTGCTGCCAGAATAATGGTTGCCGATCCGGTAATGGCGACAACTGTCTGACTCACCGGCGCCATATCATACAATACATGACTGCGTGCAATCATATAAATTCCTGCTGTGACCATCGTGGCCGCATGGATCAGGGCCGACACCGGTGTAGGGCCGGCCATGGCATCAGGCAGCCAGGTGTACAGGGGAATCTGGGCAGATTTGCCAGTGGCACCCACAAATAATAATAAGGTGATGGCTGTAATGAATTTGGGAGAAGCATTGTGCGCCTGCGCAAATACCTCGCTGAATGTAACAGATCCAAACTGACTGATGATGGCAAACAGGGCGATCAGGAAACCAAAATCCCCGATGCGGTTCATAACAAAGGCTTTTTTCGCAGCGCTTCCAAAATCGAGGTTTTTAAACCAGTACCCGATCAATAAATAAGAACAGAGACCAACGCCTTCCCATCCGATGAAGAGGATGACAAAGTTTGCCCCCAGCACCAGGAGCAGCATGGAAAAAACAAAGAGGTTGAGGTAACTGAAATATTTGGCATAGTCCGGCGCAGACTCATCGTGCATATAACCGGTGGAATATAAATGAATCAGGAAACCGACGCCGGTGATGATGAGTAAAAATAAAGTGGAGAGCGGATCAACGAGGAAAGCAAACGGAATGCTGAGTTTACCCGCCTGTATGAACTGGAAAAGGGTGACCGTAACGGGATGAAAACCTTCCTGCTTCACCTGGAAGAAAATCAGCAGACTCAGGATAAAGGAAGCCAGTATCATGAACGAGCCGATAAAACCGGACACCGGTTTGGGGATCGATGTTCTGAAAAGGCCGTTGATCAGAAAGCCGACTAACGGGAACAAAGGTACTAAGTAAATGTAATTGCTCATTTTGGGCTTAACGCTTAACGCCTAACGCTTAACGCCTGATGCGGTACGCTGAACGATTAAGGTCTTTTAGTTTATTGATGTTAGTGTATAATTATTTTAAATGTTTTCTATTTCTCGTTCGATCCCGCTTTAAGCGTTAAGCGTTATGCGTTAAGCGTTAGGCTTTAGGCCTTACTAATGCTTTAGTCTGTTTAAAAAATTCACATCCACAGAGTGCGTATTCCGGTACATCATGGCGATGATGGCCAGTCCCACACTCACTTCGGCAGCTGCGACCACCATGATGAAAAAAACAAAAATTTGTCCGTTGATCCCCGCATTTGGATTCGATATCCCCGCAGCCGCATGATGCATTTTTGAAAAAGCGATGAGTAGCAGGTTGACCGCATTTAACATCAGCTCAATACACATGAATATGATAATGGCATTTCTGCGCGTCAGCACCCCGGCAACACCGATGCAAAAAAGCGCGACTGACAGGAAGATGTAGTAGTTGATGGGCATGCGCTTTTTAATGTGCAGATGTGCAAATGTGCAAATGTGCAAATGAGGAATTTATTTCTAAAATGAATCTTTTCACTTTCAACAATTAATTTAATTATTTCATTTCATCTGCACATCTGCACATCTGCACATTCCTCCCTACTCCTTCTTCCCAATCACCACCGTTCCGACCATGGCCGAAAGAAAGAGTATGCTGCTGATCTCAAAGGGAATCACATAGTCATTAAACAGTGCGAGTCCCAGATTATGGATCAGGCCGATATCGCCACTATTGGTTTCGGCAATCCGGTTGCGGACGTCTGCGTCTTTGAGTGAAGCAACGAGCACCAGCAATAAGGCGCCTCCGCCAATGACGCCCGCTATCTTCAGCCATTTATTTTTCTGGGGTTCAGATTCAGCATTCAGGTTCATCAGCATGATTACAAAAAGGAAGAGCACCATGATGGCGCCCGCATAAACGATCAGGTTCACGATGGCCAGAAACTGGGCATTCAGTAATATATAGTGTCCGGAAATCGCAAAAAACACGACGATCAGCCACAATACACTATGTACCGGATTCTTACTCGCCACCATCATGATGGCGCTGAATATGGCCAGTATGCTTAAAAACCAGAATAAGAATTGGGTGGCGTTCATCAATCGTTTTTTTCAGGTCTTGCTCCTTTCGCTTTTGCAAAAGCTTCCGGTTCTGTCAATGGATTTGGTATCAGCAGTTCCTGCTTGCCGTATATAAATGTCTTTCTGCTGTAATTGGAAGGAACCATCGTTTCAGATAAATAAACAGCGTCCTTCGGACAGGCTTCTTCACACAATCCGCAAAAAATGCAGCGCAACATGTTGATCTCGTATTTGGCCGCATATTTTTCTTCCCGGTATAAATTTTCCTCCCCCGGTAAGCGTTCAGCCGCTTCCATGGTGATGGCTTCTGCCGGACAGGCAACTGCGCATAATCCACAGGCCGTGCAACGCTCACGTCCTTCCTCATCCCGGTTCAATACCTGAACGCCGCGAAAAACCGGACTGAAGGGTCTTGTCTGCTCCGGGTAGTTGATGGTTGGCTTTTTCTTGAAGATATGACTGAAGGTGATCGCCATACCTTTGGCTATCGCCGGGATATATAATTTTTCCCAGAAGTTCATCGGCTTCCGCTCGACTTGTTTTGCTTTAGATGTTAGTGCCTGCATAATTTCCGTAAAATTATTTTTATCAGCTCAATTCCCCAAATTGGTTTATGGTAGATGGTAGATGG
>Ga0209863_10000674_pt1 | contig 15594 bp, 15 predicted proteins | sample OrgsoiDNA2013046_FD_185796 | JGI IMG/M metagenome (GOLD analysis project Ga0209863, IMG submission 185796) | Permafrost soil microbial communities from the Arctic, to analyse light accelerated degradation of dissolved organic matter (DOM) -... | ecosystem: Environmental > Terrestrial > Soil >...
CAGGGCGACGACGCTGGCGCCCGCGCGCGCCGTGCGGCCGATCCGGTGCACGTAGCTCTCCGGCTCGTTCGGCAACTCGAAGTTGATGACGTGACTGACGCCGTCGACGTCGATCCCGCGGGCCGCGATGTCGGTGGCCACCAGGACTCGAATTCGGCCGGCGCGGAAGGCCGCCAGCGCCTTCTGGCGGGCCCCTTGCGACTTGTTACCGTGGATCGCTTCGGCCCGAACGGTGGCCTTCTCAAGATCCCGCGTCACCCGATCGGCGCCATGCTTGGTCCGGGTGAAGACCAGGACCCGCGTCATCGCCGGATCGCGCAACATCTCCCGCAAGAGCGCACGCTTGTCCTCGCGCTCGACGAACAGGACCCGCTGGGTGATGGCGTCGACCGTGCTGGCCACCGGGTTTACCGCCACCTTGGCGGGGTTGCGCAGGATCGAATCCGCCAGGCTGGCGATGGGCCCCGGCATGGTCGCCGAGAAGAGCAGGTTCTGCCGGCGGGCCGGCAGCTTGGAGATGATCCGGCGGATCGGGTTGATGAAACCCATGTCCAGCATGCGGTCCGCCTCGTCGAGCACCAGCGTCTCGACGTCCTGGAGCCAGACGTGTCCCTGCTCCATCAGATCGAGGAGGCGGCCCGGCGTGGCGACCACCACGTCGACGCCCCGGCGAAGGGCGGCCACCTGCGTTCCCTGGCCGACACCCCCGAAGATGACCGTGTTCGTGAGGGTGAGATGACGGCCGTAGCTTCCGAAGCTCTCGGCCACTTGCACCGCGAGCTCGCGGGTCGGCACCAGCACCAGCACGCGCGCCCCGCGGCGCTTGGGGCCGAGGTTGCGCGAGAGGTTGTGAAGGATCGGCAGCGCGAAGGCGGCGGTCTTTCCGGTGCCGGTCTGCGCGCAACCGAGGAGATCGCGGCCGGCGAGAACGTGCGGGATGGCCTCAGTCTGTATCGGCGTGGGTTTCAGGTAGCCCTCGTCGGCCAGGGCCCGCAGCAGGGGGGGCGTGAGGCCGAAGGCACCGAACCCAGCCGCCGGCACCGTCGATGGAATCGGGAGCTGCGGAGATGGGGGCGAAGCGGTGATCGGTGAAATGGTTGAGCTTACAGATGAGATCGAGTGCGACATGTTGGGTCTGAGGTCCTTCGTGAGCCTGCGGATCCGGCCATGCGCCTCACCCGCTGCGGGTGGAAGCCGTGATCTCGTTTGGCGTGGGTGAACGTTCTGTCCGTGCAAAAACCGTTTCAGACAGCGTTCAAACGAAGGCCAACCCGGTTCTGGCGCTCTTCGCGCGAAACGCGAAGGCAAGGACGTGATTTCGTCCGCGTTCATTCATGAGGGCAAACGCCTCTGATGTCAAGTCGGCGGGGTCGCGACCGCCGCCTGCCCGACGAACGTCACCCGATCGACATCCTGAAATTGAACCCGACGCGCGGCGGTTCGGCGTTCGGATCGCAACGGTAGCGGACGAAATCGGTGACCCCCTCGGCACGCAAGAGGTCTTCATCGATGAGCGCGTGTCCCGTGAAGGTCTTGGGGGCCTTGACGAAGATCTTCATCATCGCGTCGGCCACGATCTCTGGCTTGCGCCACAGCGAAGGATCTCCAAGCCCGAATCGGATGGTCGCCGAGCTTTCGATCAGGGTGGCGCACCACAAGGCGTTGGCGGCGACATTTTCATCGCGCACCTCTTCGGCCAGTCCCTGGGCAATGAGCGTCATCCCGAACTTGCTGATCGCGTAGGCGATCTTTCCCGCCGCCGCGCTCTCCTCCACCGGCGGCGAGAGCATCAGGATGTGCCCGAACTTCTGCGCCACCATCGCCGGCAGTACGAAGTGCGTGCAGGCAAACGCCCCGCGCACGTTGACCCCCATCACCAGATCGAACCGCTTCATCGGCGTATCGATCAGCGATCGCCCATAGATCGCGCCCGCGTTGTTGACCAGGAAGTCGACCCGCCCGAATCGATCGAGCGCCTGTTTCACGCTGCGTTCGACGGCGACGTCATCCCGCACGTCGACCTGGACCGCGAGCGCACGACGCCCGCGCGCCTCGATCTCGCGCACCGTCTCGTGGATCGTGCCGGGGAGCTTGTCGGTCGGGTCCGAGGTCTTGGCGGCGACCACCACGTCGCACCCTTCGTCGGCCAGGCGCAGCGCCAGCGTCTTACCGACCCCGCGCGACGCGCCGGTCACGAAGGCGACCTTGCCCAAAAACGGCGACGAAACCGGCGACGGCGACGACGGCGCTGAAACCTCAGACGGCACGATCGGATCCATCGTTCGACGGTACTCCTGCGGCGCCACGCGACCAAACGGATGTGCTGAGGTCAGCGTCTGGTCGGTGTGTCACGCCCGTGTCACGGCGGCAATAAATGGGAGTTATTCGTGGATTTCACCGAGCCGGCGGGGTAACGTTCCCGCCGGTGCCGCCCACATTTCTCGGGAGCACCGCTTTTCGCCAAGATCTGCAGGCCCGGGTCGCGGCCTATTTCGAGGAAAAGCGGTTGTCCCAGCGCGACGCGCGCTCGATGTACCTGAAGACCGCCGTGCTCATGGCATGGCTGGCGGGATCGTACGTCGGGCTGGTGTTCTGGGCCGCGAACGTCTGGCAGGCGGTGCCGCTGGCGGTTTCGCTGGGGTTGGCCATGGCCGGCGTCGGGTTCAACATTCAGCACGACGGGGGACACGGTGCCTACTCGCGCCACCGCGTCATCAACAAGATCATGGCGCTGAGCCTCAACCTGCTGGGCGGAAATGCGTACTTCTGGCACTACAAGCACAACATCGCCCACCACACCTACGCCAACATCGCGGGCTCCGACGACGATCTGAACGTCGGCCCTTTCGGTCGATTCTCTCCCCACGACAAGCGACACGGGTTCCACCGGTTTCAACATTTGTACGTCTGGATCCTGTATGCGTTTCTGGCGATCGAATGGCAGATCTCGGGCGATCTTCGCTCCTTCGTGAAGCCGGGCATCGCCGACACGCGCGTGCCGCGCCCCCAGGGTTGGGAGCAGGTGATCTTCTGGGCCGGCAAGATCGTCTTCTATGTTCTGGCCTTCGTCCTGCCGCTCACCCGTCACAGCGTCCACGCGGTCGTCCTGCTGTACCTCCTCACCGGCTTCGTCCTCGGGTTGACCCTGGCGACGGTGTTCCAGCTCGCCCATTGCGTCGAGGAGGCAACCTTCCGGCAGCCGCGCGTCCCCTCGGGTCAGATCGAGCATGAATGGACCGCGCATCAGGTCGAGACCGCCGTCGACTTCGCGCGCGAAAACAAGTTCCTCACCTGGTACCTGGGTGGCCTGAACTTCCAGATCGAGCATCACCTGTTCCCCAAGATCTGCCACGTGCACTACCCCGCCCTGTCGCCGATTGTCGAAAAGGCCTGCGCCACCCACGGCGTGCGGCACTTCTCGCATCGGACCGCACGCGCGGCGCTGCGCTCGCACGTCCGCTGGCTCAAACGCCTGGGAAGCAACGAATCATTCCCCGCCGACGAAGCTCGACCGATCGTCGGTGGGCACGCCCCACCACTTGCTGAATTAGACAAACGGGAGACGATCCATGGGTAAAGCAGAGGACAAGCGGGCGGCGATCGTGGCCCAGCAGGCAGCGCGGGAAGCCGCCGAACGGCAGGCCCGCGGCGATCAGCCCGCGCCGGCGCGCAAGGCGCGAACCAACTGGGCCGCGCGCCGCGGCCGCCCGCCCAAGCCGCGCGACTGACGCGTCCGAGCCGCGTGGCGCTGCCGAGCTCGGGTCGTGCTCACCTCGGTTTCGCGAGCGAGATGGTTTCGCCGACCGCCGCGACCCGCACCACCGGCGCGCCGAGGCCGCGCTTAACGGCGCCGCTGCGCAACAGGACCGGCGGCTCGTCGAGCGGCTCGTCGGTGAGCTTGAAGGTTCCCCAGTGCATCGCCACCACCATGCGGGCGCCAAGATCTTGAAAGGCCTGTAGGGCCTCTTCGGGGTTCATGTGCTGCTTCGACATGAACCAACCCGGATCATACGCGCCGATCGGCAAGAGCGCGGCGTCGATCCGCGGGAAACGCTTCCCGATCTCGGCGAAGCCTTCGAAGTAGGCGGTGTCGCCCGAGTGATAGATCGAAAGGCCATCCCCCTCGATGACGAACCCGCCCCACAGCGCGCGGTTGCTGTCGTTCAGCGATCGCCGGCTCCAGTGCTGGCTGGGCACGTAGGTCACCCGGACGCGGCCCAGGTCGACGGCGTCCCACCACCCGAGCTCGGTCGACGTCAGATGGGCGCCGGTCGTTCGGGCGTTGCCGAGACCCACCACCACCGGCGCGCCGACCGCGCGCAGCGACGGCATGTCCATGTGGTCGTAGTGGTTGTGGCTGACCAGCTGCGCGGTGATGGTCGGCAATTGGGCGGCGCCGAGCGGCGCTCTGCCATTTCGTTTCGTGAAACCGACGATCGACTCGCCCAGAACCGGATCGATCAGCAACGAGACGCCGCAAAGCTGGATCAGCCAGCTCGCGTGCCCGAGCCAGACCAGCCGCGCGCCCTCGCCGGGGCCGGGCGGCGTCTGCAGCGAAACGTCGTCGGGAACGACCGCCGGCACCTCGGCGGTGGGTGGGCTCTTGCGGCGCCGCCCCGCCAGCTTGTCGGTGACGGCCCACTTGTAGACGTCGCGCAGCAGATGCGGCCCCGTCCCATCCAGGTTCACGAAGCGCCCCGTCCCATCGCGCCGAAATCGGCTCGCGTCGTCGGAGGCGCGCGTCACCGGAAATGGGGCGGCTTGGCTGTCCATTGCCGGGATTCAAGCAGTCTTCCCGCGTCCAGCCAAGACGGTCCGGCGACCCATCGCGCGATCGCGGTCACGCGTCGGCTGCGTTCGGGTCGGCTAGAGTTCGAAGATGGACCTCAGAGCGATCGTTGTCGCCGCTGCAACTTCGGTCGCTTTGGGCTGCAGCATCAACGCCGTCGTGACGCCCATAGGATCGCGGTTGCCGGCACAGCCGCCCGACTGTCCGGTCTCGTTTTTCGGGTCCGGTCCGCCGCACGCGCCACACCAAGACGTCGCATCCATTCGCGTCGTCTGCCGGGACGTGGTCGAGCTGCGCTGCAAGGAGCGGTTGCGGGAAGAGGCGTGCGCCGCGGGCGCCGATGCTATCTATTCGATCGTGACGACGACGACCGGGCCCGGCAACTACGATCTCGCCGCGACGCTCGCGAAGATCTCGTCGTAGAGCGCCTCGAACATGGTCCTCTAGGGGCCGGCGCAGGCGGGGTCGGCCGGGTCGGTACAGGTGCGGCAGCTGACGTGGACCGTCTCGGCGAGCGGTCCGCAGGAGGCGACGGGATCGGGACCCGACGCCAGATAGAGAGCCCAACTGCCGGCCTGGCAGTTGTTCATCGTGTCGGGGGGCGAGAGCGACAAACAGGGGGGCACGGGCGTGTTGGGATCGCAGACTCCGAAGCTGACGACGCGCTTTGAACCGTCGGCTTCGACGATGTCGTCCTCGACGACGCAGTCGGGCTGCAGCCCGGGTTGATCGGGATCGGTGTCCCTGATGCGGGCGAGACACGGCGGTTTGATCAGCGTGGCGATCCTCGCGGCCACATTAGAAAGAGCCGGCGCGAGGCTCGGGTCGCAGATGGAAGCCACGACGCCGTTAGCGCCAAACGCGTTGGTGAGCTCGTCGAGTCGGGGCGTCGGCGTCGCCGCCACGGGCCCACCCGTCGGACAGGCTTCCGGCGTGATGAGAGAAGCGAAATTCATGTTGGTCGGATCCGTCGTGAGACTCTTGAAGAAGGTCACATAGTCGCTGAGCGGAACGAGGGCTCCGTTTCGCATCGACGCGTCGTCTTGACCGGAGACGAACACGATATCCAGCGCGGCGCCGGGGCTCAGGAAGCTAGTTCGCCCGCGGAGCGCAGCGAAGCTCGGATCACCCCCGAGGGCCCGCCGCGCGGCCTCGAGCGGCTGCGCCGTACCGCAAGATTGGGCACCGAAGCTGCCGAGACAACCGAACGCGTCGCCCAGGGATCCGGAGCTGTTCTGGTCGACGTCACAGTAGTCCGCGGTCAAGAACTGGTCCTGCGCCGCAAGGCCACAACTGGCTCCGCGGATACCAGGAGGCAAGCAGTCGCCCGATGGCAGCGTAGCCGGGATGAACGCGACATGCATCGGCGGCGCACCGAACGGCAACGCCTGGAGGACTTGCGCGAACACGGCGTACTGGCCAAACAGGTTGGCCTCCACACCCGCCACGGCCGGCGTGTCGTCGACGACGAAGAGGATGTCGAGCTCCTCCACGGGCGTCGTGATGATCGTCTGGCTCACGATCGGCTCCCAATTGGCGCCGGCGTCCCCGCCGGGCTGCAACGTGGAGCCACCGAAGCAACCCGCGACCGCGAGGAGCCCGATCGCGCTCCAGGAAGGCAGACCGAGGCGGCGCATCGTCGGGGTGTTGCTGCAAGCCGGTGGCCAAGGGTCGAGGCGGATTGTCGCGGAGGTGGGCGCCAGAGAGCCAACCTGGTTGGCGAAGGCCGCCTCGAACATGGTGCTGTGAGGCGGTCCGTGATTTCATGCCGCCGCATGCGACTTCCCCAACTTCGACGGCTCTTCGCGTTTCTGCTGCTGGTCTCCCCTGCCCTCGCCTGCGCGACTGGCGGCGCGCCGACGACCGCTCCCGCGTCCGGCAGCGCCGCGGCGCCCGGGTTGTTTCCCGGCGCGGGCACACCGGCGGCGCTTCCCAGCGACGTCCCCTTCGTGTCGCTCGAAGGTCCGCTCTGGATCGCGGCCAGCGGCTCTCTCTTCTTCTCCGACGTCGTCGAGGCGAACGCGAGCGGCGCGCGGATCTACAGCTTCGACCCGGCTTCGCGCCACGTCTCGACCGTCCCCTATCCGTCGCCCGCGCCGACCAGCACCAACGGTCTCGCCGTCGATCCGGCGGGCCGGCTCCTCGCCTGCGAGCGCTACAACGCGCGCGTGGTCCGCGTCGAGCCAGGCGCTGGCGCCGCCGCCAAGCTGACGGTCCTCGCCGATCGCTGGCCGCCCGGGCCGAGCGGCCAGCCGCTGAACGCGCCGAACGATCTCGTCGTCCGCAAGGACGGCAACCTCTACTTCACCGACAGCGACTGGGGCGCGCGCCCCGGCCCCGGCCACGCGGCGATGGGCGTCTACCGCGTCTCGCCCACCGGCGAGCTGTCGCGGGTCCTCGGTCTCGACAAGCCGAACGGCATCGCGCTGTCGCCCAACGGCTCCTCGCTCTACGTGGGGAGTGACACCCAGGCCAAGGTCTGGAAGCTCCCCGTCGATGCGGCCGGCGCGGTGGGCGCTCCGGCGCTGCTCATCGACGGCTCCACGGTCGCGGGCGGCTTCAAGGTCCCCGACGGAATCTGCGTCGACGACGCCGGCGATCTCTACGTCACCAACAACGACGACGCCGTCAAGGCGATCGTGGTGTTCGATTCGGCGGGCCACCAGCTCGGCCGCATCCCCTTCCCGTACCGCCCATCGAACTGCACCTTCGGCGGCGCCGATCGGCGCACGCTTTACGTCACGACCCTACACGCCGTCTACGCCCTGCCCGTCCCGACCCCGGGACTGCCCTGAGGTTCTCGTGAGTCTACGGCAGCGTGCCGAGGTCGCGACGCTCGGTCGCGGCCAGGCAGGCCGGACAGTTGGCGGCCAGACGCCAGGCTTCCGGATCGAGGGCCACAGGAACCTCGAACTCGAAGGCGCCACCCGCTCGCGCCGCCCCGATGTGGACGCCGCACAGCGCCCGCCAGCCGGGCCCCTCGCCCGCCGCAAGCCAATCCGGAACCCGCTCCACCCGGTGGATGACGCTCTCGCTGATGACGGGTCCGGTGATCTCCCGAAAACTCACGCCCTCGGGTTATGACAGACTAACCCGCCATTCGCACGTTCACCGCTTGAAGACCCTTCGGTCCCTCGGTGACGTCGAACTCGACGGGCTGGCCCTCGGTCAGCGACCGAAACCCGTCGGCGACAATCGCCGTGTGATGGACGAACAGATCCGGTCCGTCATCACGCGCGATAAAACCGAATCCCTTAGCATCGTTGAACCACTTGACCTTCCCGCTTGCCATTTCGATCCCTCCACGGACTGTTGAAAGCTTGCACCCTGCGAGGCGGCGCCCCGAAAGGTCGGCGTGAGACTACGGATGTTGCAAGTACTGTCAAGCCTTTCGCGAATTGGACGCCCGCGCGCGGCCCGGCTCAGGTGCGCGACCATGCATGCGCGCCGCTTCCCGCACGGGCAATTCCAACAAGTCCGAATCGTCGTTTGTCAGTCCCCGTCGAGAGATGTCGAATCGGAGACGCGGCACACGCGCCAACGCCCATCGCATGCGGGTTTGCGCCACTCGGTACGAGAAAGAGCGGGAAATCTACTGGGGCCTCGTCATGGTCTCTTCCGTTCCGGGAAAACATTCACGTGTTCGCCAGCTTAGGCGCCGACCCGTGCTCTCTGTCTCATTTCGGCAGCGGATCGGTGACAACCCTGAAAAAATTATTCAGCTGATTTTAGGGATCTTGCGCGCATCCGCGGATTGACCGCTTGCCGGGTTTTGTCGCGGTTTGATAGACAGCATGCACCGCACCGGACCCGGCGCACCGAGTCCGAGGAAACGAAGACGATAGGGGATCGGTTTCACGCTATCGGCGGGTGGGCGTCCTATTGCCTCGCGTTGTGGACAAAGAGAGGGAATCACGTGTCAGAGCCTGGAATCACCGAGGATTTCCCATCTAGCCCGCTGTGGACAAGTGATGGCGATGTTTGAGCTCTGGACCGAAGCGGTCCGGTCGATCGAACCGCTCGTCAAGCCCGCCCACCGCGATCTCTGGCTGCGGCCGATCGAGTGCGTCGCGATGGATGGGGGGCACATCCGGCTGCGGGCGCCGAACCGCTACAACAAGGAGTGGTTCGAGGACAACTTCTTGCCCTCGATCATGAAGGATCTCGAGGCGCGCACCCAGCGCACGTTCTCCGTGGAGTTCGAGCTCGGGCCGGAGCCGGAGGCCGGAGCGCAGGGAGAGACGGTCGCGGCCTCGGCGAGACCGCCGGCGCCGGAACGCCCGCCGGGCGTGTCCGTGCCGCCGCCCGATCTGGTCAACCGGTACACCTTCGACAAGTTCGTGGTCGGACCGACCAACAGCTTCGCCCACACGGCGGCGCGGATGGTCGCCGAAGCGCCGGCCTCGCGCTGGAACCCGCTCTTCATCCACGGCGGCGTCGGGCTGGGGAAGACCCACCTCCTGCATGCGATCGGACACGAGATCCACCGCCAGCACCCCGATTGGCGGGTCACCTTCGCGACCGGCGAGAAGTTCGTCACCGAGTTCATCGGCTCGCTGATGAACCAGAAGCGCGCGGGCAACTCGGCGGGCAACTCGATGGAGGACTTCCGGACCCGCTACCGGACGGCGCCCGACGTGCTGCTGGTTGACGACATCCAGTTCCTGTCGAACAAGGACAGCTCTCAGGACGAGTTCTTCCACACCTTCAACGCCCTCCACTACGCCCACAAGCAGATCGTCCTGGCGTCGGACAAGCTGCCGGCCGAGCTCCCCGGCGTCGAGGATCGCCTGCGGAGCCGCTTCACCTGGGGCCTCATCGCCGAGGTGGAGACGCCCGATCTCGGAACCCGGGTCGCGATCCTGAAACGCAAGGCCGAGGCCGACAAGGTGGCCCTCTCCGACGAGGCGGCCCTTTACATCGCGGCGCACGTCAACACCAACGTGCGCGAGCTGGAGGGGGCGCTGTCGCACCTGGCGGCCCGCGCGTCGTTCCAGAGTCAGCCGATCACGATGGAGCTGGTCCACGCCGTGCTGGCGAAGCTGGTGGCGGTGGCGCCCACCGGCCTCACCGTCGAGATCATCCAGCGGGACGTCGCCGCCTACTTCGACGTCAAGTTGCACGATCTCAAGGGACCGAGGCGCCATCGGGTGGTGGCGCACCCGCGCATGGTGGCCATGTACTTGACCCGCAAGCTCACCAACATGAGCTACCCGGAGATCGGCAGTCGCTTCGGCGGCAAGGACCACTCGACCGTCATCAGCGCCGTCCGGAAGATCGAACGTCTTTGCAACGACGACGCCGCCATTCGTAGCGTGGTCGCCACGATCGAGAGCCGCCTCCGGCAGCCGTAGCGACGGGCGCCACGCCGTTCGGCGGTGCGTATATTTTTCGCATTCCCTCGGGTGGCCCGCGGGTCCACAGTTCGTCCGTGCCCGTTCTTCCCCTTCGTCTTCGCGCCCTCGTTCGGGCGCTTCCGCTGCTGGCGACGCTGCTCTCGGCGGCCTGCGGCGGGGAACAAGCGCCGTTGCAGACGGCGCCGCTGCTCTTTTCGGGGGCACCGGCCGAAACGACGACATCGAAGCGTGGCCAGCTCAGCATCGACATTCGATGGTCGTGGTCGCCGCCGGTGGTCGGATACGACGCGAGCGAGATGACGCTCACCGACGGGACCGGCGCACCGGTGACCGGCCTGACGCTGACCATCGTGCCGTGGATGCCGGCTCACGGCCACAGCGCGTCCGTCGCGCCGACCGTGTCTGAAACCTCTCCCGGCGTATATGTGGCCGTCCCACTCGACTTTTACATGTCGGGCACCTGGCAGCTCCTGACGACGATCACGGGATCGATTGATGACTCGGCCCAACCGTCGGTCGACATCCCTTAGGGCGCCGTTCGTTGTCGCGGTCGCGCTGGCCACGATGACGCGCGCGGCGCCGGCGGCGGCGCAGGCCTGTTGTGGGGGCGGCTCGCTGGTGTCGCCGACGCGGCTGGCACCGAACGAGGATGTCGCGGTCGGCCTGCAGGTCCGGGCGCGCGGCGTCCTCGGCTCTTTCGGATCCTCGGGCCGATATGTCTCCGCGTCGACCGAACAGGATCTGGAGCAGGACCTGGCCGCTTCGTTCCGCCTCACCGGGCGCGGCCAGGTCGGCCTGGTGGTGCCATACCTCGAAACCCGTCGGCTGGAATCCGGCGTCGGGCAATGGGGAAGCGGCCTCGGCGATCTGGCGCTCGGCGCCCGCTACGATTTCGTGTACCCGTCCGAGGCGCCGCGCTGGCCGGGCATCGGCCTCCTCGCCGGCGTGCTCCTGCCGACCGGGAAGGCGACCGGAGACGGAACGAACCCATCCTCGACGGATGCGACGGGGACCGGAACCTTCAACGCCACGATCGGCCTCGACCTCGCCAAGGCGCACGGTCCCTTTTACGCCGCCCTCGATGCCTGGGTGACTTACTGCTTCGACCTCACCGTCACGCCGCCGGGTAGCGCTGCGATGACCATGACCACGTCGTTTCCGCTCCAGTGGACGTTCCTCGCGCTCGGCGGGTACGTGTTCGATGGCGGCGCGGCGCTCGCGCTCACCCTGAACGTGCTGGAGCGCGGGGACGCCTCGCTCGATGGGGTGCGGCAGCCGGGGACCGTCTTGCGCCTCACGACGGCCGGGGTATCTGGCGTCCTGCCCTTTGCCGACCTCTGGCGGCTCCAGGGAACCGTCTTCGGCGACGTCCCGATCTCCTCCTTCGGGCGCAACGAACAAGGAGGCATCGGCCTCACGGCCGCCCTGGTGCGGCTGTGGTGATGACCGTGACCGAGGGGCCTGGCGGCTACCGCTTCTCCGTCGGCTTCTCGGTGACGGAGCTGACCCGCGACAAGATGGATTTGATCTCCGCCTCGGTGCAACCCGCGCGGACCAGCTCGACCCGCAGGGCGGCGATCGCCGTGTTGAAACCTTCCTTGTAGCCAGACTCGCGGCCGGCCAGGAACTCCAGGCTCTTGTAGGTCGTCGTCTCCCGTTCGGGATCCGGAAGAGGCGCCGCTTCGTCGATGTGGGTTGGCCCGTCGTCGAGGAACGAGCCCGAGTCGTCGTCGCCGGTCGCCATTGGGGAGAGGCTAACACCGCGAGAGATAAATCGTGCAGCTACTCGCCGGGCTCGGCGTGATGCACCCCTCGCCGCTTCGGCCGCCGGGGGAGATCCGCTATTCGAGGTCTTACCCGTGGACCGCAGTCGACGGACCGCGATATGTTTTGCGCCAAGGAGGATCCATGACCGCGCTTCGCAGATTCGCCACCGCCGTCGTCCTGTTTCTGTTTGCCACCGCCAACGTCGCGCACGCCGACACCAGTGCGCCCAGCAAGACCAAGGGAAAGCCGGTGACTACGCCCTCGGGGCTCAAGTACTGGGAGCTCAAGAAGGGGTCGGGCGCCGTCGCCAAGGCCGGCGATTCCGTGCAGGTCCATTACACAGGGTGGCTCACCGAGGGGAAAAAGTTCGACAGCTCGGTGGACCGCGGCAGCCCGTTCGCCTTCAAGCTGGGGGCGGGCATGGTGATCAAGGGCTGGGACGAAGGGGTGGCCGGGATGAAGGTGGGCGGCAAGCGCCAGCTGCACATCCCGGCGGAGCTCGGCTACGGCGCGCGTGGCGCCGGCGACGCGATTCCGCCCAACGCCGAGCTGATCTTCGACGTCGAGCTGCTCGGCGTGAATTAGCGGCTCGCCGCCGCCGGCTATTCGCGCGGCTCGGTGCCGTCGCCCACACCGGAAGCCTTCCAGCTGCCGCGGAACGCGGTCAGCGACGGCCAGCGTTCGAGCTCGACCACGTTGCGAAATACGATCCAGTCCAGCGCGCAACCGAGGGAAAGCGCGGCGGCGCCGATCGGGCGGCGGAACTCCATCCGCTCGTCCAGCCAGGTGAGCACCCGATCGACCCGCTGCCGCTGCTTGGCGATGTATCCGGTCTCGGCGAATCCGTCGCGGCGCAGGTAGTGGTGGTTGATGGCCGCGTCGAGCGCCCCCTCGACCACCGACCGCAACGCCTGATCGGCGAAAGCCTGCGGGTCGAGGTCCCAACCGGCCACCCGGAGGGCGGCACCCTCCCTGGCCCAGAGCCAGCTCGCGATCAGCGACGAATCCGGCACGACGGTCCCCGCCTCGTCATCGAGAAGGATCGGGATCTTCCCGAGCGGAGCCACCTCCTTGAGGGTCGCCGCCCCTTCCTCGGTCCGGATGTCGACCAATTCATAGGGCTGCCCGATCGCTCTCAACAGGACGCGCGCCTTGCGCGTATACGGCGAGGTCGTGGTTCCGAGCAGTCGTCGCATGGGGCCGGGTCTCCTCGCCGCCAATCCTAGCGGATGGACGACGGGCCGCCACCCGCGGCAGCGCGCACCTCCGGGTGATCACATGCAGGCGCCCGACACGCACTTCTGCGCGCCCGGGCAGACGGTCCCGCAGGTGTTGCAATTGCTCGAGTCGGCCTGTGTGTTGGTGCAGGCCCCACCGCAGAGGGTCGTTCCCGTCGGACAACCGCCGCACAGCGAGCCGACACAGGCCTGCCGTGCGCTGTAGAGCAGCGCGATCTCGCCGGCACTCAGGACGCGGTTGTATCCACGCAGCTCGTCGATCGTGCCCTTGAGGAAGGTGTTCACGCCCGAGGGCTTGGCGCCCTGGATGATAGTGGTGACGAAGTCGCTCGCGCCCGAAGGTGAGTAGGTGCCCGCGCCCGTCGCGGACAGCGCACCGTCCACGTAGAATTTCTCGGTGCCGCCGCTGGCCGGATCGTAGGTGATGGTCAGCAGGTGCCAGGCGTTGAGGGTGACGGTGGCCGAAAGCGGTGTGTTGCCGTTGACCTGCCAGAGCCAGCCGAAGACGGTCGCGCCATTGATGCTGAGGAACGGCATGTCCCAGTTGGTGCCGTTGTTGGTCTGGGCCACGCCGAAAACCGGACCGTTGGTGGTCGAGGTCGCGAAGACCCAGGCGCTGGCCGACAGCGTGTTGTTGCCGCCAAACCAGGCGCCAAGGGTCGCATACAGGTAGTTGTTGGTGCCGTTGAAGGTCAGCGCGTTGCCCGACTGACCGCTGGTCCAGGTCGGCGAGTTGACGAGCGTGGCGGTGTTGCCGTTCCCGGAGGCGTCGGCCGAGGTCGCGCCCATGCCCTCGTCGAGGTGCCACAGGCCTGCCATCCCTTGGTTGCAGGAGGCACAAGTGGTCGCGCCGCAGGCGTGCCCGCAGCTGCCGCAGTTGTTCTGGTTCGAGGTGGTGTCGAGACAGGTGCCGCTGCAGTCGGTTCCGGTCGCGCACCCGCAGCTGCTCGAGATGCAACTTTCCCCGCCGGCGGTGTTGCAGGTGGTGCCGCAAGTGCCGCAGTTACCGGGATCGGCCGTCTTGTTGGTGCAGGCCCCCCTGCAGATCGTCTCGCCGCCGGCGCAGCCGCCGCAGGCCGAGGCGCTGCAGGTCTGTCGCGCCAGGGCCAGGATCGAAATCTCCGCGGCGCTCAGCACCCGGTTGTAGGCCCGCACCTCGTCGACCTTGCCACCCAGGAAGCTCTGTACCCCGCCCGGCTTCGCGCCCGGAATGGTGGTGGTCCAGGTGTCGACCAATCCCGACGGCGCGTAGGTCCCAGCGGCCGAGCTCGACAGCGCGCCGTCGACGTAGAATTTCTCGGTCCCGCCGCCCGCGGGATCGTAGGTGATGGCCAGGAAGTGCCAGGCGTTCAGCCCGACGGTGGCCGACAGCGGGTTGTTGCCATTGACCTGCCAGAGCCAGCCGTAAACCGTCGCGCCCGCGACGCTGAGGAACGGCATGTTCCAGCCGCCGCCCGCGGGGATCGACGACACGCCGAAGAGCGAGCCGTTCGTGCTCGCGGTGGCATAGACCCAGGCGCTGGCGGTGAGCGTGTTATTGAGGCCGAACCAGGTGCCCAGGTTGGCGCTCACATAACTCGAGGTGCCGTTGCAGGAGAGGCCGTAGCTGGAATAGCCGTTGGTCCAGGTCGGGCTGTTGGTCAGCGTCGCCGTGTTGCCGTTTCCCGAGGAGTCCGCCGAAGTCGTGCCCATCCCCTCGTCGAGGTGCCAGCGTCCGATCAAACCGCTGTCGATCCCGCTGCTGGTGGCCATGCTGCATGCGAGGTTGCAGCCGTTGCAGTTGTTCGAGTCGGTGGTGGTGTCGACGCAGGCGCCGCTGCAGTCGGTGCCGGAGGTGCAGGTGCAGACGCTGCCGACGCAGGTCTCGCCGCCGGCGGCGTTGCAGGCGTGGCCACAGCTGCCGCAGTTGTTGACGTCGGTGGCGGTCGTCGTGCAGCTGCCGCCGCAGGCAGTCTGCATCGACGGGCATGCGCCGCAGGTGCTGCCGCCGCAGGTGAGACGGGCGGTCGCGATGGACGAGATCTCGAGCGCGGTCAGGACGCGGTTGTAGGCGCGCACCTCGTCGATCCGGCCGAGCAGATTGGTGTTGACCCCGGGTGGTTTGGCGCCGCCGATCACGGTCGAAATGACGTCGACCGTTCCCGAGGACGAATAGGTCCCGGTGCCACTGCCCACCTGGGCGCCATCCACGTAGAACCGCTCGATGCCGCCGCTGGCGGGATCGTAGCTGATGGCCAGGTGGTGCCAGGCGTTCAGGCCGACGCTGGCGGACAGCGGATTGTTGCCGTTGACCTGCCAGAGCCAGCCGTAGACGGTGGCGCCGTTGATGCTGAGGAACGGCATGTTCCAGCCACCACCGCCGGTGACCCCGAAGATCGGACCGTTGGTGCTGGCGGTGGCGTAGACCCAGGCGGCGGCCGTGAGCGTGTTGTTGCCGCCAAAC
>Ga0209863_10000675_pt1 | contig 15587 bp, 17 predicted proteins | sample OrgsoiDNA2013046_FD_185796 | JGI IMG/M metagenome (GOLD analysis project Ga0209863, IMG submission 185796) | Permafrost soil microbial communities from the Arctic, to analyse light accelerated degradation of dissolved organic matter (DOM) -... | ecosystem: Environmental > Terrestrial > Soil >...
GTTTGTCTACCCTTGGCACCGCGCCGGCGCAAGCCACCCCGCGCAATTCGCCTTGCGCCGCGGCTGGCCTTTGGTCAGCATAGTGGCCTTTCGTGATGGGTCTCGGCGGTTTCACACTTGCGGATCGGCTGGGGGCGAAGTCCTCGCCTTGCTCCGTGCCCGGCTGCGTCCGCACCTGGATCTCGATGGCCAGCGCCAAGGTGGGGAACAAGCTGGGCGGGCGCGGCGCCGCCGATCCGTCCGATCCCGCATCTTCGATGTGCGATCCCTGCCGGCAGGTCTTCGCGAAGGCGACCGACGCTCTGCGGCCCTGCGATCGACCGGGCTGCGACGGCAAGTGGACCTGGAAAGCCTCCGACCAGGTGGTTGCCGCGGCCAACAACCGCAAGCCGCCGCACCGGCTGTGCGACGGCTGCGAGGAAAAGCTGAGCGCGCTCTCCGATCGGCCGCTGCCCTGCGCGGTGCCTGCCTGCGTGCGGTCGGCGGTCTTCACCCGGCAGGCCCAGCTGGTGGCCGGCGCGGCGGACACCGAGCTCGGCGATTCGACATTGCCGACGCTGCGCTGCGACCAGTGCGAAGGGGTCTACCGCAAGCTCAAGGACCGGAACACCAACTGCGGCATCAACGGCTGCAAGGAGAAATGGTCCTGGTCGGCCGACGAGCAGATCCAGGCCTATGCGCAGGGGCTGCCCAACGAGCCGCCGCGGCGGATGTGCAAGACCTGCGACGCGGCCTTCGGCGCGATCGCCGATCGCCCGGTGCGCTGCCGGACCTCGGGCTGCAAGAAGACCTGGACCTGGACCCGGAGCGATCAACTCGACGCCTGCCTGGCCGGCAAGCCGACGCCCAAGGCGCCGCACCGGATGTGCGACAGCTGCATCTCGATCTACCAGGCGCTCAAAGACGTCGAGCGGCCCTGCCGGCGGAGCAGCTGCAAGGGGACCTGGCTCGACAAGCGCGGCGGTCAGCTCGCGCGCGCCGTGCGCGGCAAGAGCGGCGATCCCTATCCGCAGTACTGTGAAAACTGCGCCAAGGAGATCGGGGATCTCGAGGACCGGCAGCTCCCGTGCAAGACGGAGAATTGCGACGGCACCTGGACCTGGGCGAAGGCGGCGCAGCTCGCGGCGGGGGTGAGACCCACGCACAAAGGCGATGACGAGCTCGAAAGCGTCGCCACCGCGATTGTCGCGGGAGAGCCTGCGCCGGGTGTCGAAATGCGTGCCGCGGGCGGCGTTGCGCCGGACCGGGCGCCTGGCAAGAACGGGCAGACTGGCCAGTCTGGCAACGTTGGAAAGAAGGGGAAGAAGAAACGCCGCCGCGAAATTCGGCCGCCCGAGCGACGCTGTCAGGTCTGCAGCGACTTCCTCAAGGACAAGAAGACCATCGAGATACCCTGCAAGACTTGCGGAACGCCGATCTACTGGCCGCCGGAGAGCCAGCTTCAGACGCACCTCGGCGCCTGGGCCGCGCCGGGCATGTGCGGCGCGTGCAAGCGCGATGCGACCGAAGCGGCGCGCGCCATCGAACGCGAGGCGCTCCGCCACCCCGGCGGCGTGATCGCGACGGCCGCAACACCGGCAACGACCGAGCCCACGTCAGACGCGCCGGCGCCCGACGCGCCCGCCGACGCCAGCTAGGCGCCAGTCTGGGTGCCCGCCAGGGCCAGCGCCAGCGGGGTGTCGGCGGGCAGAAGATCGAGCGACGGGATCTGCGTCGCTTCGATCCAGGCCACCTCGGCGACCTCCACGGCGCGCGGCGTGCCGCCCGCGATGGTCGCGGCATAGACCAGCATGACCAGGTCGAACTCAGGGTACGCGTGGAAGACCACGTCGTGGATGCCGCCCACGTCGATCTCGCAGCCGAGCTCCTCGCGCACCTCACGCGCGAGCGCGGCGACCGGCGCTTCGCCCGGCTCGACCTTGCCGCCGGGAAACTCCCACAGATTGGGCATCGGCTGATCGGCGCGCCGCCGCGACATCAGGATCCGCGCGCCTTGCCGCACCAGAGCGGCCACCACCAGCTTGCGGGGGCGCATCGGCCTCAGCTCACGCGCGAGGCGGACGATTTCGAGGAGGTCGGCTGGACAGGTTCCGATCCGCCGGAGGCGCGCTCGATGAGCGCCAGCAGATCCTCGAGGCGGAACGGTTTCTGGATCACGGCCGCCACCGTCTCTTCCAGGAAGCGCCGCGCGTCGCTGGAGAAAGCGCCGCCGGTCACGAAAACGAACCGGTCACCCAGGGCGGGGAAGCGTTCGCGCACGGTCGCGTACAGATCCACGCCGGACATGTCGGGCATCTGCAGGTCGCACAGGATGACGTCGAACGCAGCGTCGCGCTCGAGGATGCGCAGCGCCTCGTGCCCGCCCAGCGCGGTCGCCAGCTCGTGCGCGTCGCCGAGCATGCGCCGGTAGGCCTTGAGGAGCAGCGCCTCGTCGTCGACGGCCAGGATGCGGCGCCGCTGATAGCCGCGCGCCCGCGTGGCGACGGGCGCGGGGGCGCTGGCGATCGGCGCTGCCGTCTCGTCGGCCGGCAGGCGGACCCGGAACGTCGCCCCTTCCCCCTTGCGGCTCTCGACCACGATCTCGCCACCCAGCCCCCGCACGATACCCAGCGAGATCGGCAGCCCCAGCCCCGTCCCCATCCCGCGCGGCTTGGTGGTGAAGAAAGACTCGAAGATGCGGGGGAGGATCTCCGCCTGGATCCCCGGACCGTTGTCGGAGATCTCGATGACCACGCTGGCGCCGTCGTCGAAGGTCCGTACGCGCACCCGATTGTGTCGCGCGTCCGCCTCGTCGAGGGCCTGGGCGGCATTCAGGATCAGGTTCAGGAACACCTGGCCGAGACGCGGGGCGCTGGCGCGCACCATCCGGGTGGCGGAGAGGTCCCGCTCGACCTGCGCCCGATACTTGAGCTCGTTGCGCAACATGCTGAGCGCCGATTCGATGGCCGTGTTCACGTCGATCGGAACACTGGTGTCCTCGTCGGTATGCGAAAAAGCGGCCAGATCGCGCACGATCCGGTGGATGCGCGCCATCCCCTCCTTCGACTCCTGGAGAATCGCGTTGGCCTCGAAGAGCTGGTCGGACAGGCCGAGGCGCGCCGCGCCCCCGTCGGGCAAGTCGCGCAGTTTTTCTTCGATGAGCCGCATGTGGCCCGCCAGCGCCTCGATGTTGGCCAGCACGAAGGCCGCCGGGTTGTTGATCTCGTGCGCGACGCCCGCGGCGAGCAAGCCGATCGACGCCAGTTTTTCGGCCTGGAGACGTCCGATCTCGCGCTCCCGCTCGTCGGTCGCGTCGCGGACGTAAAGCACCGCGCCCCGCCCGGGCAGCGGGTAGGCGCGCACCGCGAAGGCCCGCCCGTCGAAGGAGAGACTGCGATCCGCCGTGGCGCCACGGGTGATCGCCTCGCGCGCCGCGGCTTGCAGATCGGGGCGCAGCCCGCCGTCGTAAAGCCGCGTGCCCGTCGTGTTCGCGACCTCGAGCGTCCCGTCGGGGGCCACCAAACATACGCCGTCCTCGAACACGTCGAAGGTCTCGCGCAAGACGTCGCCGCCGCTGCGCAATCCGCCCGCGAGCGCCGTCCTCAGCCCTTCGGGCGGCAGGAGCACGAAGTCGAAGGGCTCCGCGTCGAGCCGCGCCAGGGCCGCCGGGGCCGATGCCACCCGTTCGATCTCGCCGGCCTTGGCCGCGCGGGCCACCGTCTCCACGGCGGCGTGTGCCCCACCGGGCTGGTCATCGACGACGAGTATGCGCGCCATGGGATCTCTCGCCCTTCGGCAAAATTGTTGGTGGCGGCCCGGCGGGGGGCGCCGCGCGGAATTCGAGCGTGGCATCCGTTCGCGCGCGACGCAAGCGGCACGGCCACCCGTATCGGGGCGGTCAGGTGGAGCTGGCCGCCGCGGCGGCTTCCGGACCACGCCGTTTCGCCAGCAGCTCGACCAGCGCCGGACGCAGCAACGGGTGGCGGAAGGCGTACCCGGTCTCCAGCGTGCGGACCGGCATGGCGCGCTGGCTGGCCAGCAGCACCTCGTCGGTCATCGTCGTCCCGAGCGCCAGCCGCAGCGCGAAGGCGGGCGCGGCCAGGACCGTGGGTCGGCCCAGCGCCTCGCCGATCGCCCGCACGAACTCGCCGTTGGTGGCGGGCTCGGGCGCCACGGCATTGAACGCCCCCTGCACCGATTCGTGGGCCATCGCGTAACGGATGAACCCGATCTCGTCTTCCAGGTGGATCCAGGGCATCCACTGCGCGCCGCTGCCGATCTTGCCACCGAGCCCGAGCCGGAACGGCGGGAGGATCTTGCGCAGCATGCCGCCGCCCTTCGACAGCACCACGCCATTGCGCAGGATCACCACCCGCATCCCGATCTCGGCGGCCTTCATCGCCTCCGCCTCCCAGTCCCGCGCCAGCTCGGCGAGAAAGCCCTGCCCCGGCGCCGCGGTTTCGGTCAGGATCTCGGCGCCCCGGTCGCCGTAAAATCCGGTCCCGGAGGCCGAGATCAAAAGCTTCGGCCGGTCCCTCAACCCGCGCAGCGCATCGACCAGCGCGCGCGTACCGACCACCCGGCTGTCGCGCAGGAGTTTCTTGCGCGCCTCGGTCCAGCGGCCACCGGAGATCGGTTCACCGGCCAGATTCACCACCACGTCGACGCCCTCGAAAGCCGCCTCCGGGGGGGAGCCGCGGGTCGCATCCCAGGCGTGCAGGGTGGCCGCCGGCAAGAGCTCGGCGGCACGGGCGACGTCGCGCACCAGCGCCGAGACCCGGATCCCGTCGCGCGCGCAAGAGGCCGCCAAGGCGGTCCCGACTAGGCCGGTGGCCCCGGCGATCGCGACGCCGCTCATCGAGAAGAGACCATCTCCATGCTGGCCCTTGAATGCATCGCGCAATTTTGGCACGTTGTCGAGCAAACGCCCATGTCCTCTGCGCTCACCCAGGGAATTCTGGTCACGGTTCGCACCGAGTACATAGCCGAGCGCTCGTCGATCTCCGCGCGGCAGTACGCGTTCGCGTACACGGTCAACATTGCGAACCAGGGGACGGTGACGGCGCAGCTCAAGAGCCGCCACTGGATCATCTCGGACGCCCACGGCGCCGTGCAGGAGGTCCGCGGCGAGGGGGTGGTGGGCGCGCAGCCGGTGCTCCGCCCGGGCGAAGAATTCGAATACACCAGCTGGTGCGTGATCGCCACGCCCGCGGGAACCATGCGGGGCAGCTACCAGATGGTGACCAGCGAGGGCGATAAATTCGACGCCGAGATCGCGCCCTTCCGCCTGAATCCGCCCCAGTTGTTGAATTAGACCATCTTCGACGAGACCGTAGCGCCGCCCGGGTTCGAGTGGCATCTTTGAGGGGGAGGCCGCATGGAAAGCTTGATCGCGCGCGACAAGGCGGAAGCCAAGAAGAAGGGGATGTACGCGGCCGCGGCGTGGGGTGGGACCGTCGTCTTGGGCGCGTTGAGCGCCAGCACCTTCCTGATCATCCCGGCGGCCGCGGGGGCCGGCTATCTGACCTGGAAATGGTTCCTATACCGCGCCAAGCGCGGGATGCGTTTCTGAGCCACTCCGCGCCCGAGCAACTAACTTTCCGTCGGACCCGGGCCGTGCGACCGTGTCGGCCAACTAGACTGGGGAGGCTCACATGCTCAGCAGGATTCTCGGATTCGGAAGTGTGGTCACGGTCGCGGCGCTCATGGGCTGCGGCGGCGGTGGTGGCGGCGCTGGCGGTACCACCTTTACCACCAGCGTGCCTGCCGGCACGAAGCTCACCGCGCTGACCCCGGCCCAGGCGATGCAGCTCTGCAACGACTTCAGCGCCTACGGGACGAAGGCGCTCGCGGCCGAGAATACGGGGCTTTGCAAGTTGAGCGGTCTGCTGGCGGCTGCGTTCTCGGGAGGGACCACGGATGCCGCCCTTCAGGCGGCGTGCACCCAAGCCTACAACAGCTGCCTGAGCGACGACAGCGGGGTCACTACCACGTCTTCCTGTGACTCGACCGCGTTTTCAGGGGAGCCGTCGACTTGTCAGGCGACCGTGGGCGATCTGCAGAAGTGCACCAGCGACGAGACCGCGGCGACCAACCAAATTTACGGTTCGCTGCCGAGCTGCAGCACCCTGACGGCCGCCAACCTGGCCTCAGCGCTTTCGGCCGACGCGGGCGCTGGACCGGCGGAGCCTGCGAGCTGTGCGCAGTTCGACTCCACCTGCGACACCACGTCGATGATGACAAACGGAAGTCCCAAGAGGAAATAGCGTTCAACCCGAGCGCTCGAGCGGCAGGCGTCGCAGCCGTCGCTCGAGCGCGAACATCACCGTGGCCTCGGTCTTCTTCCGGTGGTCGTGGCCGAACAGGTGGCAGAGTCCGTGGACCGCCAGGCGTTCGAGCTCGGCGCCGAGGCGCCGGCCGTGGGCCCGGCGGCGGGCGGTCTCGACGGAGATGACGATGTCGCCGAGCGCGATCCCGTCGCCCGCGGGATCGGTCTCGCCCGCGAGCACTTGCAGGTGAAAACTGAGGACGTCGGTCGCGCGGTCGTGCTTGCGGTAGTCGCGGTTGAGCGCGCGGATCTCGTCGTCGTCGGTGAAGACCAGCGTCGCGGATGACCGGGCGCGGCCGAGCGCGCGCAAGGCCGCCCGCACCCGCGCCGCCACCCGGCGGCGCACGCCAGCGTCGACGGCTCGGCCCGCGCGCCCGTGAACGAGCGTCGAGACGGGCACCTCAGATCACTTTCTTGTAGACCTCGCCGTCGACGAACACGCGAAAGAGCTGCGCGTCGCACTTGCCGGCCTTGACCTCGGATTCGAGGATCGAGAGCGCCCGATCGATCGGCACCGCCTTCTTGTACGGACGATCCGAGGCGGTCAGCGCGTCGAAGATGTCGGCGATGGTCATGATCCGCGACTCGATGGGAATGTCGCCGGCGCCCAGGTGGTGCGGATACCCGGTGCCGTTCAGGTACTCGTGGTGCGCGGCCGCGATCCGGGGCACGTCGGCATAGCGTCGACCCCAGGGGATGGTGCTCAAGAACTTGTAGGTGTTGACCACGTGGCGTTCGATCTCGACCCGTTCGATCTCGGTCAGGCTTCCCCGGCGCACCTGAAGCGCCGCCACCTCGTCGCTCTCGAGATAGGGGTGCAGCTCCCCGCTCGGCGACAGATAGACCAGTCCCGCGATCTCCACCAGACGCTCGAACCCCCCTTGATCCAGGACGGTCGGCTCGTTGACCCGATTGACGAAGGCCCAGGCCTCGTCGACCTCGTCCATCCGCCGCCCCAGCTCGGCGTCGATCTCGCCGAACCGCGCCGGCAGATCGCTCTTCGCCAGCTCGAGCGCGACCCGCAGCTTGCGCTCGGCGTGCTCCACCTCGAGCGCCTTCTTGATGTACGAGAAGCGAAGCTTGACCAGCTGCCGGTCCTCTTCGTAGAGCTTCTTGGCCTTGACCAGCACCTTCTCGCGGACGCCGACCTTGCCGAAATCGTGCAGCACGCCCGCGTACTCGATCTGCTGCAGCTGGGTGTCGTTGAAGCGCACGTCGGCGAACAAGCCGTCGGGGATGGCGTCGATCTTCTTGGCCAGCTCCACCGACAAGGTGGCCACCCGGCGCGAGTGACCGGAGGTGGTCGGATCGCGGGATTCGATGGCTATCACGGCCGCGTCGACGAAGCCGTCGAACAGCTTCCGAATCTCGTCGTAGAGCAGCGCGTTCTCCAGCGAGACGCCCGCCTGCGCCGCCCAGGCGGACGCCAGCTCCTCGGCCCGCTGGTCGAACGGAATCACCTCGCGGTCGATGTCCGCGGGCGCCAGCGCCTGGCCGGGTTTGCGTTTCTTGTTGATGAGCTGGACGACACCGATCACCTCGCCCATCGCAGACAGCATCGGCACGGTGAGCATCGAGCGGGCCCGGTACCCGGTCTTGTCGTCGAAGCTGCGGTTGTGGCGGAGGGTCGGCGTGCGTCTAGCTGGAGCTGCCGGGGCCGGCGATCCGATAGTGCCGATAGTGCCGTCCGTGCCGGTCGCGCCCGTCGCGCCGGCCACCTGGTCTTGCAGGCGGGCCAGATCGGCGATGTTGATCGGCTGGCCGGAGAGCGCCGCCTGTCCGACGATCGATTTCTCGTCGACGGCCAGCGTGAACTCCTTGAAGTCGATCTTGATCGAGTCGTTCTGCGAGAGCATGAACCGCAGTCGCTTCTGCGGCGGGCTCGCCTCGTCGTCCTCCATCACGTAGACGCTGCCGGCGTCGGCACCGGTCACCTGCCGACACGAGTCGAGGATCAGCGCCAGAAGCTTGCCGATGTCCCGCTCCGAGGCGAGCGCCCGCGAGGTGGCTACCAGCTGCGACAGCTCGTAGCGGGATCGCTCCGCGGCAGCCTGCTCTTCGGTGGGTGGCGCTCCCGGCTCGCTCACGGGCCCCAGATTACCTCAACCCGGGGTCGGCTTGGCTTTGGCGTTGTCGTAGGCCTTGATGATCTGCTGAACCAGCGGGTGCCGCACCACGTCCACCTCGGTGAAGTAGCGAAAGGCGATCCCGGGGATGTTGGAGAGCAGCGTGATCGCCTCGTTCAAGCCCGAACGGCGGTTGTCGGGCAGATCGATCTGCGTCACGTCGCCCGTGATGACCGCCTTCGACTCGAAGCCGAGACGGGTGAGGAACATCTTCATCTGTTCGGGGGTGGTGTTCTGCGCCTCGTCGAGGATCACGAAGGCGTCGTTGAGCGTGCGGCCGCGCATGAAGGCGATCGGCGCAACCTCGATGAGGCCGCGGGCGACCAGCTGGTCGGCCTTCTCAAAGTCCATCATGTCGTGGAGCGCGTCGTAGAGCGGCCGCAGGTAAGGGGAGACCTTCTCTTCCATGCTGCCGGGGAGAAACCCGAGACGCTCGCCGGCTTCGACGGCCGGCCGGGTGAGGACGATGCGCTTGACCTGCTTTTCCATGAGCGCCCGGATCGCGAGCGCCATGGCCAGGTAGGTCTTGCCGGTGCCGGCCGGTCCGATGCCGAAAACGATGTCGTGCTCCCGGATCGCGTCGGCGTAGCGCTTCTGCGCGAGACCTTTGGGGGAGATCGGGCGGGCGCGTCCGGCCACCAGGATCGTGTCGTGGAAGACGTCGCGCAGATCGACGCCCGCATCGGCGCGCAGCGCGACGGCGGCGCGGCCGATGTCCTCGGGGCCGATCGACTTCCCGCCACGCGCCATGCGGTAAAGCTGGTCGACCAGGCTGCGCGCGACGGCCACCATCTCGACCGGACCGACGATGGTCAGATCGTTGCCGCGGCTGTGAACCTGCGCGCCGGTCTCGCGCTCGATGATCTTGAGGTTGGCGTTCCGCTCGCCAAAGAGCGCCAAGGCGACGCGGTTGTCCTCCAGGGTGAGGCGCTCGGTGACGAGACGCCCGGTGGCCGTGTCGCTCAACGTCCATGCAGATAGCACGCGGGTCGGGCGCGTTCAAACCTCCACCCAAACGCGTTATGCTGCGCGCCGTGCCGAGCCCGCCCCTGCCCGTTGCGCTTCCAGATCTGGCGCCGCTGCCGGGCAAACAGACGGGCGCGGAGGTGACCAAGCTGTGCGGCCTGATGCAGCGGCTGCTGGCGCCGGACGGCTGCCCCTGGGATCGCGAGCAGACGCTGGAGACGCTGGTCCCCTATCTGGTCGAGGAGACCTACGAGGTGGTCGACGCGCTCGCCAGCGGCAACGTCGACGATCACCGCGAGGAGCTGGGCGATCTGCTGCTCCAGATCGTCTTCCAGTCGGAGCTGCGGTTCGCCGAGGGGAAGTTCGGCATCGACGACGTCGCGCGCGGGATCGTCGCCAAGCTGGTGCGGCGGCATCCGCATGTCTTTGGCGACGTGGTGGCGAAGGACGCGGGCGACGTGCTGGCCAACTGGGCCAAGCTCAAGGCCGCCGAGAAGGCGGAAAAGGGAAAGCACGGCGCGCTGGACGGAATCCCCAAGAGCGCGCCGGCCCTCCTGCGGGCCACCCGGGCGGGTGAAAAGGCCGGCGCGGTCGGCTTCGACTGGCCCGACGCCGACGGCCCGCGCGCCAAGATCGACGAGGAGCTGCGGGAGCTGGACGAGGCCCGCCGGAGCGGCGATCGGGCGGCCATGCAGCGCGAGCTCGGCGATCTGCTGTTCTCGACGGTCAACCTGGCCCGCAGGATGGGCCTCGACGCCGAGCAGGCGCTGCGCGACTCGACCGATCGCTTCGCGCGCCGATTCGGCCACGTCGAGCGGACGCTGGCCGAGCAAGGGCGCGCGCTCGCCGACGCCTCGCCCGACGAGCAAGAGCGACTTTGGGAATCCGCCAAGCGCGCCGAAGGTCTAGAGTAGCCGACGATGCCGAAGGCCCCTACGCGGTCCGATTCGCTGTTCGATTGGCTGGATCGCCGGCCGAACCGGGAGCGCGCGAAGATCGAGCAGGGCCGCCGGGAGGCGATGTACCGGACGGAGCTGGAGGACCGCGCCGGCTTGCTCCACCGCCTCGGCCACGGACGCGACTGGGCGCGTACGCGCCTGCTGGCGAATCTCGACTGGGACTTCGCACCCGGGCCGAGCCCGATCGGCGCCGCGGCGGTCGACGCCATCCTCGACCGGGTGTTCGGCCAGACGACGCCCGGAAAATCCAGCCCGCGTGGCAAAGGGGGGACCCGATGAAAGACAGACAGCTCCAAACTATGGTCGCGATCGCGACACTGGCGACCGCGCTCGGCGCCTTCGGTTGCGGCATCAACGAAGATCTCTACAACGCGACGGTCAAGGACCGCGACGCCCAGAAGCAGAAGCTGGCGGCCACCGAGAGCGATCTCGAGAAGGAACGCGCCCAGCACAAGAAGGACGTGGCCTCCCGCGACGCGCGCGTCACGGTGCTCTCCAACAAGCTCGCCTCGCTGGGACAGGACGTGTCGCGACTGGAAACCGAGCGCGGCAACCTGGGCGGCGAGCTCGAACAGGCTCAGAAGCGCATGGAGGAGCTGAAGAAGGCGCAGGCGCAGGCCGAGGCGCGCGCGGCGCAGTTTCGCAAGTTGGTCACGCAGTTCAAGGCGCTCACCGACGCTGGCAAGCTGCAGGTCGAGATCCGCGAGAACCGGATGATCGTGCGTCTGGGCGACAAGATCCTGTTCGACCCGGGCAAGACCGACCTCAAGCCCGAGGGCAAGGACGCGCTCACCCAGGTGACGGCGGTGCTCAAGTCGCTCCCCAACCGCAACTTCCAGGTCGCCGGCCACACCGACAACGTACCGATCAAATCGAAGCGCTTCCGGTCCAACTGGGATCTCTCCACCGCCCGCGCTGTCGAGGTCACCAACTTCATGATCGGCGTCGGCATGGAACCCAAGCGCCTCTCGGCCGCCGGCTACGCCGACCAGTCGCCGGTCGTCGCCAACGACTCGAGCGACAACATGGCCAAGAACCGGCGCATCGAGATCACGCTGGTCCCCAACCTCGACGATCTGCCGCCCATCGACGACGCCCTCACCAAGGAACCGGCCGCCGGAGCAGCGGCGCCGCCCGCGGCCGCGCCCGCGACGCCTTAGCGGCGTCTAACGCCTCAGTCCTCGCCGAGGAGGCTCAGGACTTCGGGCGTATAGCGGACGCCCTCGACGTGGAGCACCAGGGGCGGCTCGATGGTAAGGGGCTTCCGGCCGGCGCGCTCGGCCTCTATCAGAATTCGCGACGCCGGCCGATCGGCGTAGGGGTGGACGGTCCGTAGACGCACCGGCGTCAGATCGCGCGCGCGCATCTCGACGCCGAGATCGACGGTGCGCGACGCCGGCAGGATCGCGGCGACCCGACCGCCCGGGCGAACCGCGCGGGCGGCGACATCGAGCCACTCGGGAAGCGTCAGCGCGATCTCGTGGTGGGAAAGCGCCCGCTCTTCGATCGGAGACGGCAAGCCTTCGTCGATGGTTCGATATGGCGGATTGGTCGCGACCAGATCGAACCGCGCAGCGCCGAGCGTCGCGCCGAGGGCCCGCACATCGCCGCCCAGGATCTCGAGCCGCTCGCGCCACCCGTTTTCGTCGCGCCCGCGCGCAGCCAGGGCCGAGAGCTTTGGTTGCAATTCGACCGCCAGACCGGTCGCCGCCTCATCCCGCGCCAGCAGCAGGAACGCCAGCGCGCCGGTTCCGCAGCCGATGTCGAGAAATCTTCCGAATGGTGGCGCCAGAAAACCAGCCAGCAGAACCGGGTCGAGGCTCACCCGCGCACCCCGCCTGGGCTGAAACAGGCGGACGCGGCCACGCAGGAGGGCGTCGGCGGTGACGGCGCTGTCTTCCCCCCGTCCTTCCCCTCGTGCTTCCGCTTGTGCCTCCGCTTGTGCCTCCGCGCGCCCCTGCACCTGCACCTCCACCCGTCGTACTAGCGCGGTGCCGGACCGTCGAGCCCGTACATGAGCAAGCCGGTCGCCAGCTTGGGCTGGAAGAAGGTCGACTTCTGCGGCAGCACGAAGCCGGCCTCGCAGACCGCCAGCACCTCTTCGACCTTGGTCGCGTTCATCAGGAACGCCGCCTGCACCTCGCCGCTGTCCACCCGCGCCAGGGCTTCGGCGGTGACGTGGGTGTAGGCCAGAAAGGACTGGCTGGCCATCGCGGCGGCGTCGATCCCGAGCAGCGATCCGAGGATCACGCCGTGCAGGACCGTCACGTCCAGCTTCCGCAGCGCCGGGGGTCCCAGCGCCGACAGGTCGACGAAGGACTTGAGCGTGAACCAGGTGGTGGTCGACCGGCCCGGAACGCGCACGGCGAAGACTACCCCGCCGGTTCCCTCGCGGCCGAGGCGCTCCTCGATCGCCTCGGCCGTCGCCTCGTCCCCCTCGACGATGTCGAACGCCGGCGCGGCTGCGGCGCAGAGCTCGGCGAAATCGAAGTCGGGTAGATCCCGCAACAGGCGGTGGGTCGGCAGCACCAGGAGACCTGGATCCTCGGCGCGCGCCAGGAACATCATCGCGAAGTCGGCCGCCGCCCCGCCCGCCGCGAAGTCGAGCGCGCGCAGCTCGGGGCCGAGGCCCAGCATCGTCTCGTAGCGGTGGTGGCCGTCGGCGATCAGGATCTGCTTGCCGGCCAGAACCTGCGTCAACCGCGCGATCGCCGGCGCGGAGCCGAGCCGCCACAGGCGATGTCGGATGCCGTCGGGTGTGGTCGTATCGACGGTGGGCACCACCGAAGTCGCGCCGTCGATCACCTCGCGCGCCGCGCCGTCGGCGTCGCGAAACAGACCGAAGATGGGCGAGATCTGGGTGTGCGTCGCGCGCATGAGCCGCAAGCGGTCCTCTTTGGGTCCCGACAGCGTCTTCTCGTGCGGCAAGACCACCCGCCGTTCGAACGGCTCCAGGCGGACGGCGGCGAAGAAGCCTCGGCGCGTGTGACGGCGCCCGCCCCAATCGAAGTCCTGCTCGTAGACGTAGAACGACGGCGTGGTGTCGGCGCGCAGTACCCCCTCGGCGGTCCAGGCCGAGAGCAGTCGCGCCGCCTCGGCGTAGCGCGTGTCGTCCTCGCCCCGCGGCAGCTCGATCCGCACCACGTTCTGCGGATGGCGCGCCTCCAGCGCGGCACGCTCCGCCTCGCCGATCACGTCGTAGGGCGGCGCGAGGACGCGCGAAAGATCGCCGACCCGCTCTGGATCGTAGCGAAGCCCCGCGAATGGAACGATGTCGGCCACGGCCGCCCAGGGCCACTATCTCACGATCGCGGCGGCCCGTCGGTCGCGATTTCAATCGCACCCTGGCGCAGGACTTCGACCCGGTCGCCCCGGACGCGGACCAGGGTGCTCGGCGCCCCGCCGGCCGTCGCGCCACCGTCGAGGAGGTGGCAGGCGCCGCCCAGCGTCTCGCGGACGGCCTCGGCGCTGGTGGCCGGAGCCTCTGCCGCCCGGTTGGCGCTGGTGGTGGTGATCGGCCCGCCGAAGCCCGCGCAGAGAGCGCGCGCGATCGGATGCGACGATTGGCGGACGGCGACGCACCCGTCGAAGATCAGCGCCGAGGGGAGCCCGGTCCGCGCCGGAAGCGCGAGGGTCAGCGGGCCGGGCCAGTGGCGGCGCATCAGCGCGACCGCCCGGGGCGGAATCTCCCCGCACAGGCGCGCCAGCATTTCGTCGCCCTCGATCAGCACCGAGATCGCCTTCTCGCCGCGCCCCTTTATGACCCGCAATCGTGCCAGCGCCAGCTCGTCGAAGGCGTCGACGCCGAGACCGTAGAATGTCTCCGTCGGATACGCGACGGCTTCTCCGCGCCGGAGGGCGGCGACCGCCGAAGCGATCTCGCGGTCAATGGGGTCTAGGTCGGCCGAATCGACCACGGTTCACCTGCGGCGCGCGGTCAACGCTTGCGTTCGCCGCGGACCTCCGCGTCGCTCTCCAGCACCTTCTTGCGGCGGGCCAGCCGTTCCGCTTCCACGCGCGCTGCCACCGACTCGTCGCAAAGGCCGATAATCTGCCCCGCCAGCAAGCCTGCGTTCTCGGCGCCGCCCACCGCCACCGTCGCGACCGGCATGCCGGGCGGCATCTGCGCAGTCGAGAGGAGCGCATCGAGCCCCCCAAGCGAGCCGCCGGCGATCGGAACGCCGATGACGGGGCGGGTCGTGTGCGCCGCGACCGCGCCGGCGAGGTGGGCCGCGCCGCCCGCGCCGCAGATGAACGCCTTGACCCCCCGCCGGACGGCCTCCTTGACGAACGCGGCCGTCTCGTCCGGCGTCCGGTGGGCGGAGAGCACGCGCATCTCGACCCTGAGGCCCAGCGCCTCCAAGGCCCGCGAAGCGGGACGCATGGTCTCGAGATCCGATTTTGATCCCATCATTACGGCTACGTCGATCCGATCGTTTTCGCTATTGTCGATTTTGTCGCTCATGAGCTCTTTTGTCCTCGCAGGCCGATGTCCTGGCGAAAGTGCATCCCGTCGAAATGAATCTTTTCGATAGCACCGTACGCGCGCGCGCGCGCGGCGTCGAGGTCGGCGCCGATCGCCGTGACGCCGAGGACCCGCCCGCCCGCGGTCAGCAGGCGCCCATCGGCGTCGCGGCGGGTGCCGGCGTGGAAGACCGTCAGATCGTCCGCGGGGGCCGGTAGGCCGGTGATCGCGTCGCCCAGTCGTGGCGCGGCCGGATAGCCCGCCGCTGCAAGTACGACGCAGATCGCGGCGCCCGGCCGCACCCGCGGCTTGCCAGGCGGCATCGCCCCCGTCGCCACGCCGGCCAGCCAGGGGACCAGATCCTCGTCGAAGCGCCTGAGCACCGATTGGGTCTCCGGATCCCCAAACCGACAGTTCCACTCGATCACCATCGGACCCCGATCGGGCGTCAACATGAGGCCGCCATAGAGGAGACCCTGGAACGGTCGCCCGGACTCGGTCAACGCTCGCACCGTCGGAAGGAACAGAGTCTCCAAAATCCGCTGCGTCAGCGCCTCGTCGACCAGCGGCGACGGGGAGATGGTTCCCATGCCGCCGGTGTTGGATCCCTGGTCGCCGTCCCCGACCGCCTTGTGGTCCTCGGAAGATGCCAGCGGCGTGAGAAGCGTGCCGTCGCAGAACGCCATCATGGTGATCTCGCGGCCCGACAGGCGCTCCTCGATCACGATGCGCGCACCGGCCTCGCCGAACGCGCGCCCGCTCAG
>Ga0209863_10000676_pt1 | contig 15578 bp, 9 predicted proteins | sample OrgsoiDNA2013046_FD_185796 | JGI IMG/M metagenome (GOLD analysis project Ga0209863, IMG submission 185796) | Permafrost soil microbial communities from the Arctic, to analyse light accelerated degradation of dissolved organic matter (DOM) -... | ecosystem: Environmental > Terrestrial > Soil >...
CTGCTGAAACATTTCAAGATCGGAGAATCCGGCCAACTGGAGTTCCGGGCTGAAGGCTTCAATATTTTTAATCACACTCAGTTCCGCATCTATGACCCGGATAACCCCGGCAGCAGCGGCAACAACATAATCAGTTGTTATGCCGGTCCCGTTTATTCCGCCGGATTTGGGGGTAGCGGAGCTGATTGCGTTACTGGCGCTTCGTTTTTGCATCCGCTCAATGCGCATCGGTCCCGCACGATTCAGTTTGGTCTGAAGCTAGCGTTCTAGGACGTGGAACATCATGCAGAGATTCACTAAAGAGAAATTGACTAAGGACCGAACAAAGTTTTCGCTCCGATTTTGCGGAAGCTATACCAAGGTGGTATGCGTTTTGGTGCTTGGCGGCACGATGATGCTGGTGCTCTCAGGGTGCGGGACCGCCAGCCAGCAGAACGTTAATAGTGTCGTACCGTTTTCAGGCAACTGGCAATTCACGGTAGCAAATCCGCCGGATCAGTCCTTCTTGGGTGGGCTCCAGGGCGGATTTCTGTTGGAGAAAAGTGGTGCAGTTACAGGCTCCGCCACCTACTCCGTCTCGTTGCCCGCTCCAATCGGTGGAAACCCAACCGTGTGTAACAGTGGGTCGGCTCCGATCACCGGAACGATCAACAGCCAGAACGTCACTCTCAGTGCAGTAGCCGGCGCACAAACTTTTACATTTACGGGAATGCTTAGTGTAGATGGCTCGACCATGCTAGGTACCTACACATCAACTGCCGGTACAGCGGCCGACGGTTCAGCTTGCGGAAGCGCTCAAACGGGACTCCAATGGAGCGCTACCTCCGTACCTTCGGTCACCGCAATCTTCCAAGGAAGCTTTCATAGCACGGGCGGCACTTCGGGTCTGAACAATCAAGATTTCCCGGTGAGGGGGTCTCTTACCCAGGCCGAGAATACCGGAGCCAGTAGTGTGGCCGTTACGGGCACTGTGTCCTTTATCGACCCGACAAGCCTCAAAAGTGACTACCCTTGTATCGCGACTGCGTCCGTCAACGGCCAAGTCAGCGGTAATACCGTCATTCTGCAGATCATCGGGAGTGACGGGTCCCTTTTGGGTCAGATTGGTGGATCGGTTGGCTCAGGCGTCAGTACTGTTACCCTCGACCCTACCCCGAACGGGGACGTTCTGCACTCCCTTGCTTCGCCAGGATATGCAGTGAACACAAATTCCTGCGCGGGGGCTGGTCTGAGTAACCCCGCGGATTCGGGGAACATCTGTCTGGCATTAAGGGATTCGACCGCCTGTCAGCAACCGTTTACTCTTTCTCCATCTCCCCTTACCTTTGCTCCGCAAGCGCTGGGCACGACTTCAAAGGCGCAGTCGATCACGATTACAAACATTTCGAGCGCCATCCTGAGCGGTCTAGCGTTGACCTTTATTAATAATAGTGCAGCAGCCAATTTCACTGTAGCGGGCGACACCTGCGATATTCCGGGCAATCCACTTGGATCGTCCTTCGACATCGCCGTGGCACAGTCGTGCACCATCAAGATCACTTTTACCCCTCAGGCAAGCTGCGCATTCGGAGTTCCACAAGCCCAGTGCCCGTCTTCTCTGGCCGCATCGTTAACCGTGACCAGTCCCCTAAGCGCAGACAACGATACAGCCTTTACTGTGCCCATCACCGGCAGCATAGCGGCTTCATCTTCTAAACTCGATTTCGCCGCGGAGGACCTCTGGGAAGAGAGTCTTCCGCAATTGCGGTCGGGCACCAACTGTAGCTGGCATCAGAAGCAGACCACGCTTGATTCAAGAGGGCGCACGTTCCAGGACGTCGAACAGCATGCAGAGATTGACTAAGAATCCAACGTTTTGTCGAACGAGGCGCACAGCGCTCTCGCACCGGTCTTGCGGAGCGGACGCGAAGAGCCTCTGGCTTTTGCTGCTCGTCAGCACGGCAATCCTTTCCGCATGTGGGGGTGGTTCGGGCAGTTCACAGAACGTTGGAACTGTTTCGGGCAACTGGCAGTTCTACATGGACAATCCGGTTGACTCGTCGGGGACCACGCCATTTGTGGGTGGCTTGCAGGGCGGATTTATATTGCAGAAAAATGGCCCGCTGTCGGGAGCCGTGGTCTACTCCGTCGGGCTGCCGCCGAATCCAAATGCCCCGAACGGAACCGTCTGTAGCAGCGGATCGGCGGCGGTTACGGGAACGATTAGTGGCCAGACCGTTACCCTGACCGCCGTAGCCGGTACGCAGACTTACACGCTTACCGGAACGCTGCGTTCCGACGGTTCGGCTTTAGACAATGGCACTTATACGTCGACCGCTGGTACGGCCGCGGACGGTACAACACCCTGCGGGATCGCAACCACCCAAACGAATTGGCACGCCGTCTCGGTGCCGCCTCTTACGGGAGGGATCACGGGCACCTTCCACAGTACGGGCTCCAAGCTGGCGAATCGAGAATTCCCGGTGACCGGATTTCTGACCGAGGGTGAAAATATCGGAGCCAGCAACGCCGCCGTCACCGGCACTTTGAGTTTTGTAGATCCGGTGAGCCTTCTGAGTCTCTACCCTTGTATCGACACGGCTTCCGTGAATGGTCAGATCAGCGGAAACACAGTTGTTCTGCAACTCATCGCCAGTAACGGATCGAATGCGGGGCAGATTGGCATACCGCCCAGTGAAATTAACATCGGTGGAGACGGAGCCTATCCAGTTACCTTCGACTCCACGCCGAACGGATACGTTCTGCACTCGCTTGGCACGGGATACGTAGTGAATACGAAATCGTGCCTCACCGACGCCAATGGCAACAACGAGGATGTGGGCGACATTTGCCTGGCCGTCGGTGGCACAAGTGCTTGCCAGCAACCGGTGACGATGTCTCCAGGCTTCCTGCTTTTTCCCCCTCGAACGCTGGGCTCGGCCCCGACCACGCAGACGATAACGCTTACGAACAACTCGGGGTCTACCCTCAGCGGTCTGACGCTGGAGTGGGCGGTAGAATCAGGCCTCGGTTCGGAAACAGGCCAGACCTCCTTCACGGGACAACCTAATTTCACGGAAACGGACACTTCGCAGGGAGACCCGTGTGCAGTTCCGCTTGGCTCGACATTTTCCTTAAATCAGGGGCAGTCTTGCACCATCGCGGTTACCTTTGCGCCCCAGGAAAGTTGCACATTGCTGCCGATCGCAGGTGGCACTCCGCCCTCCCAGTGTCCGTTAACTTTGATCGCGTCGCTCGCTGTTAACAGCCCCGTGAGCGCCGACAACGATATGACTTTTGTTGTGCCCATTACGGGCACTGGGATCAGTACCGTTGTCGCTTCGACTCCTGAGCTCGATTTCGGTGCGGAGGGAGTCTCGGAAGCGAGCCTTCCTCAATTGCTGTCGTTCACCAACCATGGCGCGAATCCGGTGCAGATTCTGCCTGGCGCGCCTTGCACGAACTCTACATTCGGTCAATTCCACACGCTTCCGCACCCGCTTATAGGCGGCAGCCCGGTTGCCGGTCTGCAAGTAGTGAGCGATCTGAGACAGAACACGAACAGTTCCACGATCGACTACAGCTGCGACTGGGATCTGACCAGCAGCACGCCCAACTCCAACTTCCAGATCTCCTCGGACACCTGCTCGGGGGTATTACTCGAGCCTCAGGCCTCCTGCAGTATTGAGATCGCGTTCGTGCCGCAGGCTGCTTACGCTCTATCGAACGGTTTGGATTATTTTCTGGAACTGAACACCGTGCAATGTGTTAACGGCGCCCCAGACTGCGAAATCGATGGCGGACGTTTCCCGGTTGAGTTAACCGCGAATTCGCCAGGTCCCCTGCGAATGTCCCCCGGCGCAGGAGTGTATTTTGGAGCTCTGCCGGTAGGAACAGGCAGCGTTCAGCAGACCATAACGCTTCTCAACGACCCGGCTGCCTCCACGACCGTGAACTTCTTCAGTAAGGTGACGGTGAAAGGCGATTACGCTGAGTCGGACGATTGCCCTTTTACCATGGCTCCAGGCGGCATCTGCACTCTAACCGTAACTTTCAAGCCCAAGATCGTGGGATACGACCCGGGAAAACTCATTATTAATTACACAACGAATCAGACCGTCAATCCCCAGATTCAAACCGTGTATCTCCGCGGCTCGGGGCAACTGGTTCCGCCAACAGGCGCAGTTTCTTTCGGGAAGCGCGCAGGGAAATTCGGGAAATGATTCAACTAAGAGCTCTGGGGACGCACTCTAAGGAGGTTGGCGGTGGCGACTAGACGATGGATTCTTGTGCTTCCGTTAGTGACTCTGATTTCCGTGCTCACCGGATGCGCGGGAAGCACGGCGAATGTGCAGAATCCTCCAGTTCCGCCCTCGTCGACCGTGTCGATCGCCTTTCAGCCCGCGCCTCCGGCATCGGTTACAGTTGGCGCCACAACGCCTCTCGCCGCCGTCGTCAACAATGACTCCGGCAACACCGGAGTCGATTGGTCGTTGACCTGTTCGATTCCGGGGACGGCTCCGAACAAGTGCGGTATGCTCAGTGCTCTGCATACGGCCAGCACCGAGTCCACGATCTATACAGCGCCCTCGATCTTTTCCGGAAACAGCGTCGCCGTAAACATTCAGGCCTTCGCAACCGCGGATCATACACAGAATGTCGGCGCACCGATCACCGTTACCGGCTTCGGCTCAGCGCTCAAGGGAACGTATGTTCTTCAGGCCCAGGGGATTGACGTCAATACTTTCGGACCCTATCAATTCGCCGGTGTGGTCGTCCTCGACGGCAACGGCGGGATCACTTCCGGCGAGCAGACAGTTAACTTTTTCGATGCGAATGTCGGCTTTCTGTTATCCAAGTCGGATCCCGTTGTCGGAGGCAGCTACTTCCTTGGTCCCGACGGACGCGGAACAATTGCTGTCAGCACAAATGATCCCGGCATTGGCCAGAACGGCACGGAAACTTTTTCTTGCGCAGTCCTTTCTAGTTCTCAGGCACTCATCACTCAAACCGATTTGTCGGACACAGCCAGCGGCACAATGGATTTGCAGACCAATACAGCAGCCCCGTCCGGCGGTTATGCCTTTGTGGTTAGCGGCACTGACATTGCCACAGCGTCCCCCACAGCCATGGGCGGCATTTTCAATATTGATTCGAACCGGACGATCTCGGGGAAGGGCAGCGTGGCGGATCAGAACCTCGCGGGGTTTGTAACGTCCAAGCAGGCGCTTTCGGGGACTGTGTCGAACCCCGACTCTTTCGGCCGAGTCACTGTGAATCTGAACGTGCCTGGTTTGCCCACCGCCACCACCTTCAAGTTCACCGGTTACATCGTCGACGCAACTCACATAAAACTGATTGAGAGCGACAACGATTCGGGCAGCGGCTCCGGCGCAACCGGTGGAGTCGCCATCGGCCAGGGCTCTGCCACTGGAACTTTCCTGGACGATACCTTCTTCTCGGGGACGTATGTATTTGGTGTCCTTGGGCAAGACCTCAGCGCCTTTTCGCCGTCTACCCTAACCTCGGTTGGCGTGTTCAGCGCCGATGGCAGCGGCGGCATCGCGAACGGATTCACGGATACTTTCTTACAGTCAAACGGTACCCAGGGGACTGCAGGTTCTCAGATCAGCGCAGCATTCAGCGGAGCTTATACTATCGACTCCAAAGGAACGGGTCGCGTCCGGACGAATTTCAAACACTTTGTCCCTGCGCCACAGTTGGGATTTGCGCCCGTATTTTTCGTCTATCTAACCGGCAACGGAAATCCTCCGCTGATTCTCTATGCTGGTGATTTCAGCGCCAATCAAGGCTATCCCTCGCTCGGAACAGGGATAGCCTACGTGCAGTCGTCTGGCCCACTCACATTCGACGGGCAGTACGGGTTCAGCCTGGTCCAACAGAATGGTGGCACTGAAAACGACGCTACGGCTGCGATTGCGGCCCATTCGGATGCCGGCACGTTGTCGGGAATTCTGGATAACAATTCTGGATTTAATCCCACATTCAACAGCCCGGTGAACGGCACTCTCGGGGCCCCCGCATCCAACGGCCGTTTCGCCGGCACTCTGGACAGCCTGGCGTTTGACTCCACTCCGTTCACGGCAGAGTACTACATCATCGACCCAGCGCATGGCTTCTTCGTCGAAACGGATTTGGTGAACCCAAACAGTCCCACGAGCGTTGTGTCCTTCGGCTACTACGCGGCACGAACGCCGCTGTGCGCTGACTGCCCTTAGGTCTCCGCCTCCATGAGTGTCTTCCCGGTAGTGAGCAAACCAGTTATTAGGTAAGTGGCGTCACAAAACGGAAGGCTTACTCTGCCGAGCGGGTGAGGAGAATCTCGAAGTAAAGGGGAACAGCCTCCGATCACCAGCGAAGGTGGACGCAGAATCGGGTGTACGAGCGACCAGTTCTTGAACCCATGATTTCAACCAACGATTTGCGATGTCTCTAACGACTTTTCAAGGACTTAGGCGGCCACCCAGAGTCACGTAAGGTCGTTCAAACGACAACATAAAACAAGCCCTGAAAAGGCTGGCGTCGGGGGTTCAACTCCCTCCCTGGCCACCATAAAACAAAATTATTTCAAGCACTTGCGCGACACCGCTAATCTGGTACATCCCACCCCGCCCGGACCTCTGTCACCTAATTCTTGCGTCTGTATGGTCATCAGCCTTTGCACGTGAGCATCGGTCTCATCTACGTGGCAATGGCACTCGCGCGCCCTGGGGAGGCCTTGGAGAGCGCTTCCCGGCTGGGTGATGCTGGTGGAGTACGGATGCCTGACGGTCTATGCTGCGATTGTCGCGTCGGTATTCACGGCTCAGCCCGTCCCAGAGATATCACACTGGACTATGATGAAGATGTCGGCAGGCCGGCCGGCTCAACGGCTGTCGTCTTAAACCGTTGAGGGTTCACACGCAACCGAGGTAAAAATCTTGTATGGCTAAATCGCGCACAGGTCCGAGTATCGATGAATACTTGCGTGAGCGGTTGATGCCGGTGGAAGGTGCGATTCCGCAAATCCCCGGCATCGAGATGTTTGGGAATTCGATCCCTGCGGGAACTGTGGGTGGCGACCTTTTCGAGTACATCAACTTTCAACAGCGTTACGACATTGGTGCGCGCATTGAACGGGCTCAACGGCTGTCGAAGGAGTTTTTGGAGCCGCTCCTTCCTGGCATCCTGGTACGCAATTCGGTTGACGATCATGTGCGCTGGCTTCAAAGAACCGATGGGTACAATCCCCAAATGGAAACCGAGTACAGATTCGCGAGGAGTTCCGAGCAGGTGCGAGTTGCGGAAGACTTGCGCGAGCTTTTTTCCACGGCGGGTATTCTGGTGGTAGACGCGCAGGGACACGGGATCATCTCGGCCAAGATTGCGTCTACGGTTCATGACACGTTCCACGCCTTGATGCTCACTGAACTCGACCGGTACGGAAAAACCACGCCTGAGCTATTCGAGAATATCAATCTGCGGATGGCATTGTCGGTGACGGCCCGCAACGCATTGGGAATCAGTGAAAAGGAAAACGCGCGCGAAAACGCGACGATGTTGTACGGTGAGGTCCGCCCTGGCGGCCAGTTCCGATTTGCAAATTTCGGGCATCCTTCGCCGCTGGTGTTCTCGGCGGAATACCGAAGGTTCATGCACGTTGATGAAAGCTGCATGATGCAATTCTTTCCGCTCGGCCTGCAAATCCCCACGGATCACCCGGATCGCAAGAAATATTACGCTATCAACTTGCGCCAAAGAGACTTCACCTCTTCCGATCTCGGCGAGATCACGCTGATGAGTCCGGGAGACATTCTTGTTCTCTATACCGATGGAGTCTACGACGGCAGCGACCAAGCCGCGCGCGAGCAACTGGAAGCAGTGATGCGCGAACACTACCGGCAACCGGCCCGGGATATTTGTAACGCTTTGCTGGCTTATGCGGTAAAGCAGGATGACAATCTGCGGCAGGACGGGGACGAGGCCTTGATCGACGACAAGACTGTCTTCATCGTCAAACGAAATTGAACCGAGTCCGCGCGACCGGGCAGTATCGGGATTGTTCGTAGGAAGCGTAAGCGCAACTTTCAGTGGGAAGATCCGCCCACATAGTTGCCATAGCCAACAATCACTGTTGAACCCACTAGCACCAACAGGCTGAGCGCCACGAGTCGCCTGGTCCTGCCGCCGGCGCCTTTCCATTCATGCAGAGCGATGCCCCACAAGGTGCTGAATATGATGATGCTAGCCATGTGCAGCGTCCAACTGGAGAACTTGTAGCGGCCCATCTGGGTTTCGCCCATGGTGTAAAAAAAGAACTGCATGTACCAAGTAGTGCCGGCGAGAGCGGAGAACAGATAGTTGGACAGCATGGGGGCCCGTACCTCTGTGTCTTGTTCCACCGCCACGGCGACCGCCATTTCCTCGGCGGGAGCGTCGGTGGCGGCTTCCAAAGTGTGCTCTTCCCTGCGCGCGGGAATCTTGCCGCGAATTTCAGATTCGAAATACTGGTAGCCGGTGCGGTTGCGAATATTCAGAATCACGCACCAGGCAAAGTTGGTTGTGAAGCCTCCGGCCAGCACGACGACCAGCACGGGGAGGCCCTGCCACAGCACCGGCGTGCCGTGCTGGATGGTAAGAGCCTTGATAGGATCGCCGGCCGCGAGTCCGTAGGCGAAGCAGGCGCTCATGACGCCAGAGAACGTGGCGACGAGCAATCCCTTTTTCAGATCGAATTCTTTGATCGAAGCGCGCTTCTGCTCAGTCGACATCTCGCGCTCTTTGGATACTCCCGCCGCACCCGCAACCGCTATACCGAACAGACAGACGGCGACGCCGCCGAGAATCACCAGGCCGGAGTGCGTGCCAAGCACTTCGGATGCGAAGACTCCCCGAAAAATAGGAGGCATCAGCGTTCCGAACGCGGCGGTGTATCCCAGCACCATGGCCATGCCGAGCGACATTCCGAGATAGCGCATGGTGAGGCCGAAAGTTAGGCCGCCGAGTCCCCACAGCACTCCGAAGGCATAGGTCCAGAAGAGGCTGCTGGCCGGTGCTTCGCGCAGCACTGGCATCAAATCGCGCGTCATGGTGAAGGCGAGGATCCACGGGGCGATGATCCAGCTGAAAAATCCGCCCACCAGCCAGTAGGTTTCCCAGGCCCAGTGCTTTACCCCGCGATAGGGAACGTAGAAACTGGCGGAAGCGAGGCCGCCGAGCCAGTGAAACAACACTCCCAATGCTGGGTTCATGGAATCCTCGTGTGTGAATTTACCGGTAATGACTTACGAGCGCCGTTTTAAAGATGAAACACTTCTTCCAACGGCTGCATGGCGCGGTCGGGCAGTGCGCCGTCGCGCTGGATGAAAAAGTCGCTCATTTCGCGCTGCCAGCGATCGTTGACTCCGCGGCTGGCCATGCTGGCGCGGGCACGCTCAAAGTTTTCCGTTTCCAGATATCCGACGAGAAGGCCGTCGTCGCGCAGAAAGAGGGAGTAATTGCCCCACCCGGTTTCGCGCAGGGCAGCCTGCATGTCCGGCCACACGGTGCGATGACGCCCTTTGTATTCCGCAAGCCGCTCTGGTTTGACCTGCAGCACAAAGCAGATACGTTGCATACTTGCTCCTAACGGGCGAAGGCTTCGGACAGGCCGCCGTCTACGGGAATGACGTGGCCTGTGGTCTTCGCACTCTGATCCCCAGCCAGCCACACGATCGCGGCAGCACAGTCTTGCGGCAGGATGGGACGCTTCGTGAGTGTGCGCTGCGCGTAAAAATCGGCGAGCTTGTTTCGAAGTTCCTCGGTTGATTCGGAAGCTTGAAACGCGATCTTGTATTTTTCCAGAGATTGAACCACGCGATCGCGAGGAAACATGGTCGACCCGGCAACTACCGTCGCGGGGGCGATCCCGTTCACGCGCACTTGCGGACCCAGCTTAATCGACAATTCTCGGATCAGGTGATTGAGCGCGGCCTTGCTGGTGTCGTAGGCTTCGCTACCTTTCTTGGGCACGACCGCGTTCGCGGAACTGGTGAGCACCATGGCGGCGTGCAGGCCTTGATCTTTGAATATCCACTCTATCTGCCGCGCGAGCAGATAGTTGCCGGTCACATTGACCAGAAATGTCTTCGCCCACTGCGCGTCGGCGAGTTCGCCGTCCGGGCCGGGCACGGGATAGATCGCGGCGGTGTTGACAACGATGTCCAACCCGCCGAACTGAGAGACGGTAAAATTCGCCGCCTCCGCCAACGACGCCGAAGAACTCAGGTTGGCCTGCGAGTGCGCGACGAACTCGGGTGATGAGATCGCGCCCACTTCATCCGCGACTTTCTTCGCGCCTTGCTGATCGAAGTCGGCGACGACGACGTGCGCACCCTTGCGCGCCAGCAATAACGCGACTTCACGGCCGATGCCGCTGGCGCCGCCGATGACGAGCGCAATCTTGCGGCTGAATTCCGCCTCCGCAGGCATGCGCTGCAGCTTCGCTTCCTCGAGCGCCCAGTATTCGATGCGAAACGCCTCCGACCGCGGTAGCGCGACATAGTTATGAAACTGCGTGAATTGTTGCGACTGCTCGGCGAGCTTTGCCTGCGGCAGGGAAGGCGATACTTCTCCGTCTTCCAGAGCATTTGCGCCCGCCATGACGTGAATCGCATTGACGAAGAACTCGGTAGTGATCCGCGCCTCTTTCTTGTTCTTGCTGAAGCCGAATAGGCCCAAGCCGGGTACAACGACGACCGAGGGATTCGAGTCGCGAAGTTTGGGAGAATCGGCGTCTGCCCACGCTTCGTAATACTTTCTGTAGGCAGTCCGATATGCGACAGCCTTGCCTTGAATCCGTGCCTTCAAAACGGTGACATCGTCTTTTGCAGGATCCCAGGGAAGAAATAACGGGCAGACTCGCGTCCGCAGAAAATGATCCGGGCAACTCAGGCCCAGCGACCCCAGTTCCTTCGCCCACTTCGATCCGGCGAAAGTCAGAGCATCATCCTCGTCTGTGTAATGAGCGATCACGCGGCGATTCGACGACACGACTCCGCGCAGAGCGGGCAGGATTTGAGTTGCGATGGCTCGGCGATCCAGCGCTGGGGCGTGTTCGACTCCGCCGAACAAAGATCCTTTCTTTGCCTGATGTTTCAGAATGAATTCGCCCATCTGATCGATGGTGTGAATGCTGTTCAGGTAGCAGTCGCGCTGCGTTGTTCCCCAGGTGAACAATCCGTGGCCGCCAAGGACGAGGCCCTCGGCACTGGGATTGTCTTTCACAGCGCGCTCGATCATCAGCGCCAGTTCGAATCCCGGACGCTGCCATGGAACCCAGACAATCTTGCGGCCGAATTCCTTGTTGAACTCCTCCAGCTTACGTCTGCCGTTGGCGCTCGCTGCGATTGCGATGGCCCAGTCAGGGTGCAAATGGTCGACGTGATCGAAGGGCAGAAACGCATGCAGCGGAGTGTCGATCGACGCGGCTACCCGATTCTCACCGAATGCAGATAGAGGATAGTAGCGGACCATTTCATCTTCGTGCGCTTCGCCACGATACAGGCTCTTGAGTTGCTCCAGACGATCGAGATAGAGCAGAGCGAATCCGGCGTCGGTAATGGAGCCAAGGTCGCCGCCACTGCCTTTCACAGCCAGCACGCGCACCGGTCGCCCGGTGAAGGGATCGGGGAGGTCAATCTTGGAACTGGTGTTGCCACCACCGAAATTCGTGATACGCAAATCCGTGCCCAGCAGGTTCGAGCGGTAACGCAACAGCGCAAGTTGATTTCTGGCTATCTTCTGGGCTTCGGCATCGTTCCACAAATGTTTCAGATGAGTCATATCTTTGATTTCAGGCATAGACACTCCCGCAATATTGCTCAAATCTTTGGGCGTGCTGATCCCACTTTCCAGGTTCGAGCGGATCGAACACTTCGGTAGGAAATGACCGATCGACAATGGCTCGGACTTCTTGCAAGGAAGTAGCGCCTCCGGTAGCGAGAATCTGTATGGCTACATTGCCGAGGGCGGTAGCCTCAGCCGGACCAGCCAGCACTCTTCTTCCCGTGGCATCGGCCGTTAACTGGTTCAGTAGACGATTCTTCGATCCGCCGCCGATGATACGAATCTGGGCAATGCTTTTTCCGCTTACCTGCTCCAGATTGCGAACCACGATGCGGTACTTGAACGCAAGGCTCTCAAGGACGGCGCGCACGTAGGCGCCCGGCTCTTGCGGAAGAGGCTGATGAGTGCGAGTGCAGAATTTGTCGATGGCCGCGAGCATGTCCGTCGGTCGAAGGAAAGACTCGTCGTCCGGATCAACCAGATGACGGAAGGGCGCTTCGCGGGCCGCCAGTTCGATCAACTCGCGGTAGTCGTAGCTGTGACCCAGGGCGGTCCAGGACTGGCGGCAGCCCTGCAGCATCCACAGGCCCATCACGTTTTTCAGCAGCCGCGTCGTGCCACTTACGCCACCTTCGTTGGTGAAGTTAAGGCGCAGGGCGTCGGGCGTGATTACTGGAGAATCCAGTTCGGTGCCCAGCAGCGACCATGTCCCTGAGCTGAGAAACGCCGTGCCATCGCGAGCCGAGATCGCGGCAACGGCCGAGCCCGTATCGTGACTCGCTGGCGCAATCACAGTTGTGCCGACAAGAGCGGTATGCCTCGCGACTTCACGAAGCAACGTCCCCACGATCGATCCCGGCTCGACCATCGGCGCAGGCAGATGAGCCGGAAGTTCGAGTCTCTGCATCAGGCCGGTCGCCCACGCACGCTTGACCGGATCCACCATCTGCGTGGTGCTCGCGTTGGTAAATTCGCAGACGGCATTGCCGGTGAGCCAGTAGTGAAATAAATCCGGGATCGTCAGCAAATGCTGCGCTGCCGCCAGAAGCCTCGGGCTTCGACGTTGAGCCGCGGCCAACTGATACAAAGTATTGATGGGCATGAACTGAATGCCGGTCGCCGAGTAGATCTCGTCTCTGCCGACTCTCGCCAGCACTTCCTCCATGATGCCCTCGGTGCGGCGGTCACGATAGTGATAAGGATTTTCCAGCAACTCGCCCCGCTCACCAAGCAGGGCGTAGTCCACGCCCCAGGCGTCAACTCCAATGCCGGCGACTTTCACTTCGCCGAGCTTCGCGAGTGCCCGCCTCACTTCCAACCAGAGTCTCGGTATATCCCAGTGAAGCGAGCCGCCGTATTCGACAGGCTCATTGGGAAAGCGGTGCACCTCCTCGGTGGTGAGAATTCCAGACTGCAGATGCGCCAACACAGCGCGTCCGCTTTCGGCGCCGAAATCGAATGCGAGATAGGGCTTGGCAGCCGCGCTCTTAGGCATAGGAGGAGACGTTCCGCGAATTGCGGGCCGCGCGCTCCTTAGTGATGGTTTCGAGGTAGCCGCTTTGGCGAAATGCCTCCAGAGGATTCTTGGGCAGGCCCTTGGACTCGCGCCATTCCTGGATTACCGGGCGGACGTCGGTGGCGAACGCGTCCTGCAAAAAAGATTCAGCCCGCACCAGGTCACAATCGTTCTGCGCTGTCGCAAGTTCGCGGCCGTCGACCAGAGCCGCCTTGGAGAAAAGTTCCTGCGCCATGGTCACCGTTTGAATCGCTTCTTCGATCTTCCCTTTGAGATTGTGGCTCTGGTCGACCATATAGGCGATATCGGCCTGTTTGCCGGTTTCCCACTCGAAATAATGAATCTCATGGAAAATGCGGAAGACCTGATAGGGATCGATCGAACCGAGGGTCAAATCGTCGTCGGCGTAGCGGCGATCGTTGAAGTGAAATCCCCCGAGCATGTCTTCCGACAGCAACCAGGAAACAATCTGCTCGATGTTCTGAGCGGCGTAGTGGTGTCCCGTATCGACCAGAACTTTCGCCTGCGCCCCGGCCGCGCGCGACAGCAGAAGTGACATTCCCCAGTCGGCGATGTCAGTGTGATAAAAGGCCGGCTCGAAGGGCTTGTACTCAATCAGCAGGCGCTGCGTCGGCGATAGGGCAGCATGCGATTCCTTTAATACTTCAGTGAACCATTGCTTGCGCTGGCGGATGTTCGCGGTGCCAGGGTAATTCGATCCGTCCGCGAACCACATGGAGATGTCCCGGCTATGCAGACGCCGCGCAATCTCAATGCTGTCCTTGGTGTGCTGCAACGCTCGTTGGCGGATAGCCGGATCGGGATTGCCGAACGATCCGAATTTGTATTCCTGATCTTGGAAAAGATTCGGATTGATGGAGCCGGGGAGCACGCGATATCGCTCGGAGAATTTCTTGATAGCTTCGGTGCTGCCAATGCCCTCCGGGCAGTCCCACACGACGTGCAAGGCTACGGTTGGACAAACGCCGGTAAGCAGGTGTACCTGTCCGGCGTCGCTGAATTTCTCTTCAGTTGTCGTGGCGGCGGCGGGCTGGATGAACTTTCCAAATCGTGTTCCGGTGTTGGCGAAGCCCCAGGACGGCAACTCGATGCGGAAGGTCTCGAGTGCGTCAAAAATCTTCTTGGTCTTGCTCTCGTCCATAAGAGGAACCTCTCTTCGGCATCGAAGGTTACAATCCTTCCCCCGCACGGTCACGAATTTCTTTTCCAGAAGCTACGGTTTCGCATTGCAGAATGCACAGCATACCATTCACAGGTGCCAAACAGGTCATAGCACGTTCCATTGTGCGGAGCGAAGCGGAGGCTGAGCCTGACCAGGATGTTCCGCTTGGAGGCACTCTGGTCCGGTCGAGAAGCATTTGAACCCCCAAAATTCGATCCTCCAATCGACTTTCTCGGGCGAAGCATTCCCTTCGTATGCCGAGGCACTGATATTTGTAGATCGCACCGTTGACACGGACCCTGTCCAAATGAAACCATCCCCGGCGTCCGCGATATGAATTCCTTGTCGTCGATCCAGCATTTAGGCGAGCGGTATTCCTGGAGGCCCAGTTGAAGCGTTCCAACTTATTGATATTGATCACGGCGATCCTCGTACTTTTATCCGCTGTCTCCTCCGCAACCCCGGTTAGACTGCGCTGCGAATATCTCGAGAATCCTCTCGGCATCGATGCGGCCTCTCCCCATTTGTCATGGCAGAGCGACAACCGCGAGCGCAACTGGAAGCAGACGGCCTACGAAATTCTGGTCGCGAGTAGTGCCGACAACCTGCGCGCCAGCAAGGCCGACGTTTGGGGCAGTGGTCGAATGGATTCTTCGGAGTCCGTCGGAATTGCCTATCGTGGTCCGGTTCTCGAATCGCGGAAAAGGTATTACTGGAAAGTTCGCGTTTGGGATGGGGCAGGCCAATTGTTGGAATCGGCGGCGGCTTGGTGGGAGATGGGACTGCTTCATCCCGCGGACTGGAAGGCAAAGTGGCTTCGCTGGAAAAATCCCGAGGATGATGCCGACCGCGAAGGAATGCGCTGGATCTGGCTGCCCGGTCAGGATGCGCTCGCAGTGGCGCCGAAGTCAGCCGCTACATTTCGGGCGAGCGTCGAGCTTTCCGACAAGCCCAAGGCAGCCGTTCTACTGCTCGCGACCCGAGGGGATTTCGTCGCCAGGGTCAACGGCCATGAAGTGGACGCGAAGAGCCGGTGGACCACGTTCGATCGTCGCGATATTTCCGACGAGTTGG
>Ga0209863_10000677_pt1 | contig 15565 bp, 20 predicted proteins | sample OrgsoiDNA2013046_FD_185796 | JGI IMG/M metagenome (GOLD analysis project Ga0209863, IMG submission 185796) | Permafrost soil microbial communities from the Arctic, to analyse light accelerated degradation of dissolved organic matter (DOM) -... | ecosystem: Environmental > Terrestrial > Soil >...
GCGCGTCGGGAAATCGATCGCGCACGATCGACTCGACCCGCTCGGTCCCCGTGCCGAGGCGCTCGATCCGCGGCGAGGCGCAGACGGGACAGGTGGTCGGGACCGGCGTGGTGCGGCCGCAGTAGTGACAGACCAGTCGCGCGCGGCCGCGGTGGTAGGTCATCGACACCACGCAGCTTCCGCAGCGAACCACTTGTCCGCAGGCGCGGCAGAGCATCACGGTCGAAAAGCCGCGCCGGTTGAGGAACAGGATGCTCTGCCCGCCGGTGACGAGCGCCTCGCCCAGCGCCTCCGCCAGCGGCGTCGAGAAGAGCCCGTCCGGGCCCGGCGGGTGGCGGCGCAGATCGACGATCGAGACCTCGGGGAGCGAACGGGGCGTCGCGCGCTCGGGCAGCGCCAGGCGCGCAAACCGCCCGCGCATCACGTTGTAGGTGCTCTCGAGGGCCGGTGTCGCCGATCCCAGGATCGCCAGCGCGCCGGACCGCTGCGCGCGAACCACCGCCAGATCGCGCGCGTGGTAGCGCACGCCGTCCTCCTGCTTGAACGACGGATCGTGCTCCTCGTCCACGACCACCACGCCGAGCGCGCGCACCGGCGCAAACACCGCCGACCGGGCGCCGAGCGCGATCCCGACCTCGCCGGCCCGCAGGCGCCGCCAGGCCGCCAGCCGCTCGCGCGGCGGCAGCGCGCTGTGCAGCACGGCCACGTCCTCGCCGAAGCGGGCCCGAAAGCGCGCCGCCAGCTGGGGCGTCAGCGCGATCTCCGGCACCAGCACCAGCGCGCCCCGCCCCGCCGCGCGCGCGGTCGCGATGACCCGCAGGTAGACCTCGGTCTTCCCCGATCCGGTGACGCCGTGGAGCAGGAAGGTGGAAAATCCAGTCGACAGCGCGGCGGTGAGGGCCTCGACGGCCGCCGTCTGCGCCGGGTTGAGCAAGATGGGCGACGGAGACACGGGCGCCGCCGGGGCTTCGGCTGCGCGCGTGATCGCCCGGTGCTCGACGCGCGCCAGGCCCGCCGCCGCCAGCGCCCGCAGGTGCGCCCGCTCGGCGGCCGAGAGCGAGGCGACCGGAAAACCATCGGCCGTCCCCCGGATCTTGGCCAGCACCGCCCGGCGGGCGATCGCCCGTTTCGGCAGCGCGGTCGCCCCGGGCTCGCCGATCGCGAACGCCAGCACCACCATCGGCGGCGGTTGGCGGCGCGCGACCTCGTCGCCGATCTCGATCAGGCCCGCGGTCGCCAGACGGGGGAGCTGCCCGCGCGCGCGAGGCACCGCGCGCAGCAGGCGCGACAGCGGCAGCTCGCCGCCCGCGCCGGCCAGCGCCGCGAGCACCGGCTCGCGCGGCGCGTCTGCCACCAGCGATCCCTGTCGATCGAGCGAGCTGCGCCCGAGATCGGTCAGCCGCACCGCCCGTTTGGCCGTCGCCTGCTCCCCCTGCGGCAACGCCGCCCGCAGCACCTCGCCCAGCGGCGCCTGATAGTAATCGGCGACCCAGCGGCCAAATCCGATCATCGCTTCGTCGAAGGCCGGCTCGCCGGCGACGACCGCCTGGATATCCCGCAGGGACGAGCCGCCGGACCCGGGCGCCGCCGGTCCGACGACGAATCCGGTCACGGTGCGCCCGCCGAACGGCACCACCACCTGCGCGCCGATCGGCGCCGCCAAGCCAATCCGCGGGTCGCGGTAGGTGAAGGTCCCCGCGACCGGCAGCGCGACCGCGACCTCGAGCAGGGCGCCCGCACTCCCGCCTTCGCTCATCGCGCCGGCGATCTCAGGCCCGCTTCCAGCCCGCGCCGCGCGATCGCGGCGCCGCCGGGAGATCCGGAGACGGCGCCGGTGCCGGCCGATCGCCCATGGCGTACAGGACGCGCAGCACTTCGGCCACCGCTTCGTAGAGCGCCGCCGGGATCTCCTCCCCCTCGGGGAGATCGCGCAGCGATCGCGCCAGCGTCACGTCGCGGAAGATCGGCACCCCAGCTTGGCGCGCCACCTCCTTGATCCGCTCCGCCACCAGCCGCTCGCCGCGCGCGATCACCACCGGCGCGGCGTCCCCCTCGCGGTCGTAGCGCAAGGCGACGGCGATGTGATCGGGATTGACCACCACGAAGTCGGCTTTTCGGACCTCCGCCACCATCCGTTGCTCCGAAAGCTCGCGGTGGAGCCGCTGGCGCTCGGCGCGGTGGCTGGGATCTCCCTCCGACTCCTTGGACTCGCGCTTGACCTCCTGCCGGGTCATCCGCAGACCGCGATGATGCCGGCGGAAAGCAAAGAGATAGTCGGCCACGCCCAGCGCCAGCGCGACCAACGCCACCCGCCCGGCCAGCCGCCCGGCCAGCGTTCCCAGCGCGCCCAGAAAACGCCCCGGGACCGCACCGGCGAGCGCCGTGACGCCGCCCAGCACGGGACGCACCGTGACCCAGGCCAGCACGCCCACCAGCACCACCTTCAGAAGGCCCTTGCCGACGGCCAGCGCCGCCTGCCCGCCGAAGGCGCGCTTGAGGCCGGTCACCGGCGACAGCCGCGCGAGGTCGGGCTTGATGGCACCAAGGGCCAGCAGTCCCCGCGTCTGCAAGAGCCCGACCCCGAGCGCCAGCGTGGCGGCCGCCACCAGCGGCGCGGCAAGCGCGTGTGCCATCGCCTCCAGCCCGGCCCCGAGCGCGACCGACGGCGGGCCGCCGGCCGGCGCCGCCGCCAGCGCCGATCTCCAGTACGCCAGCAACCGCGCCGTCATTTGCGGGCCGCTGAAGATCAGCGCCGCGATGGCGGCCGTCATGGCCGCCGCAGAGGTCAGGTCGCGGCTGGTGGCGATCTCGCCGCGGCCGCGCGCGTCCTCGAGGCGCTTCGGCGTCGGCTCTTCGGTCGGCTCTCCGGATCCGGCCACAGAACGATCCGGCCGAGCCGCCCCCGCCTACTTGGCTGGCGGCGTGCCCGCCCCCGCCATCACCTGCTTCATGAACACCGCCTGATCGTAAGGCTTGGCGGCCTTGGTGATGGACGGCTTGGCATCCTTACCCACGGAGGTCAGCTCCATCGTGATGGGGCCGGTCACCATCGGGTTGCTCTTCTGGGTCATCTCCATCTTGACCAGGCCGATCGGCGCGACGCTCTCCGCGACCCAGGAATCTACCGAGTCCCCTTGCGCGGTCTTGTTCCGGTAGTGCTTGGTCTTGAACGAGCCGGCCGCGACCTTGAGCGTCTCTTCCTTGAGCAGCGTCTTCGGATCGGGCTTGGCGAACTGCCCCTGCGCCCCGCCGGTCTGCATCTCCATCGGATCGTTCGGCCCCATCTGGATGACGAGCTTCTGCGGCTTGCTGACACCGTCCGCGCCGCCCTGCAGGGTCACCTGCGTCACCACCTTGCCGAGCTTGGCGGTGGGTCCCCCTTCGACCGACATTTCGATGACGTTGCCCGCGGCGCTCTTGGCCACCAGCGCCATCTTCATCGTCATGGGCGGCATCGTCCCCACCTTCATGGAGTACTGCGCCCAGCTCCCGGACGGCACCTTGGCGAGATCGGTCACCATCGGCGTGGCCGGCCCCTGGCCCATCTGCGCGGAGGCGACCGCGGGGGCCAAGGCCAAGGCCAAGAACAAGAACAGGAACAGCGACCGGGGGGACAACCGGGGCGACGGCGACATGGGCGGCAGCATAAGCGAGCGGCCCGCCGTTGGCGAGCGCCTAAAGCTCGCGGCGCCTAAAGCCCGATGCCGATCTTGAACGACCAGGTGTTGGTGTAGATGCTCTCGAAGGTGGTGGTCTTGAGGAAGCCGTTGACCGGATGCAGGTAGCCGAGCGCGACGCTGACGAACCCGACCCGCGCCAGATATAGCGCCGCGCCCGCGTCGATCCCGAATTGCCAGATGACGGTCGGGATGGTGTGCTCGAACTGAAACCGGCGCATGTAGCCGATACCGGCCAACCCTTCGGCGAACGGAACCACGTGACCGGCCTTGAGCTGGACACCGAGCGAGGCGGTCTCCGACGCGAAATAGTCGCCGTTGCTGGTCTTCCCCTCCTGCCAGCCGTAGGCGGTCGAGAGGCCGACGCGGACCAGGGACGATAGCGGATAGACGTCGAGCGACAGACTGTCGAAGGCCTCCGACTTGGCGAGGCTGCTTCCGGATTCAGAGGCGCCGATCTGCACGAAATCGAAGCGGCGAAACGCGAGCTGGACCCGGGGCAGCACGGGCTCGAATTCGGCTTCGCCCGCTGCCAATGTGGGCGCCGGGGGCGTCGCGATGGCCGGCGCCGCGGGAGGCAGCGCCGCGACGGCGGGCGTCGCGATGGCCGGCGCCGCGGGAGGCAGCACCGCGACGGCGGGTGGCGTGGACGGCGGTGTTGCCGAGGGCGATATCCAGTCGATGCGGGTGCCGAGGCGCCGGGCCAGCTTGGGATCGTCGATGTCCTCGTCGGGGGCTGCCGCGCGCACCGGTGCCGCGGCGCAGAGGCAGCACACCGCCACCAAACCGGCGAGCGCGCGGCGCCCCGCCAAGCTTCGTCGACCGAGGCGCATTCTAGAGAGGCTCGAAGCTCAGGATCATCTGCGTGATCATCTCGTCGTCGGAAATGGGCTCCTTGGCGCCGAACTGGAGACGGAAGGTGGCGGTCGAAGGCCCGGCTAAAAACGCGTCCCGCTCGAAGGTACCGGCGGCCGGCTCCCAGGACAGCTCGTCCCCGGAAGCGCCCGAAACCGTCTGGAAGGTGCCCTCGTCGAGTTGGATCGCCGAGGCCGGGACCGTGGAGGTGTTGATCACCCCCGACGCCTCCGAGTCGCGGTTCCCCTGGGGCGTGCCCAGCACCGTATCGACGTGCAGGCTGTAGAGCGCCGCCGACAGGTCGGTCACGTCGTTCAGATTGCTCGGCGGAACCACGAAGACGGTCACCGTGTCGAACGAGGCGGGGATCCAGGGCGGCTCGAGCAGGTGGAACTGGTAGGCGCCCGCCGGATCCACGTAGACGACGGTGCCCGGGAACGGGGTGCTCCCCGCGTCGATGCCGCCGCATGCCCCCAGGGTCAGGAGCGCGGGGACGAGGAGGCCGAGCGACGACACCTGCGCCGTCGCCCACCGGGTGCGTCGCATGGACGGGATGTTAGCACCGTCAGAACGCGGTGGCCGTCCGGTCGAAGAGACGCAGCCACCAGCCGAAATCGCCGGCCAGCGCGGCCTCCAGCGCGCCGAGCCCGACCAGAACCACGCCAATCGCGAGCAGGCCCTTGAGCGGCAGCCCGATGAAATAGACCGGTACCTGCGGCGCGGCGCGCGCGATGAAGCCGAGCGCCAGATCGGTCAGCCAGAGCGCCACGATCACCGGCGCGGCCAGCGCCAGCCCAGAAGCGATCAATTTCACCGACGCAATGGTCACGATCGCGGCCGCCCGATGCGCGGCACCCCCGCCGAGGACGCCGCCGATCGGCAGCGCCTGGTAGCTGCGCAGGAGCGCGTCGACCAGGCGCGGGACGCCGCCGATCTGCAGAAAGACCACCGTCGCCAGCAGCAGGTAGAGCGCACCGAGCGGGCTCGAGCGCTCGTCGGCGGTCGGGACCAGCACCTCGGCGATGTTCGCGCCGCGCAGCGTATCGGCGAGACGACCGGCGATCTCCGCGGCCCGGAAGGCGGCCGCCGCGACCAGCCCCAGACAGAGGCCCACCACCACCTCGCGCGCGAAGAGCAGCGCCAAACGCAGCACCCCCGCCTCCGCAATCCCGGCGGCCGCCGCCGAGGCCATCAAGATCGGTGCGGCCAGCGCCGCCAGGAGCAACGCGAAGCCGACCCGCACGGTGGCGGGCAGGCGCGGGCCCCCGAGCGGCGCCACCAACCAGACCACCGGCGTGGCGCGCGCGGCGCCCAGCGCAACCGCCAGCACCAGCGTCATCAGATCGGCGGCGGGAACCGGCGTCACCATCCGCGCCTCACCCGGGTCTCCCCACCGTCAGCGCAGCGACGGGACGGCCAGGAACAGCGCCTGGGTGAACCGCACCAGCGACGCGCCCAGGACCGGGCCCATCGCCGCCAGCACCGCCATCACGACGACCAGCTTGGGCACGAAGGCCAACGTCTGGTCCTGGATCTGCGTCGCCGCCTGCAGAAGACCGATCACGAACCCGACCACCATGCTGGCGAGCAGCGGCGGCCCGGAAAGCAGCAGCACCAGCAGCAGCCCCTCGCGAATCGCGCGCAGCACCAGATCGGTGGCGGCGCCGCTCACAGATAGCTCTCGAGGAGGCCGCGGATGACCAGCTGCCAGCCGTCGGCCAGCACGAAGAGCAGCAGCTTGAACGGCAACGACACGGTGGTCGGCGACAGCATGTGCATCCCGAGCGCCAGCAGCAGGTTGGCGATCACCATGTCGACCACCAGGAACGGAATGAAGAGCAGGAAGCCGATCTGAAACGCGCGCCGCAGCTCGGAGGTGACGAAGGCGGGGACGATCACGCCGTAGTCGCGATCGCTCACCGCGGCGCGCTCCGCCGGCGCGCGCATCTTGAGCGCGAGCGCGAAGAACGACGCGCGGTCGCTGCGCGCGGTCTGCTTCAGGATGAAGTCGCGCAACGGCTCCTTGCCGCGATCGACGGCGGCCTCCAGCGCCGCGACGGTCTCGCCGCTCGCCAGGTCCGCGCCGGCGGCCATCCCGAGCACCGGTGTCACGGCGGCGTACATCCGCTCGCCGGTCGGCGCCATCACGGCGATGGTCAGGATCAGCGCCAGGCCGGTGAGCACCTGGGTGGGGGGCACGGAGGGCGTCCCGATCGCGCTGCGCAAGATCGACAGCACCACCGAGATGCGAACGAACGAGGTCACCATCAAGAGCGCGAAGGGGATCAGCGACAGCGCCGCCATCGCGAGGATCAGGACCAAGGGGTGCGACGCCATCCCCGTGTCGTGGCCGTGCGCGGAGGCCGCGTGGGCGGCGGTGGACGCCAAGGTGGCCGCGATGGCGACCGTCACGGCCAGCGGCCCCCGCCGCATCAGAGGGGCTCCGCCGGCGCCGGGGCCGCCGGTGGCATCGGCTCAGCCTTGGCGCGCCGCCCGAGCGCGCGCGCCAGCACCTCGGCGAACCGCAGCGACGGCACGGCGGTCTCCACATCGCCCTTGATCCGCTCGGCGTCGAGCTCCGCCAGCACCGCCATCGGCCCGTCGCCGACACCGATCAGGAAGCAGCGTCCCGCAGCCTCGACCACGTAAACCGAACGCCTCGGCTCGAGCGGACAGCGCGCGACGACCCGGACCGCACCCGACGCCTTGCCGACCCCCCGCCCCGCCAACAGCCGCAACGCGCCCCAGGCCACCAGACAGACCACCCCTAACGACGCGAACGAGAGCGCCACCGACGACCACCCCAACCCGGGCAATTGCCCCCCGGCATCCATCCGCGGCGTTATACGCCCTCCGGTGGGTGACCTGTCAACTCAACCGGACCGCAGGGTCCGGGCCCCGCCCTCACTCGTCGTCGTAGTAGAGCGAGTCGCGGTTCTTCAGGAAGGTCGAGATGGCGGCCGACGCTTCGGCGCTGAGGTTGATGAAGCGGACACCCATGCCGGTGGAACCGTCCACCTTGTGCAGGGCGCTGTTCTCGCGAATCCAGCGTACCTCCGTCTCGATCGCGATCGGCTGCGTCGAACCCGGCAGGGAGAACTGCAACGTGATCCGATCGCCGATGTGTCGAAGCACGTTGGTCGCGATGAAGAGGCCACCGGCGCTGATGTTCTGCGTGAGCCCGGTGTAGAAATTATGATCGCTCTCGAGATCGACCTTGACCTCGAGATCGAATCGCTCCGAGGCTCGAACATGCTGCTGCGGATTCTGCGCCACTTTGGCCCCCGTGCCGGTGTTCATGGAAATTAGCTCCTGTCCTAGCGTTGGCAAGACCCACCGGGCCCCGCCCCAATTTCGTTCGACAGGATCTATGGAAAACTGTAACGACTTACGGGCGGCTTTTGGAGCCGAAGTTAGACGCCCAGGCTACTTTTCGTCCTTGCCCTTGGGCGAGCGGGATTTCTTGCTCGTCTCGGCCGACGGTTTCGAAGCTTTTGAGCTCGCCGTCGCTTTAGACCCGCCCGCGGCCTTGGCCGACCCTTTGGCCGCAGCCTTCCCCTCCGGCGCGCCCTTGTCCTTGCCGCCGCCACCCACTTTGGGGGCCGCCGCGCCGTCCTCGGGCATCAACTCGAGCAGCGACATCGACGCCGCGTCTCCGGGGCGCTGCACCAGCTTGACGATCCTGGTGTAACCGCCGTGCCGGTCCGAGTATCGGGGCGCCAGCTCGTCGAAGAGCTTCAAGACCGCGCCACGATCCCGAACGATCCGGCGGGCCATACGAACCGCATGGACCACGCGGGCCGACTCCTCCGTGGTCCGCCGCTCCGGCTTCTTGCCGAGGACGTCTCCGACCCGCCGCGCCCAGGTGATGGTGCGCTCGGCCAGCCGGCGCGTCTCCTTGGCCTTGGCGTCGGTGGTCCGGATCCGCTCGTTGGTGAAGAGCGCCGCCACCAGATTGGAAAACAACGCCTTCCGGTGCGCAGACGTCCTAGAAAGATGAACCCCAGCTCTTTGATGTCGCATTTTCTAGCTCTCGCGCGCTTAGGCTTTTTTGGGCGGACCGTCGCCGGGCCAGCCTTCGAGTTTCATCCCCAGCGAAAGGCCCATCTCGGAGAGGATCTCTTTGATCTCCTTGAGGGACTTGCGGCCAAAGTTCTTGGTCTTCAGCATCTCCGACTCGGTCCGCTGAACCAGCTCGCCGATGTAGCGGATGTTGGCGTTCTGCAGGCAGTTCGCCGAACGGACCGACAGCTCCAGCTCGTCGACCGACTTCCAGAGGTTCTCGTTGAGCTTGGCCTGCTCCTCCGAGACCATCGTGTCGTGGGCCGGCTCGCTCCCCTCTTCGAAGTTGATGAAGATGGAGAGCTGATCCTTGAGGATCTTGGCGGCGAAGGCCACCGCGTCGTCCGGCTTGACCGCGCCATTGGTCCACACCTCGATCGCCAGGCGATCGTAGTCGGTCTGCTGACCCACGCGGGCGTTGGTGACCTGGAAGTTCACCTTGCGAATCGGCGAGAACAGCGAGTCGATCGGGATGACGCCCACCGGGGTGGTCGCCGACTTGTTGCGGTCCGAGGGGACATAGCCGCGGCCGGTCCCGACATACAGCTCGAGGCGCAGCTTGGCACCCTTCGAGCAGGTCAGGATCTTGTGGTCGGGGTTGAGCACCTCGATGCCGTCGGTGAGCTGGATGTCGCCCGCCGTGACGCGACCTTCGCCGTCTTTCTCGAGGCGCAAAACCCGCGGCTTCGAGTCGACCGACTTGAGCAGCACCTCCTTGAGGTTGAGCACGATGTCGGTCACGTCCTCGACGACGTCGGGGATGGTGGTGAACTCGTGCAGCGCGCCCTCGATCTTCACCGCGCTGATCGCCGCGCCCTGCAGCGACGACAGCAGGATGCGGCGCAAGCTGTTGCCCAGCGTCGTCCCGAAGCCGCGCTCGAGCGGCTCGCAGGTGAACTTGCCGTAGCTCGGCGTCAGCGTATCCGGATCGACCTCCAGATTGCGCGGACGGATGAGATCGCGCCAGTTGCGCGCGATGAAGGTGCTCTGCCCCGATGTGCTCTGTGCTAGTGCGGTCGCCATTTACCTCTCCTCTGAATCTCTTTCCGAATCAAATCTTGCTTCCGGATCTTCCGAATCTCCGAATCTCCCGAATCTCTGTCCGAATCAGCGCGAGTAGAGCTCGACGATGAGCTGCTCGCGGATCGGCAAGGTCAAATCTTCACGGGCGGGAAGCGCGGTCAGCTTCCCCTTGAAATTGTCTTTGTCCAGCTCCAGCCACTTCGGGACCCCGCGCCGGTCGACGGCGCCCAGGCTCTCGAGGACCCGGGTGATCTTCTTGGAGCCGTCCTTGACCTCGATCTGATCGCCCGAGCGACAAAGGAACGACGGGATGTCGACCCGGTGCCCGTTGATCAGGAAGTGGCCGTGGCGGACCAGCTGGCGCGCCTCGGCGTGGTCGGAGGCGAACCCCAGACGGTAGATCACGTTGTCGAGCCGGCGCTCGAGGAGCTGCAGCAGGTTCTCGCCCGCGACGCCCTTCATCCGGATCGCCTTGTGGTAGTAACCGCGGAACTGGCGCTCGGCCAGGCCGTAGAGGCGCTTGACCTTCTGCTTCTCGCGCAGTTGCGACCCGTAGTTCGACAGCTTGCGCCGCCTCGCCTGGCCGTGCTGGCCGGGCGCGTAGGCGCGCCGCTCGTAGCCGCATTTGTCGGTGTAGCAGCGGTCCCCCTTGAGGAACAGCTTCATATCTTCGCGCCGACAAAGCCGGCAGACGGGGCCCGAATAGTTCGCCATCTATATGTCTCTCATGTCTCGCGTGGAGCCCCTCTCCGCTTGCGGAGAGGGGTTGGGGTGAGGATTCCGCATTAGACTCGGCGCCGCTTGGGAGGCCGGCAGCCGTTGTGGGGGATGGGGGTGAGGTCGCGGATGAGCGTGATCTTGAACCCGGTCGAGGCCAGCGCGCGCAGCGCCGACTCGCGTCCCGAGCCCGGGCCCTTGACGTAGACGCTCAGCGTCCGCAGGCCGTGCTCCATGGCCTTGTGCGCGGCGTCCTCGGCGGCCAGCTGCGCCGCGAACGGGGTCGACTTGCGCGAGCCCTTGAAGCCCTTGACGCCCGAGGACGACCAGGCCAGCACGTTGCCGGACACGTCGGTGATCGTGACGATGGTGTTGTTGAACGAAGCGGTGATGTGCGCGATGCCGCTCTGGATGTTCTTCTTGACCTTCTTGGCCTTGGTCTTCGGCTTGGGCTTGTTGCCTTCCACGGTGGCCATGGTCTACGCGCCCGTCCCTTCGGTCTTGCGTTTGATCTGCTGACCCTTGCGGGGGCCCTTGCGCGTGCGCGCGTTGGTATGCGTCCGCTGGCCGCGCACGGGAAGGCTCTTCCGGTGGCGCAGGCCGCGGAAGCAGCCGAGGTCCATGAGGCGCTTGATGTTCATCGAAACGTCGCGGCGCAGATCGCCCTCGACCTTCAGCTGGCGCGTCTCGATCACTTCGCGGATGCGGCGGGTCTCGTTGTCGTCGAGCTCGTCGGTGCGCTTGCTGAGCGGCACGTCGGCGGCTTTCAAGATCTCGCGCGAGAGCGCCTTACCGATTCCATAGATGTACGTGAGCGCGATTTCCATCCGCTTGTTGCGCGGAAGATCGACGCCTGCAAGACGCGCCATGCTTTAGCCCTGCCTCTGCTTGTGACGTGAGTTCTCGCAGATCACCCGCACGACACCGCGTCGGCGAATGACCTTGCATTTTACACATACCTTTTTTACCGAAGCTCTGACCTTCATCGGACGCTCCCGATAGCACGAATTGCTTGGAAATACCCCATCAACCGCTATTGCACCCACCGCCCACCCTAGATCCTGGAGAGCACCATCGGGCCGGCATCCGTGATGGCGACCGAATGCTCAAAATGGGCGGAGAGGCTACCATCTCTGGTAATGGCCGTCCACCCGTCTTCTTTGACCACCACGTCCGGTCCCCCGGCGTTGACCATCGGCTCGATGGCCACCACCAGGCCGGCCGAAAGCCGCCGCCCTTTGCCGGCATCCCCGTAGTTCGGAACGTGGGGCTCCTCGTGCATCGCCCGGCCGATGCCGTGCCCCACGAACTGCCGGACCACCGAGTAGCCGTTCGATTCGGCGTAGCTCTGGACGGCGTGCCCGATGTCGCCCAGGCGGTTGCCCGGCACACAGGCCGCGATCCCCCGCTCCAGCGCCTCCCGGGTGGCGTTCATGAGCGCCGTGGCCTCCGGTTTGACCGCCCCGATGGGGATGGTGCGCGCCGAGTCGCCGCACCAGCCGTCCTTGAAGGCGCCAAAGTCGATGGAAAGGATGTCGCCCTCTTTGAGGACCAGATCCTTGCGCGGGATGCCGTGAACGACCACCTCGTTGACGGACGTGCAGAGCACGGCCGGATAGCCGTGGTAACCGAGAAAGGCCGAGTCGGCCTTGTGGTGCTTGAGCCGCTGCGCGGCGATCTCGTTGAGGTCCCAGGTGGTGAGGCCCGGGCGCGCCGCCGCTTCCAGCGCGTCGAGGACGTCGGCCACGATCAGGTTGACCGCCCGCAGCTTGGCGATCTCGGAGGGGCTCTTGAGCTGGATGGCCATTTTCGTGTTCAGGAGAGCAAGATCGCGGCGTAGATCCGACCGAAGATCTGGTCCATGTTGCCGGCCGCGTCGATCATGCGAACGGGCCACTTGTGGGTGACGAAGTAGTCGATGACCGGGCGGGTCTTGGCGGTGAACTCGCGCAGCCGATTGCGGATGATCTCCTCCGAATCGTCGCTGCGCTGGCTGAGGACGCCGCCGCAGCGGTCGCAGAATCCGGGGACGCGCGGCGGACGGGCGACGACGTGGTAGCTGGCCTGGCAGCTCTCGCAGGTGCGCCGGCCGGAGATCCGCTTGACCAGCTCCTCCTCGGGCGCGTCGAGCACGATGACGCGGTCGAGCTTCTTGCCGTACGAGGCCAGCATGCGATCGAGCTCGGCGGCCTGGGGCACGGTGCGCGGAAACCCGTCGAGGAGAAAGCCGCGGCGGGTGTCCGGGTGCTGCAAGCGCTCGCCCAGGAGCTCGAGGACCAAGTCGTCGGGGACCAGCTGGCCCTTGTCGATGAAGCTCTTGGCGCGCTGGCCGAGGGGCGTGTACGACTGGATCGCGGCGCGCAGCATGTCGCCGGTCGCGATGTGCTGGATCTGGAAGACGCTGGAGAGCCGCTGCGCCTGAGTCCCTTTCCCCACGCCGGGGGGCCCGAACAACAGAAGGTTCTCACTCAACGCCTGATTTCCGGTGACCTGACTTTTTACTTTGGGGCTAGCTCGAAGCCGCGCCTATGCCGGTCGGCCGATTGCCGCGACCGCGAATCCGCGGCCCGCGCGGGCCGGTGAACCCTTCGTAGTTGCGCGTGATGAGGTGCGACTCGATCTGCTGGACCGTATCGAGCGCGACGCCGACCACGATCATGAGGCCGGTGCCGCCGAAGTAGAACGGCACGTTCATTTTTTCGTGGAGCAGCGTGGGGAGCACGCAGATGGCCGAGATGTAGATCGCTCCGCCGAAGGTGATGCGCGTGAGCACCTTGTCGATGTAGGCGGCCGTGGCCTTGCCGGGGCGGATGCCGGGGATGAACCCGCCGTACTTCTTCATGTTGTCGGCGACGTCGACCGGGTTGAAGGTGACGGCCGTGTAGAAGTAGCAGAAGAAGACGATGAGCGAGATGTAGATGGTGTTGTAGCGCCAGTCGCCCGGGTGGAGCGCTTCCGAGACCCGCTGCATCCAGGGGGTCTGCACGAACGACGCGATCTGCTGCGGAAACATCAGGATCGACGAAGCAAAAATCGGGGGGATGACGCCGGCCGTGTTCACCTTGAGCGGCAGGTGGGTCGACTGCCCGCCGTAGACCTTCTGGCCCACGATCCGCTTGGCATATTGGACGGGGATTCGTCTCTGCCCCCGTTCGAAGAAGATGATGGCACCCACCACGACCACGATCACGAGGCCGATGATGGCCAGGTCGAAGGCGCTGATGTCCCCCATCCGGGCCTTCGAGAACATGCGCACGGCCGCGTCCGGAATCCCGGTGACGATGCCGGCGAAGATGACCAGCGAGATGCCGTTGCCGATACCGCGCTCGGTGATCTGCTCGCCCAGCCACATGATGAAGGCCGTCCCGGTGGTCAGCGAGATCATCGTGAGTACGCGGAAGCTCCAGCCCGGGTTGGTGACCACCTGGCCGAACTGGGCGTAGGCGCGGTTGTTGGACTCCAGCCAGCGGGCAATAAAAAAGGATTGGATGAGCGAGAGCACCACGCAGCCGTAGCGGGTGTACTGGTTGAGCCGGCGGCGGCCCATCTCGCCCTCTTTTTGGACCTGTTCCAGCTTGGGGACGACGACCGTGAGGAGCTGCAGGATAATCGACGCGCTGATGTACGGCATGATGCCGAGCGCGAAGATCGACATCTGCTCGAGCGCGCCGCCCGAGAACATGTTGAAGAGCCCCAGGAACGTCCCAGACGCCTGGTTGACGATCTTGGACATGATGGCGCGGTTCACGCCCGGCGTCGTGACGAACGCGCCGATGCGATAGACCGCCAGCAGCGACAGCGTAAAAAAGATACGCCGGCGCAGCTCCGGGATCTTGCCGATATTCTGAAAGCCGGAAGCCATCGTGGTTGTTTGGGTGTTGGTCCGGAGTTAGCCTGCCGCGGCCTCGGCCTTGCCGCCCACGACCTCGGCCGTTCCGCCCGCCTTTTCGATCTTCTCCTTGGCGGAGGCCGAGAACGCGGTCGCCTTGACCGTGAGCTTCTTCGAGAGGGTCCCCTCGCCGAGGATCTTCACGGTCTTGAGGCTGCGCGGCACCATGCCCGCGCCCTGGAGCGCCGCCAGGTCGACGGTGCCGCTCGAAAAGCGCTTGTCGATCGCGCCGAGGTTCACGGCGAAGACCTCCGCGCGGAAGGGGTTCTTGAAGCCCTTCTTCGGGAAGCGGCGCTGCATCGGCATCTGGCCGCCCTCGAACCCGAGGCGCGCGCCGTGGTGACCCGTGCGCGCCTTCTGGCCCTTGACGCCCTTGCCCGACTGCTCGCCCGTTCCCGAGCCCGGACCGCGGCCGATGCGCTTGCGATTGCGCGTCGAGCCCTTCGGCCCCTTCAACGTGTGCAGAGTCGTTCCCATGTCTACTCAGCTTTCTCGACGGTGACGAGGTGCGAGACGGCACGGATCATGCCACGCACCGACACGTTGTCCGGCAGGACGATGCTCGAGCCCGTCTTCATGAGCCCGAGGCCTCGGATGGTTTGCTTGTGCTTCTCGGGGCGGTTGATGCCGCTCCGAACCAGCGTGACGCGCAGCTTCTTCGCCATGGTGTCGTTCCCTTTTCCTCTACTCGCGGATCTCGGCGAGCGTCTTGCCGCGCAGCCCGGCGGCGTCCTCGCCGCTGCGGAGCTGTTGAAGCGCGTCGATGGTGGCGTGAATCACGTTGTGCGGGTTGGAGGTCCCGATGCACTTCGTGAGGATGTCCTGGACACCCGCGACCTCGAGGACGGGGCGCACGGCGCCGCCCGCGATGACGCCCGTACCGGCGCTCGCCGGCCGCAGCAGCACGGCGCCCGCGCCGAAGTGCCCCTGCACCTCGTGCGGAATCGTGCCGCCCTGCAAGGGGATGCGGAACAGGTTCTTCTTGGCTTGCTCGGTGCCCTTGCGGATCGCCTCGGGAACCTCGTTGGCCTTGCCGAGACCGGCGCCGACGTAACCGCGCTGATCACCGACGACGACGAGCGCCGAGAACGAGAAGCGCCGGCCGCCCTTGACGACCTTGGCGACACGGTTGATGAACACAACGCTGTCGACGAGCTCGCCGACGTCTTCGTAGTTGATTGCCATGAGGTTCCTTTTGAACTTCTAAAACTTCAGCCCAGCTTCGCGCGCGCCGTCGGCCAGGGCCGAGACGCGACCGTGGTACTTGTAACCGGCGCGGTCGAAGACGACCTTGTCGATGCCCTTCGCCTTGCACTTCGCGGCGATGTCGGCGCCCACCCGC
>Ga0209863_10000678_pt1 | contig 15476 bp, 13 predicted proteins | sample OrgsoiDNA2013046_FD_185796 | JGI IMG/M metagenome (GOLD analysis project Ga0209863, IMG submission 185796) | Permafrost soil microbial communities from the Arctic, to analyse light accelerated degradation of dissolved organic matter (DOM) -... | ecosystem: Environmental > Terrestrial > Soil >...
AGCTTCGCCGGCGGCAGCGAGCGGATGTTTCCCGGCGCCAGCGAGCGTCTGCACGCTGGCGCGGTCGACAGTGGCGCGGTCGACCGTCCAGCGGGTGGCGGCAACGCCCAGACCGCCGACGCGCCCGCGACGGCGCCGTCGCTCTACCCAGCGCCCGACCGGCCGAGGCGCTGAGCCGTGGCCGACGGCTACTTCGCGCTGGTGTTGCACGCGCACCTGCCGTTCGTCCGTCACCCCGAAGATCCGACGGTGATGGAGGAGGCCTGGCTCTACGAGGCCATCACCGGCACCTACCTGCCGCTGGTGCAGATGTTCGAGGGGCTCATCGCGGATCACATCCCCTACCGCTGCACGGTCTCGCTGTCGGCGCCGCTCATCGCGATGTTGACCGACGATCTGCTCAAGCTGCGCTACGCCGAACACCTCGACAAGCTGATCGAGCTCTGTGAAAAAGAGATCGATCGGACGCGGTCCGAGCCCCACTACCAGCGGCTCGCGTACATGTACCACGACCGTTTCCAGTCCCTGCGCCACACCTGGCGCTCGCACGAAGGCGATCTGGTGCGGGCCTTCCGGCGGCTGGAAGAAGCGGGCCGCGTCGAGGTGATCACCTCGACCGCGACGCACGCCTTCTTTCCGCTGATGGATCGCAATTGGTCCAACATCCGGGCCCAGGTCCACGTCGCAGCGGATCTGTTCGAAAGACACTTCGGCCACCGTCCGCGCGGCATGTGGCTGGGCGAATGCGGCTACGTCCCCGGCGTCGACGAGCTGCTCCGCGAGGCGGCGATTCGCTACTTCTTCGTCGACAGCCACGGCATCCTGTTCGCCGATCGTCGCCCCGCCTACGGCGTTTACGCGCCGATCTACTGCCAGAGCGGGGTGGCGGCGTTCGGGCGTGACATCGAGTCGTCCGAACAAGTCTGGAGCGCGCAGGAAGGCTACCCCGGCGATCCGCACTACCGGGACTTCTACCGGGACATCGGCTTCGACCTGCCGATGGACTACATCAAGCCCTACATTCATCCCGAAGGGCACCGCGTCTACACCGGCATCAAGTACCACGCGATCACCCACAACCAACTGCACGACAAATGGGTCTACGACCCCGACATCGCGCGCGGCAAAGCTGGGCTGCACGCCTCGCACTTCCGCGGCAACCGCGAGAAGCAGGTGCAGCACCTGCGCGCGCACATGGATCGCCCGCCGCTCATCGTGAGCCCGTACGACGCGGAGCTGTACGGCCACTGGTGGTACGAGGGGCCGATCTTCCTGGGCGACGTGTTCCGGCAGCTGCATTTCGATCAGCACACCGTCGAGACGATCACGCCAGGCGACTACCTCGATCGCTACCCGACCAACCAGGTGGCGACCCCCAGCGCTTCATCGTGGGGCGCCAAGGGCTACAACGACTACTGGCTCAACGAGACCAACGCCTGGACCTACCGGCACCTGCACGTCGCGGGCGAGCGCATGGTGGAGCTGGCCCGCCGCCACCCCAGCGCCGATCCGCTCACGACGCGGGCGCTCAATCAGGCCGCCCGCGAGCTGATGCTGGCGCAGTCGAGCGACTGGACCTTCATCATGAAGACGGGCACCACCGTCCCCTACGCCACCAAGCGCATCAACCAGCACATCTTGCAGTTCAACAAGATCTACGACGATCTCCGCGCCGCCAAGCTCTCCGAGCCCTGGCTGGCCGACGTCGAGTCGCGCAACAATATTTTTCCGCAGATCGACTACCGTATCTACGCCAGTTGAAGGGTCGCGCTCCGACGATCCGACGATCCACATTCCCGACCTTGCCGGCCCCGTTAAAGGTTCTCTTCGTCGCTTCGGAGTGCGCGCCGTTCGCGAAGACCGGTGGGCTGGCCGACGTGGTGGGCGCCTTGCCAAAGGCGTTGCGACCGCTCGACATCGACGTACGGGTGGTCATGCCGCTCTACGCCGGGATGCCCTGGAACGACCTCGACATCCTGGACGGATTCCTCACGGTGCCGATGTGGTGGGGCGGCGCGCGGGCGCGCGTTCGCGTGGGCAAGCTGCCGGGCAGCGACGTCCCGATCTACTGCCTGGAGTTCAACCGCTACTTCGACCGCCCGTATCTCTACGGGCCGCCGTCCGAAGGTTACCCAGACAATCTGGAACGCTTCACGTTCCTGTCGCGCGGCTCGCTGGAGCTTTGCAAGGCGCTGGGGTTCATGCCGGACGTCATCCATTGCAACGACTGGCAAACGGCGCTCATTCCGGCCTACGTCAACACGGTGGAATGGATGCAGCCGTTGCACGCGGCGGCCACCGTCTATTCGATTCACAATCTCGCCTACCAGGGGGTGTTCGACGGCGGCGGCATGTTCGTGACCGGCCTCGGCCGAGAGCATTTCAACCCCCGCGAGTTCGAGCACTTCGGCGCCATGAACCTCACCAAGGGGGCGCTCCACCACAGCACGCTGCTCTCGACGGTCAGCCCCACCTACGCGCGCGAGATCCAGACCGACCTCTTCGGCAACGGTCTCGACGGCACGCTGGCCGCGCGCGCCGACGATCTCACCGGCATCTTGAACGGCATCGACGTCGACGAATGGAACCCCGCCGCCGACACCCACCTGCCCGCCCCCTTCGACGTCAACCGGATGGCCGGCAAGGCGGCGTGCAAGGCGGCGCTGCAAAAGGAGGCGGGCCTGGCCGTGCGCCCCGACATCCCGCTCTTCGGCGTGGTCGGACGCCTGACGCCGCAGAAGGGTTTCGACGTCCTCGCGCACACGCTCGACCGGATGCTCAGCTGGGACGTCCAGCTGGTGCTGCTCGGTACCGGCGATCCGGAAGCGGAGCGCTTCTTCGCCTGGGCCGACGCGCACCACGGCGACCGGTTTCGCGCCTGGCTCCGGTTCGACAACGGACGCGCACATCGCATTGAGGCCGGTTCGGACTTCTTCCTGATGCCCTCGCGCTTCGAGCCCTGCGGCCTCAATCAGATGTACAGCCTCCGTTACGGAACGTTGCCGATCGTCCGCGCCACCGGCGGGTTGGTCGACACGGTTGCCAACTACGACGAAGCGACCGGCGGCGGCACCGGCTTCGTCTTCACCGACCTGCATCCCGAGGCGCTGGCCAACACGATCGGGTGGGCGGTCTCGACCTGGTTCGACCGCCCCGACCACATCAGGACCATGCGCCGCCGCGCGATGACCCAGGATTTTTCCTGGGCCCGCGCCGCCGGCGAGTACCGGAACCTCTATTTGCGCGCCTACGAAAAGCGGCGCGGCCATGCGTTCGAGTAGCGGGCAGCCCGACCGGCCAGGCCTGATCCCAATGTCGCGGCCAAGGGGTTTTGCCGATCTCCGCGGGACCACGGACGGCGCGGCGCCTCGACATTCGCGTGGCGCACGATTTGCACCCTACGACGCGGGCATGAACCGCTCCGCCTCGCCGCTCGCTCGCGCAGGATTGGCTCTTTTGAGCTGCGCGGGCGCGTTGAGCGCGGGGTGCGAGGTACATCCCTGCAACCCCGCGATCGTCGCGAATGGGGCGCGCTACGACGTCGGAGTCGTCGACATCTTCACGGCGCCGCCCCTCTCGGGCGAGGCTGTGTCGTACTACGCGTCGACCGGATCATGCGCGGGGCTCGACGGGATCGTGCCGGGATCCTCGCTGTCGTTCCAGACCGTCGGCGCGGTCGACAACTTCAACGACACCTGCAGGTCGGTCTGGGCGGAGCTCCTGACCGGCCCGGATCAATTGACGCCCTTGCCGGCGACGGCGGATCCCCTGGCGGCCAAGTCGGGCATCGGCGGAAGCTGGTTCATGGAGGCATTCGCCGAGTTCACGACGACCGACTGTTCGGCGACGGTGACGTTCGCCTTTCTCGACAACGGTCATCTCTACCGGCTTCTCGTGCCTTCAGGCGGGAGCTGTCCCATCTGCGACGACAACTTCACCATCCGTCTCGACGGACAATGAGACGTTCCACGCCGTCCCGCGCGAGAGTGGCCGTCGGATGCGCGATCGGCGTCCTGACCGTCTTCGAGACGGCACCCTCGTCCGGCGCTCAGGATGCGCCCCCGCCGGCAAGCACCCCGACGACGCCGCCACAGCAATACCCGACGCCCCCGCCGGGCTACATGCCGCCGCCCGGCTATCCGGCGCCGTTCTATCCCCCGCCTCAACCAGCGAATTTCGATTTCCATTTGGGCCTGGTGGTCGGCGGCGCGCTCGGCGTCGGCACGTTCTCGTATTACGGCTGCGGCGACGTCTGCGGTTTCGGCGGGACGGGCGAGCTCCATATCGGCACCACGGTGGATCGCGACCTCGCCGTGGAGCTCGATGTTTGGGTTGCTCTTCACTCATTTTCCGACCCGCGGTTCGGATCCGGAACGACCAGGAGCACCGTCTGGACCGTGGGTGGGCAGTACTGGCCAACGGACCTGTTCTGGATAAAAGTCGGATTCGGGGAGGGCACCCTCGGAACGACCAACAGCAACGTCCGATCGGCCCTCGTCGATTCGACCGGCGCCGCGTTCATGGCCGCGGCGGGGATCGCGATCGTTCAAACGCACCGCTTCACGGTCGACCTGCAGCTCCGCTACGCCTTCATCCTGTACTGGGGCGTCGATGCCAACCCGAACCCGGTGGCCGCCCTGCTCGGCGCCACCTGGCGCTGACACTGAGGTACTATCGCCGCTCACTCAAGGGGGTCGTCATGGCGATAGTGGACCGCATCAAGAACATTTGCCTCAAGCCGAACGCCGAGTGGCCGGTCATCGCGGCCGAGACCACCACCACCAAAGATCTGATCGTCGGCTATGTCGTTCCGTTGGCGGCCATCGGTCCGATCGCCGCCTTCATCGGCGGAACGGTGATTGGTCGCTCGCTCCCTTTCATCGGCAGTTACCACGTGCCGATGGTGGCCGGGCTGACCCTGGCGATCTTCACGTACATCATGTCGATCGTCGGGATCTTCGTGCTGTCCTTCATCATCAACGCCCTGGCGCCCAGCTTCGGCGGCGAGAAGAACAGCGCGCAAGCCCTCAAGGTGGCCGTGTACTCGTATACCCCGATGTGGGTCGCCGGCGTGCTGAACCTCCTGACGGCCTTGGGCCTGCTGGCCATCCTCGCCGGATGCTACGGCCTCTACCTGCTCTACCTCGGCTTGCCGCGTCTGATGAAGGCCCCGCAGGAGAAAGCCGTCGGCTACACCGTCGTCGTCGTGATCTGCGCGATCGTGCTGTCGGCCATCATCGGCGTCGTGGGTGCCACCGTCGGGGGCGTCGGACTGATGGGCGCGGGCGCACTGAACGGCATGGCGCACCCGCACGCCGCCTCTGAGCCGGTGCAATTCGACAAGGACAGCCCGATGGGGAAGCTCCAGGCCCTCGGCCAGGCGATGGCGGACAGCAACAAGAAGATGGAAGCGGCGCAAAAGGGCGGCGATCCGAACGCGCAGGCCGCGGCGGCGATGCAAGGCCTCGGCACACTGCTGGGCGGCGGCAAGCGCGTCGATCCGATCGGCATCGACCAGCTCAAGCCGTTCATCCCGACGACCTTTGCCGGGCTCCCCAAGACCAGCGGCAACGCCGAAAAAACCGGAATGACCGGGCTCATGGTCTCGAAGGCCGAGGCGACCTACAGCGATCAGGCGCAGAAACGGGTGACGCTGGAGGTCTCGGACACCGGCGGGGCGAGCGGCCTGCTGGGACTCGCCGGCTGGGCCGGCATTCAGGGGGAGCGCGAGGACGACAATGGCTTCGAGCGAACCGGAAAAGAGAACGGCCGCCTGGTCCACGAGAAGGGCTCGAAGCACGGCGGCAGCAATGAGTTCACCATCGTGCTGGGCGACCGTTTCGTCGTGAGCGCTCACGGAAACGGCGTCGAGCTGGGCGAGCTCAAGACGGCGGTCTCGGGCCTCGATCTCGGCAAGCTCGAAGCGCTGAAGGACCAGGGCGTCCAGAAGTAAACGGCCCGGTCAGCCACAGTCAGATCCGCCGGCTCAGGCGCTTTGTCGCCTCGCGACGGAGGTTTCGCGCCCGCAAATTCGCCCGGCTGCCCGTGGTGCGGGCGCCACAGACCCTTGTGCGCGGGGACTGACCCGCGCGAAACCGCCCGCGCCGCGGTGGCATGAAAGATGAACTGGGGTGGGCGGGATGCCTCGATTCCCGGGCCAGGCTTTCTGGTCCACCACGCGCGGCGCCGAAGTCAGCTTGCTGACGCTAGCGTTCTTTTTTCCGGTTGCGTCCGGATGCGTCTCCAACGAGTACGTCATCCCGAAGGACGAGCTGATGCATCAGGCTCAGATGCCGATCGTTGCGCGCGGACAGCGCGTGCGCGTGCTCCAGGGGATCGGCGATCGGCGCGCCGAGCCGGTGGCGCCCAGCATTCCGCCGCCGGTCGACGTGCAGCCGTTGCCGATCGCCGAGACTGAACCGACGCCCGACGCTGTCGGCGAGATCGCCGACGGCGCCGACACCAACGGCGATTGCGACGGCGATTGCGACAGCGACACGAACCTGCAGATCGACATCGGAAACTCGAACGCCTCGGGTGACGGCCCCGCGAGGCGCCGCATGCCGACACCCCACCGCGCAACGCCCGCCCGCACATCGGGCGGCTCGAACGCTTCGGGCGGCTGGCACGCGTCCGGCGGTGGGCACGGGTCGGGCGGCTGGCACGGGCCCGGACGGGTCGCGCCGACAGGCGGCGGTCACATCGGCGGACACATTGTCGGGGGCGGGGGCGGTGGTGGCGGGGGCGGGGGCAACGGTGGGGACGCGCTGGTGTTGCTGGCCGTCGTCGCGATCGCCATCGGCGTCGTGGTCGGAATCGGCCTCGTGAGCGGTGAAGGGGTCCGCTTCGATGGCTACGTGCAGATGGCGCCGGAACAGCCCATTCACATCAAAGACGGCTACGGCCAGACGCGGGAGGTGGCGCTCGCCGCGCTCTCCCCGGAAGACGTCCAGGCGACGGTCGAGGCGAAGGTGATGGACGACGAAGGGTACGGCATAGAGCGGCTCGATCGGGCACCGCTCGACCGGACCGGCGGCACCTTCAAGCTCGACTCCGGCGAGACCACCTTCGGGCTCGGACCTTCGAGCTTCTATGGCCCGACCGCGACGATCCAGTTCGGATATTTCTTCACCCGCGAGCTCGGCCTTCTCATGAACGTCACCCTGGGCGGCTCGGCCGACGATCAGGGAATGATCGTCACGCGCCACACCTTCAGCCTCGAGCTGCAGGCTCTACCGCTCGCGAAGGGCCGCTTCCATGCCGGCGGTTACGTGGACGCGGGATTCGCGCTGGCAGGGCTGACCTCGAACGATGTCCTCAGCGGTCCCGCGGGCGGCGGCGGCGTGCTGGTGGAGCTGGACCTGACCTCCCGTCTGGCGCTCACCCTGCGGGGTGGCGCCAACCTCGCCCACCTCGACGACGGCTGGTCCCCCGCCGGAACGCTGGCATTGGGCGTCGCGGTTTACTGACCCACCCTACAGGCCCAGATCTGCCGGTGGATGGCGCCGGCGTCCAGGCCTTCGCCGATGAGGACGATCTCCGTGCGCGGCGTCTCCGCGCCCCAAGGCTCGGTGAACCGAAGCTCGGTGCGGACACCGGCGCGTTCCAGGAAACCCCGGCGCGGATCGCCGGCGACGTGCACGAAGCCCTTCGCGCGCACCAGCGCAGATCCGAGCCGCTCGACCAGGTCCAGCAGCGGCTCGCCCAGCAGCGGCGCCGGATCGCTGTAAGCGACGGCGGCAAGCTGGCCATGGGCATGCGGTCCGTGCGCCACGCGTGGCGCGCGCGAGGCGGCGCGCAGATCCAGCAGCCAGGGGGCGAGCTCCGCCGTGGCTTCGGCGGTCTCCGGAAAACTGGCACGCTCGGCGGTCGGGTTGCGGCGCGCCAACTCTCGGTGAAGCGCCACCACCGCATCCGGGGCCGCGAGATCCAGCTTGCTGAGCAAGAGCCTATCGGCGGCCTCGACCTGCGCGCGCGCCTCTTCGTGGCGCTCGAGCTGCCCGCCGCCCGCTTCCGCGTCGACGACGCAGACCACACCCGCGGCGGTGGCCGGGGCGTCGTCGCCCAGCGCCTCGAGGCCGTCGAGGATCGACCAGGGCTCGGCGATGCCCGTCGTCTCGATCAGCACCACCTCCGGGCGGGTGCGCCGCGTGACCTCCTCGATCGCAGCCCAGAGCTCCGACTGCACGCGCACCTCGTGGCAGACGCAACCGCCGGCCAGCTCCATGACGTCGCCCGCGCGGCTCTTGATGAGTCGCGTGTCGATGTCGATGCGACCGAGCTCGTTGATGATCACCGCCACCCGGCGGCGATGCTGCGCGCCGAGGACGCGGTTCAAGACCGTGGTCTTGCCCGCCCCCAAAAAGCCGGTGAGGAGAATGAGCGGCGGCTTGCTGTCGCTGGTGGACACCGCTTTGGATACTAACGCGCGGCGCGGGAAAGCCGACCCGCTCGATCGAGTGAACGAGCGACCGGGCGACCGTTTGAGCGAGCGGGCGAGCGACCTTCAGTCCTCGTCCGGAAGATCGCCACCACGCACCGGCGCCGCGCCCGGCGTGGGCGCGCCTTCCGGAAACGCGTCCGGGACGCAGGCGCGTACGGCGGCGGCGATCTCCGCCGTCGGGCGATCCAGATCGACTTTGCAAGACTCGCCCCGCAGCGCCGCGAGGGCGCGGGCCGCGTAGTAGCGAACCAGCGGGAATGGATTCACCAGCTGGCGGGCGACCGCCGGGGCGGCGCCCGCGACCTTGGCCGCGCCCAGCGTCGCCAGCGCGACCGCCTGCTCGTGTGCCCTGCCCCGCTCGAGCGTCGCGGCAAGTGGCCGCGCGTCCAGGCTGCCATAGAGTGCCACCAGCGCCGCCCGATCGTATTTCTGCCCCCACCATAGCTCCATCGTGGATGCCAGATCGCCCACCGATTTGTCGGCGTGGCAGAGGGCGCATTCGATCGGCCGATCGCGCTCGACCCGCACCGGATCATCGGGGCGACCGATGCGGTGGTAGCGGGTGAGCGCGTACCCGAGCCCCATGTTCTTGCGCGGCATGTGGCAGCCGATGCAGCTGGCCCCCGCACCGGCCGGATCGTGATGCGCGTGGGCGGCCAGCGCCGCCGGGGCCGCGTACTGGCCGTGGCAACGGACGCAGGTCGCGTTGCCGGCGACGGTCGCCAGCCGATCGAGATTGGCGCGGCGATCCTCGCCGTGCGGATCGTGGCAGGTGACGCACGACATCTCCCGCGCACAGCCGCCCAGCAGGAAGTCGCGCCCCTCGCCCGAAGTGATCGAGCTGCCGCCGGGATTGTCGCCCCGACGCGTGCCGCCCTCCCAGGTGTAGGGATAGCGCGAGAAGAGCACCTGGTGACAGCGCGCGCAAACCCGGTTGATCTGTTCGGCCCGCGTCACCTCGCGCCCCGGCTCGGGGCGCATCTCGAGGAACGCGCTGCGCGGCGCGAAGTCCGGGAGCACGCGCGGATCGTCGGCGTGCGCCCGGCTGCCGCCGTGGCAGGCCTCGCAGCCGATGCCGACCTCCACGAAGTGGCGGGCCGAGAAGTGCGTGCGCAGCTCGTGGATCCCCTGTCTGAGCGCGGCGGAACGATCCCCGCCCCCAGGCGTGCCGCCGACGGTGGTCACCTCGGCGCCGACCGCGTCGATGAGGTCGCGCGTCCCATCGCCCGCTATCTCGACTCCGAACCGGCGATCGGCCGGCAACAACCGATCGACCACCTCGCCCTGGTAGGGGGGCGCGCCACGCCCGGCGAGCGCGCCCCAGGTGCTGTCGAAATAGGGCGTGGTGTTGTGGCAGAAGATGCAGGTCTGATTCCAGACGCCGCCCGCGCGCAGCCCGGGCCGCTCGGTCACCAGCACCGAATAGCCTTTGAGCCTGAAGCTGCTGGTCTCGAAGACGTACGACAGGGGGAGGAGCAGCTCGCGGTCCGGGTTGGCGGCGCCGACCTCGACGCCGGCGAAATCCTCGCGGTAGCGACCGCCGATCACCCGCGTGACACGATAAACGTGGTCCCCACCCGACGGCGAGGTCAGCTCGACGAAGCGAGCGCCGTCCCTTTCGGTCAGGTGCGCGGCATCGCTCTTGAAATGAAACGTGGCGCCATCGAAGGGCGCCCGGATCCGCGCCGTCTCCGGCAGGCGGGTCATGAGGTGCATGGGCGCGTTCCGCCAGAGCGCGTAGACGTCGGCGTGGCAACCGGCGCAGCGCTCCGAGCCCGCGTAGTCGGCGCGCAGGATATTGCTGCGCACGCGTGCCGGGGGCGCGATGGCGCCGGGACCGCCCGCTGCGACGCCCGCGCGTGCCGCGGGGCGAGCCGCACCGCAGCCGATCAGCGCCAGCGCGATCGGGAGCGTGCGGCAGACGGCCGCCGAACGGACGACGAACGGACCACGCGCCAGCACGCGCCGAGCCTATCGCAAAGCGGCAGCTAGAGCGTGTCGGTCGGTCGGGTGACCGCGCGGAGCCGCGCGCGCGTGACGGTGACGAACTTCTGGCCGTCCTGCACCTGCATCTCCAGCATCACCGGGCCCAGATCGGGCGCGAAGGTGGTTCGGGTGACGCGCACCGGGTCGGTCCGCGTGACCTCGACGACCACGCAACCGAGGTAGTGCTCCCCCGAATCGAGCTTGAAGTCCGCGGTCACGGACGCGATCCGGGCGCGGCCCCCGTCGACCGGCCATTCGGCGCCGACCTTCACCGGACCTCGGATGATGTAGTCGCCCACCCGATCGCCCTCCTTCTGCGCCACGCCGTCGGCGGTGACCGCGTAGGCGAGCCGCTCGTCGCCGGCCTGCACGATCGCCGTGTCACCGCTGTGCTCCAGCACCACGTAAGTCGCCAGGATGTTCACGCCATCCTTCTCGACGTCGTAGGCCCATTTCCACCCGGAGCCGAGCGGGTAGTAGTCGGCGGCGGTCAGGTTGGCGCGCGGCAAGATGCCGGCCGGCGCGCCGCCGGAGGTCGCGCAGCCGATTGCCAGAGAGCCCAAGGACGCCAATACCACCCCTGCGACGAATGAACGCATGCCACCCAAGATAGTCAGCGATCCCGGAGAACCTCTCAATTTTCTGAGACGGGAGGCCTTCCGGACGAACAAACAGCCGCTTTTCGGAAGGCGGACCGGTGGTATGACCCTTGCTGTCCTTCTGGAGAGAGCCACTCGGTCGATGTCGAAGCGCAGGTTCATAGCTGGTCTCGGCTTCCCGATCCTTCTGGTGCTCGCCGCCATGCCGGTGACGACGCGCGCGGCTCCCGCGCCGGGGACCGTCGAGGCCGCCTCCCTCACGGCGGAGCGCGAGCGCCTTCGCGGCGAGCTCGATCGTGTCGGCGCGGAGATCGACGCGCTCAAGCAAACGGGCCGAGGCGTCGGTGACGACTACCGGCTCCGCGCGCGGTTGGCCGACGCCGAAGCGCTGGCCCGGCGGCTCATCGAGATCGAAGCCCGCCTCGGTCTGCGCGCCCCCGCTCGAAAGACGGCGCCGCTGCCGGTGGCCGAGCCGACCGACGGACCGGCCGACCTCGACGCCAAGGCGGACATCCTGGCCGACCAGTCGCGCCGCGTGCGCGGAGAAGCCGACGCGCTCGGCGGGCGTGTCGCCGAGCTCAAGGGGCGGCAAGAGCTGCGACGCCGAGCCGCCGACCTCGACCGCGACCCGTTCGGGCCGCTCGAAGGATCGAAGCGGCGGGTGGCGAGCATCGCCTTGCCGAGCGCCGGGCCCCATACCCCGACGGGTGACAGCGCGGGCGGAGGATCCCCAACGACGCTCATGCCGCCGGTCACGAGCACGGGACCACAGGCGACCGTGGGCGGATCGCAACCGCCCGCCTCGCCCATTCCGGTGACCAGCGGGACCGGCGCTTCCCTGCCGACCCTGGCGGTGGAGCTACGCGATCTGCTCGACCCCGCCACCGTCGCCGACATCCGACGTCTCGAGGGACCCAAGGCGCCGGCCGGCTCGGTGCCAGCCCTCGAGCGCGCCGTCGCCGCGTTGCGCGCCCGCGCCGACTCGCTCGACGCCGCGGCGCGCGCGATGCGGGCCTCGGCCCGCGCGGCGCACTGACGACAGGTCGTCCAAGCGGGTATGCTCCCGGCGCATGGGCCGGTCGGTGCTCGGGAGGACGCTGACCGCTATGGCCCTCGTGGCGACGGCGGCGACCGCGCGCGCGCAGACCGACGCGCCGGACAGCGAGCGCTACACCCTTCGGGCGGAGCTGGGCGCCGAGTACGACACGAACGCCCACCGCGCCGAGGTGGTCGCCGGCGCCGTCAACCCGCCCGCGATCGCCTCCCCGCTGGAACGGGTGGTGGTGAGCGGAACGCTTTCGGACGTCGTCGCCGATAGGCAGGCGATCGCTCTGGCGGCAACGGTCGCGGGGAAGCTCTACGATGCGAATGGCGCGCACGACGAAGACGTCGCGATCGTGTCGTCGTCGGCCGCCTGGCAGACGACCGTCAACGACAGGTCCGCGCTGACGCTCTCGGCCGCCTACTACGAGGCCTTTCAAGGCGCGCCGCACAATCTGGACGACGCCAGCCTGCGGCGCAATTTTCGATCCTTGGCGCCGTCGCTGCAACTCGACTGGTCGGCCGCGGAGGGGGTGACCCTGGCGGTCAGCGCCGGATACCGGATGTTCGTGTTCAAGCCCGATCGGGACATCGACTTCGATGCGCCCACCGCCGGCGTCGAGCTGCGCTGGGCGCGCCAACCGGACAGCGGCGCCGAGTGGGAAGGCGCCGTTGGCGCGGCCTTCGAACGCCGCACGTTCGGGGGACCCGCCTTCATCGGTTGTCCCGCACCCGCGCGGCCGGACATTGACATTCCCTGTTCGGGGCCAGAGACGCGCCTGGACGACTTCCTGATGAGCCACCTCGATGTGACCCGCACGGGCCGCGTTCTGCTCGGCCTCGGATACGCGTTCCAATTCAACCTCTCGAACAGCTTCGGCGAGACCGTGAAGCGACACTTCGCGATCGGCCGCTTCGCGGTGGCGCTGCCCGGCGGATTCATGCTCGCCGCGCGCGCCGAGCTGCTGTTCGCCTCTTACCGCGACCCGGTGCTGGTGGGGCTGGGCCAGAGCTCCCCGGGCAGCGCCATCAGCGTCGAGAGCATCGAGGACGAGACCCGTTCGAGTGTCCGGATCGATCTTTCGCGCGAGGTCGGCGAGCGAATGCGGCTCATCGCCCGTTACACCTTCTACGCAAACGAGCTCGGCGCCACGGCGCCCGTCAGCTACCGGCGCCAGACCCTGCTGCTGTCTCTGGCGTTCGCGCTCGAGAAGTAGGGGCTACCGGAGCGCGAGCTGAACGGTCACCTGAGTCGCGGGCGGCAATCCGGTGCCGGGCGTCGCGATGGCGTGCGCGACCAGGCAACGCTCCCGCGCGGTGCCGCCGGTTTCGGATCGCGCAAGGGCAGGTGCCCCACGCCCGTCGGTCTGAAAGGTAAACAGCGGCGACGGGCCGCCGGCCTCTCCCCGGCAGGCTTCGATCCATTTCTGAGTTCCCGCGGCGACAAATGCGAGGAAGCCCTCTTCGCGGCCGGGCGGATTGGTGACGATCGCGCCGCGCTCGACCGCCCCCCCGGCGGGAAGCACGAACCCCACCCCAGCCAGGGGCGCGGAGTCGGCTTGCCGCGAACGCGAATGGCAGCCGCCCAGCGCCGGCGCCAACGCGACGGCAATCAGCCCGACGGCAATCAGCCCGACGGGCGCCCGCGGGTGGGAAAAACTCATGGCTTGGACATAAAAAAACAGGACCCCCGTCAAGCGGCGGCCCTGCTTTTCGTAGAGCTTTGGCTACGGAGGGGTGGTCTCGACGCAGGTCAGCACATTGCCGACCGCCTTGCAGACGTAGACCTTGCGCAGGAGGCCGAACAGGATGCCGTCGTTCCGCGTGATGACGATCGTTCCGTCCGGAGTGCTCGCCACACCGCCGTAGGCGCATCCGCCCACAACCGCACCCGTTCCGCCCAGCGTCAGCGCCAGCAGAAGCACCGTTGAAGCCTTCTTCCAGATGGGGATCGATTTCATCTCGTCTCCTTTTCGTTGTTTGCGATACAGGGGCACCTGCGAGTGCGTGAATGTACTTGGACTTCCCTGGTGGATGCAACAACGGATGAGCTTTCGGGGTGATCCCAAAAAAAACAGACCTACGGAGCACCAATAGAAACGGCGAGCCGGTTTCCCGACTCGCCGTCGAAGGCAAGGACCAAAAGTCGATCCGAAGGATCGACCGGGCGCACGCTACATCATACCGCCCATGCCGCCCATGCCACCCATGCCGCCCATGCCACCGCCACCGGGGGCCGGCGGGGGGGCTTCCTCTTTGGGGCGCTCGACGATGAGCGCTTCCGTCGTCACCAGCAGCGACGCGACCGAGGCCGCGTTCTGCAGGGCCGACCGGACCACCTTGGTTGGATCGATGACGCCCGCTTCGACCAGGTCCTCGAACTCGTCGGTGGCCGCGTTGTAACCGAAGGCGCCTTTGCCTTCGCGCACGCGGTTGACGATGATCGAGGCTTCCTTGCCGGCGTTGGTCGCGATCTGGCGGCAGGGCTCCTCGCAGGCGCGGCGCACGATGGTGACACCGACCTGTTGCTCCTCCGAGAGGCCCTCGATCTTCTCGGTCGCGGCCAGCGCCCGAATCAGCGCGACGCCGCCGCCTGGAACGATCCCCTCTTCGACGGCCGCGCGCGTGGCGTTGAGCGCGTCCTCGACGCGGGCCTTCTTCTCCTTCATCTCGGTCTCGGTGGCCGCGCCGACGCGAATGACCGCGACGCCGCCGACCAGCTTGGCCAGACGCTCTTGGAGCTTCTCGCGGTCGTAGTCGGACGCGGTGTCCTCGACCTGGGCGCGGATCTGTTTGACCCGCCCTTCGATCTCCGGCTTCTTGCCGGCACCGTCGACAATGGTGGTGTTGTCCTTGTCGATCGACACCCGCTTGGCGCGCCCGAGATCCTTGAGCGTCACGCTCTCCAGCTTGATCCCGAGATCCTCGGTGACGGCCTGACCGCCCGTGAGGACCGCGATGTCCTTGAGCATGTCCTTGCGGCGATCGCCGAAGCCCGGCGGCTTTACGGCGGCCACGTGCAGGGTGCCACGCAGCTTGTTGACGACCAGGGTCGCCAGGGCCTCACCCTCGACCTCCGCGATGATCAGCAGGGGCTTACCGGAGCGCGCCACCTGCTCGAGGATCGGCAGGAGGTCCTTCATGCTGCTGATGCTCTTCTCGTGGATGAGGATGTAGGGATCGTCGAGCTTGGCCTCCATCCGCTCCGGGTCGGTCACGAAGTACGGCGAGATGTAGCCGCGGTCGAACTGCATGCCCTCGACCACGTCCAGCGTGGTCTCCATCGACTTGGCCTCTTCGATGGTGACGACGCCTTCCTTGCCGACCTTCTCCATCGCCTCGGCGATGGTCTTGCCGATGAACTCGTCGCCGTTGGCGCTGATGGTCCCGACCTGGGCGACGTCCTT
>Ga0209863_10000679_pt1 | contig 15464 bp, 10 predicted proteins | sample OrgsoiDNA2013046_FD_185796 | JGI IMG/M metagenome (GOLD analysis project Ga0209863, IMG submission 185796) | Permafrost soil microbial communities from the Arctic, to analyse light accelerated degradation of dissolved organic matter (DOM) -... | ecosystem: Environmental > Terrestrial > Soil >...
CGGAGCGATTTCGACCCACCCGCCTGTCGGCGATGCGTCTACGAGTGTCGACGCCGGTCCGCCACCGATCACGGACTTCCCGACGACGCCCGTGATTGGCGATCCGAGCGTCCCGGCGAACGCCCCCGCACTCTTCGGCGGCACGCCGCGCACGGGTGGTGCGCCGTGCATCGTCGCGCCGGAGCCGAATACGCTCATGCCCAGGAACTGGCTGAGACCGCGATTTGAGTACACGGCCGCCAGCGGCGAAAACCTCTTCGAGATCCAGCTTTCGACCTCGAGCTTCGCCGACCCGTATACGATCTACACGACCCAGACGACGTACACTCTGGATGCCGACCTCTGGAGCCAGCTGCGTGTTTCGGTCATCGACCAGCCGATAAATGTGAGCGTGTGGGCGATGACGGTGTCGAGCAGCGGCAAGGCTCAACTCGCGCCCTCCACGCCCGCACAGTCGAGCTTCACCATCGCTCCCGTCGACGCGCCGGGAAAGATCGTCTACTGGGCGATCCCGAATGGGAGCGAGGACGGCATCCTGCGGGGCTTCGGCATCGGCGAGGAAGGCGTCGAGGACGTCCTGACCGGACCTCAAGTCCAACCGCCGGCGAGTAGCGCCGCCCTGAACGACGGGTGCATCGGCTGCCACTCCGCCACGCCCGACGGGAAGGCAGTCGGTTTCGCTTTCGGACCACACAACAACAATGGGATGGACACCTATTACGATACGATCGTAGACATCCAGCAGGGAACGCTGGGCATGGCTCCCTCGTACATGAACACGGCGCAGCTCGCCACCATTCGAACCATGCGCGGTATTCCGGCCTACTCGGCGAGCCACTGGGCCGACGGCGATCACATTGTTCTACTCATGGACGGTCAGAACCATGGCGATCTCGACTGGGTCCAGCTCGACGCCGCGGGAGAGCAGGGAATGCTGGCGCGAACTGGAGATGCAAACGGTGCCACGGAGCCGACCTTCAGCCACGACGGCACGCATATCGTTTACGTATCGACCCAATCCATCTACGACGGCCGACTGACCAACGGTCCGTCCGACCTGTGCACCATCCCCTACAACAACCGCGCCGGGGGTCCCAGCACAAAGGTCACGGGGACGCCCGGCAGTCCGTGCACAGTGACGGGAGCCCCCTCGGGCGCATATACCAACTATTATCCCGCGTTCTCGCCCGACGATCGCTATCTGACATTTACCCGCACCGCCGGAGGAGGTACCGCGTACAGCAACAACCAAGCGGAGGTCTTCGTGGTTGATGTCGCCGGTAACAATTCGCCGCTGCGCGTCGGCGCCAACGATCCACCCGCCTGCCAGAGCTCCGAGCGAAGCCCCGGCGTGACGAACGACTGGTCGAAATGGTCGCCCGAAGCAACGGCCGGACCGAACGGCAAAACGTACTACTGGATGACCTTTTCATCGATGCGAAATGGTCGCCCGCAGCTGTTCGTGGCACCGATGACGGTCAGCGGAGGCTCCGTTGACGTCGCTTATCCGGCGCTCTATCTCTGGAACCAACCGTCGACGGACGACAATCACACACCGTCTTGGGACGACTACCAGATTCCTCCGATCATCATCGACGTCCCCTGAAGGACGCGCCCTCCTGCCGGCCGCCGTGATCGTGAGGCGATCTTCGCTAACAAGCGCCGCGTGTTTCGATTGGTGCGTGGTCCGTCTAGCCATCTTCTCCGAAATCGACACGGGCATTGGTTTTTCGTCACCTTGGAGTTAGATTTCAGGCGTGTTCAATCTCGGAATGGGCGAGATCACGGTGATTCTGCTACTCGCCTTAATCTTCCTCGGTCCCAAGAGGCTTCCGGACGTGGCGACTGGTCTTGGCAAGCTCATCCGCGAGTTCCGCAAGGCGACGTCGGATGTGAAGAACCAGATCTCGCTGCACGACACGTTTCGCAAGCCCTTCGAGGAGCTGCGAGATGCGATAACTTTGCACCCGGATGAGCTCGAGCGACGCGAACAGCTCAGAAAATCGGTCGAGGACATCCGTCAGCGCTTGGAGGCCGCCGCGACGGCAGGCATCATCGAGCCGGTCACCCCTTCGATCCCGCCTCTGGTCGCATCGCCCGCTGATGAATCGGTGGTTGTCACCGTTGGGCCTGAGACGAATAGTGAGACGGCAGCGCCCGCATTCGCTGCCCGAGTCGTGACTTCCGCACCGTCGCCGGGTCCGCCGCGACCGGTTTCGAGCCTGGGTAGCGAGCGCCCAAACCTGAGGCAGGGTCTCACAGCCGCGCCGAAAGGAAGCGACGCCACCGCCGCTACCGGTTTGTCCAAGGACCCGGCAAAGACGGCGGCTGCGCCGTCTCCTCCGTTCAGCCACATTGGACCACCGAGGGTGAAACCCCCGATCTCGAGCCTATCGGGCGACGGCGCCAACGTCAGACAGCCTCTGCCGGCGCGCGATCCGTTGCCCGCGTCCACGCCACCGTTGCCCCCGGACACCGCCAGGGTAACTCCCCCGCCAGGGTCGAAGAAGACCTAACCAACGGCCGAAAAGCGAGCGGTCACGGGTGCTAAGGGGGCTGTTCGGACAGAGCGGCGATTTCGCCCGCGGTCAGGGCGCGGCTCCAGATAGCGAAATCGTCTAGGTCTGCCGCCAAGAACCTACCACCCATGTTCCATCGCCCCATGTACAACGTCGAATCGCCGTTTTGGATAGGCGACGCCAGCTTCGTGTGATCGACGACCGTGTCGTTCTGGTACAACGTGAGCTGTTCGGCGTCGTTGTCGAAGACGGCGGTCAGGTGAATCCATTGGTTTTCGACGATGCACTGGCAATAGTCGACCACGTAGGTGCCGGTTGCGGCGGATCCGGACCAATAGGCGGCGTTGAATCTTTGATACCCCGGAAGGTCGTAGAGCTGCAGTTGCCACCCGCCCGTAAAGGCGATTTCGGTACTTAGGATCGTTCCAAAGTCGTTGGTATCCGTGGCCAGCTGGGATTGCGACGCCCGTGTCCAGACGGAGACTGTCCAATTGGGCGTTGCCTGCGGAAAGTTCGAAATGGTCACATAGTCACCCGAGCTCAGCGAGAGCGCGCCCCCAAAACGACCCGCGCCGGTCCAGGTCCCTCCGGTCAACTGGCCATCGTGCCCGCTTCCCGAGTGATCGCCCGCGACCGCGCCGGTCCCTTCGTCGAAGGTCCAGTGGGCAACCAGCCCCATCGCCAAGCTACCCGGATCGACCGTGACGGCATCGAGAGGGGTCGCACCGCAGCCGGTCACTACCGCCGCCAGGGTCAACGGCAACCTGAACCCGACGATCGATCCTCTCTGCAGAGCTAGAGCCAAGTCATCAACGTCCAGGTTGCCAGCAGGGCGGGTCTGCCGATTGTCGCGGCGTCGGTGCCGGAGAATCTCACCAGCGGGTGCGGAGCGGCCAGGGAGGCGTGAATCTCGAACGTCAGCGCGACCCGCGCTTCGAGAAGCGCCACGAACCCGAGCCCGCCGTCGACCAGCGCGGTCCACCGACTATCCTCGATTCCCTGATACGGGTACACGCCGTCGCCATCGCTTCGGACGTAGAGCACTCCCGCACCGACCGTGACGACCGGGTTGAGTCGCCGGTGTCGTCTAAAGACAGCACCGATCTCGACCAGACCGAGATTCTGACCGATGTCCGTCGTCCCGAGTGGCGTCGTCACCCGCGGCCGCGTCCCCAGTCCGGCCAACGTCAAGCGCGCGAAGAGCGGCCCCAGCAGAGCCAAACGTAGTCGTCCCACGGCAATGGCGGCGGGACCTGGACCGCCCACGCTCTTCAGGACCGCGAGGCCGGCCTCCAGTCCAACGGCTTCAGGTCGCTCGGGTACGAGGCCGACCGTCACCGATGCGGTCGAGGACGGCGGCGCGGCCTCGGGAGGGGGCTGGTTCGATTCCATGAGCAGCTTGAGAGCGCTGGCGCGGAGGAGCTCAATGGTGCGGATCGCCAACACCTCGGGAACGTGAGTCGGATCGCTGGTTGTCGCCGTGATCCGCCGAACTTCGGCTCGCGCACCGACCCGGTCCAGAATCCACAACTCCGACGGACCGAGCTCGGGATCGCCCAAAAGGGCCATGGTTGCTACCGATCCCCGCTGGCGCTCGATAGCGCCAGCGATCGAAATCGGATCCAGCTGGGGTCCTGAATCGACGACCGCGACCTCGAATCCGCCCGCCACCAGCTCCTCTCGGATGCGCGTGAGGCAGCGACGCTGTCCCGGGCTGGCCGTGTTCGATTGAAGCAAGATCACCAACCCAGATGCCGCGCGAGCCGGTGCCGAAGATAAGACAACAGCGCCGAGAATCACGCCCGCGACGGCGGCGAAGACGGCGACCGGACAACGTCCGGTGGCGCTCTCCTTCATAGAGACCGAACGAGCGCCTTCGCTGCATGGGAATAGGTCCCTCCGGGAAACCGACGCAGGTAGTCTGTCGCTATCTTCGTCGCCTCCGCCCGGCTGTGCGTCCATTCCAGAACCATCATCTTACGACCGAGCGCCTCGGAGACGTAGGCGCCCCGGGGTGCTTCTTCAAGATACCGATCGTACCACCCGAGTGCGCGTTCCGTCCCGTCATGAGAATCCTCGTCGATTCGGCCCAGCAAGAATGACGCCTCGGCAGCCCGTATCGAGCCCGGAAACCGTCGACGCTGCGTCAACAGCGCGCGGCGCGCCAAGCGGTCTTGCCGTTCATATCGGAAGGCGTCCGCAAGGGCGGCTAGCTCTTCGCTGTTGCTCGAATCTAGGGATTTGGTCAGCCCCCTTCGCTCAGCATCCGCGACGATCTCCGCGGCCTTCCCATCCGCGAGCTGGGCGACCCAGCTCTCGGCGGGGTGGGATCTGCCCGTGGACCGCACCGACGGTTCGAACGAACCGGGGGTCGGTGTCGAGACCGGCGACGGTGCCGGCTCCGCCAGCGCCGGAATCGCCCCGGTCGCCTCGACCTTGGAGTCAAGGCTAGGCATCGCTCGATCGTTTAAACCGATCGACAGTGTTTGCCCGGCTCGCAGAAAAATTTCGCCACCGGACAGCGGCCCCGTCACCGAGACCACGCCACTGTCCATCTTCACGTCCAGGCGGGCCTCGTGCGTGTTCCAGCCGAATGTGAAAGCCGTTCCATGGACACTGATCAAGAAAGGGCCGGCTTCGAAGAGCCACTCCGCGCCAGGTCGGTGAGCCACTTCGACATGCGCGTTGCCTTCGTCGAGGGCAATCCGCGCTCCGTGTCGACCAAGCTCGACCACGCGTCCGCGCGCCCGGGGTCCGAGTTGGACGCGCGTTCCGTCCGAGAACGCTAACACCGGCTCCCCGGTCGAACCAGCATCCATGTAGCCCGTGTACAAAGGAAGTTGGCCATTCACCGTGTATGTCAGAGCCTCGCGCTGGTGATCGCCGAGGCGACGTTGAGCCCAGAGCCCGACGACGGCGCACAGGGCGGCGCAGGCGACGACGATCTGCTTCGCGCCGTTTCTCCGCCGCTTCCGCATCACGCGCTCGGCCAACGGCGCAAACGAACGCGGTCTTGGTCCCGCACCCGTCGTCGCGACGTCGGCATAGTCGCCGATCAACTCGGCGACGCCCTTGGCGAACAGATCCAGCCCGTCGTCCTGGAGATTCTTACGATCCATCGAACACCTTCGATCCCCCCTCCCCAAAGTAGTTTCGCAAATCCACGTTCTTGCCAACCTGCCTGGAGACACTCGCGACCGCTCGATTCACCAGCCTCTTCGCGGTGCTGACGGAGCTCCCCAATCCGCGCGCCACCTCCGTCATCGTCATCTCTTCGAGGTACCGCATCACGAACGCCATTCGCTCGCGGGCCCGCAGGCGATCCAAGATCCCGTAACACAGCGCCAGCGCCTGTCGCGCCTCTTGATTCGCCGCACCCTCTACGCCGACGTCGGGGAGGTATCCGCTGTCCGAAAGGCGCACCTCACGGCGAACCCACCGCCGCCGCAACTCCCATTTCAACACGTGCACGGCGACGGACAGGGCAAAGTCACGTAGTGCCATCGGATCTCTAATCGCGTGCGCGCGAGCAAAAATCCTGAGGAACACCTCCTGGGTCAGATCTTCGATCTCGTCCCTGGGAGGACCGAGCGCCCGGAGAAAGAACCGGTGTATGCGGTCCGAATGCCGCTCCCAGATGGCTTCCGCAGCCCAGGCATCTCCCCTTCGGAGGGCGAACACCATCTCGGCATCGGTGTGCCGTGGCTCCTCGCCCGAGGACGGCACCAACTTGAGTGGTCGCCCCGGTCTATCCCGCAGTGACGTCGGAAGCTTTGGCATGATGACGATACCGATTTGAAAATGCGATTCAACAACCATTTTTCCCGCCCGATCAGCGCCCGGAACTTCCGACCTCGTCGATGTAAGTTCCGCTAGGGCGCAAAATCGGGTCAGCCCGTTTCTCGCGGTTCCGCAGCAGGTGGCGCTTTTGCTCCCCACGCCGATTTGCGCCAGGGATGAACCGATTTCCGTATCTGCCATTACCTATAAATTACTGGAAGAGCATCTACGTATCTTGAGAAACGGCCCTACCGCGCTACGGGTCGCGAAGATCGTTCTGAAACGGCGACGATGCCTCGGGACTGGTGAGCCAGAGGAACATCGAGCGTGCCGCAAGGTACTCGGCGGCGACCATCCCAAGAAAATGCGGGGGCACGAGGTCGATGTCCATGTCTTGCCACTCGAACCCAGGCGTGCGGGTGGCGAAGGCAAGCAGCCCGCCGGTGGTCGCCCGATTGTTTGCTCGCCAGTGCCTTTTGACGATCATCTTCATCGCGGCCGTGAAGGTCTCCCGCGGCTGCAGCTTTTCGGGCAGAGCGATCTGATCCAGGCCACTCGCCCAGCAGAGCCAGGCGAGCGCGAAGTGGTCGGCTTGCGCAAGCGCGAGCAACGCTGGGACGCCGAGACCATCGGTCGCGATCTCCTCGTCGATCTCGACAGTCGCTGGCGCGCCGACTTCAGCAAACCCCTCTTCCGGCTCGCAGGCGATGCTTTCACGGCGCAAGGTCTCGGCGCCGTCGAGCAACAAAGCCGAGACGTCCGGGGGCAGCCAATCGGGTTCGGCCCGATCGCCCACGATTGCGCGAATAGTCGACCGCACCAGGCCGAGTCGGGTGGCGTATACCCGGACGATGTGGCGGATCGCTTCGAGAGTCTGTCCGATCCCTCCGAAGACGCTCTCCAGCTCCGGATCGGGAACGAGGATCTCTGCGCTCGGCTTGAAAACGAACGGTCGGAACCCGACGCGGATATAGGCGAGCAGGGAATCTGCGGCGCCGGGCGACTCGGCTTCGACGACGACCGCGTCGGCGCGGGCACCGGTGACGTCCCCGCGTTGAACGCGAATGAGAGCCCGGGTCAGATGGGTCATGCGCCGCTCGGGAGCCAGCAGCAACGACGCCTCGACGAAGTCTGCCGCGGCGGCGCTGGGCCCTGGGAGCACTCCGGCCAGCGCGCGGAATGCCGCTGCCGCGTCGGTTCCCAGAGTCAGGGCCTCTAGGACCGTGGTGACGTCCAGATCGCCAGCGCGCGCCAACAACTCGCCGCGTTCGGCTGCGGTCTCGGGTGTGAGCGCCACGACGTGTTCGACTAGGAACCTGGCCAGCGCCGCTCGATTGCCGTCGCGCGCCGCCGCTCGCGCTGCCGCGCAAAGGGCCTCGCGCACTCGCTGCCGCCCCACCAGTGCGTCAGCGAGCGCCCATCCGTCGCGGAATTCCATTGCGAACGCCGGCGACGCCTCGAGTCGCCGACCATCGAACGGAATCCCCCGATCGATGGTCCGCACCGCCGCGCCATCGTCGTCGAGGAAAGTCCAGCGCCCAACCGCTTGCCCGCGCTCAAAGACGCCGCGCTCCTGCCGTACGCGGGTGTCGGCGTACGGCCGGGGGTTCCCGATCGCAAGTCGGCGCATGAAGGGCCCATCGCGCTGCCCATCGGCGGCGAGGCGGTACTCCTCTGTAATCTCGCCAGATTCGCCGAACGTACGTACGGTGCATCCCTCGCCGGTAGAGGTAACGGTCTCCTCGAGCAACACCCCCTCCGTTGTCCAGCGGCGCGCTATCTGTTGGCTCCGCAGCGTCCAAACACGACGTCCCTCATCGAATCGGGCGAGCTCGGGAAGCCAAGCGGGCCGCGGCGGAGATAGCGACCCGTCGGAAAGAATTACCCGGCCGTCGCGATCGTAGAAGACCTCGTCCAATAGATCGCCAGCGTGGTAGCGGGCGTCGAGCCTCACGGCGTTGGGCGGCACGCAGCAGGCGCGCAACGGCTCACCGGCGGGATCGTCGGACGCGTAGGCCGTGACGAGCCCTTCAAACCGCCCGGCCACGCGCTCGCCCTCGCGCGCGACACGGCCGTCCGGGTGGTAGACCGTGAAAGGGCCATCCTCGACGCCCGAGGCGAACACCGTTCGGGAGAACAGGCTACCGTCTTGGCGGTACCGAAGAGACTCGCCCTCGTGGGCGTGCGGCGAACCGATCGAGGACGCTACTTCCCACTTTCCAACCGACGGATTCCAGAAGGCGGTCTCAGGGATCCCCGGGGGCCGTTCGGGCTCGGTCGGCTGCGCAGTTGCCACCCGCAAAGAATACAGCAGGCGATATCGATTGCGACGTGAAGGGCAACGTCGTGACGCTCGCCTGTTCGTCGAAGCGGTGGGACTGAGCCCTCACGGGTCTGAGCTGACGGCGACCATTGATTGACGGCCGCCGCTCGGGTAAGGTCGACAGACGCGAGGGTGCTTCCACGCCGCCGCTGGTCGGCCTGGGTCGGCTGAGGTGCTCCTCGATTGCGCTTTAGGTTTCTGGAGGTTCGCCAATGCATTTACGAAGCCCCCGACACTTCGCCACCCGTTTTCCCACCGTCACCCTCCTGACGTTCATCTCGGCTCTCGTGGCCGTGGCAACTGGTTGCAGCTCCAAGGGAGCCTCCGCCGACGCGGGAAACGTGACGCAAGGGGCGGGAGGATCGGGCCAGGCCACCGGCGGCGGTTCGGGTACCGTCGGTGGCTCGGGCTTATCTGGGGGATCGCCGGGCTCGGGAGGCGTCTCTGCTGGTGACGGTGGCACGGGCACATTTGGCGCTGGGGGATCTGGTGGGAGCACCGGAGGGGCCAGCGCCTCGGGCGGAGCGACGGGGCTCGGCGGCACGACGGCGACGGGCGGAGCGACAGGGACCGGCGGCTCGGCCGCGGCCGGCGGAGCGACAGGCACCGGAGGCACGACGGGTGGGGGCGGCTCAGGGAATACGGCAGGAAGCGGGGGAGCCACGGGCGCGCCCGGGGTGCGCATCGTGGCCCGCACCGCGCCGGGAACGATGGGTGGCACGCGCTTCGAATGGTCGGGCTCCAGCGTCTCGGCGCGCTTCATGGGGACTCAGGTCTCGGTGCAGCTCAACGACGGCAACAACGGGAACGGCTTCGAGGTCGTGATTGACGGCGGCACGCCGAAGCAGATCTTCACGACGTCGGGGACGACAACCTATTCGCTCGCCACCGGGCTCACGAACGGGGCGCACGACGTCCTGCTCTGGCGAGACAGCGAGGCCAGCTTCGGCGCGACCGAGTTCATCGCCTTCTCGGGATTCGGCACGGGCGGCGCTCTCCTGGCACCCCCGCCCGCGCCCGGTCGAAAAATCGAGATCGTAGGGGATTCGTTCTCATGCGGCGCCGGCATCCTGGCCGCGCCCCCCAATTGCGGGTCTGCCGAAAAGATCGAGAACCATTACCTGTCCTACGGAGCGATCGCGGCGCGTGCGGTCACGGCGGATCTGGTGACCATCGCGTGGTCGGGAATCGGCGTTTATCGGAATTACGGAGCGACGGCGCCGACGCCGACCACCGTCATGCCCGCGCGCTACGACTACGCGATTCCAACCGACGGCACGGCGTGGGACTTTTCGAAGTACCAGCCGGACGTCGTGGTCATGAACCTCAACAACAACGATTTTTCCGTCGGCAATCCCGGCCAGCCCTATATCGACGCCTACCTGAAGCTGACCAACCACATTCGCGCGAACTACCCCAACGCGACCTTCATCCACGTCATCGAGTGGGAGACCGGCAACACCACGGACCAATCGGCCGAGATGACCGTCAACCAGATGGTGGCCACCTTGAAGGCGGGCGGCGACATGAAGCACAACGTATTCGACATGCGCCCCTACGCCAACATCAAACAGTGCGGAGGGCACCCGGACATGGCGGCCTCCCAGGCCATGGGCAACGCGCTCGCCACGGAGCTCCGCACCGTCATGGGCTGGTGATCTCGCGCCGCCGTTTTCTGGTGGTGAAGGAGCGGGCGATGGTCGCAGCCCAGACCACCGGTATCTGCAACTCCTGCCACACGCAGGACGGAACGAACCTCGCGCCAGGACGAATCACCGTGCCTTTTTAGGCACCCGCGGTGCCTCGGAACGGGGTCCCCATCGACGCCTCGACACGGACCGGCGCGCGTCCAACGCGAGCCGCGGGCTGAGGAGGATCGTCGACGGGTGGTCGCCGGCCGTGACGCTTCAGGGGGCTGGGCTGGCGTTCTCTAGCAGGAATACAAAGTCCTGATAGTCGCCGTTGCTCGCTTCTTCCCAGCCCAGCAAGTACGCGTGCGGGACTAGAACGCCCGCGCGGTCCTTCAAGGGATAAACCCGGAGGCGATGGCTGTGCGCCACGTCGATGTTGAGCGCGTCTTCCGAGTAGACGTAGTCGCCGTTGGCGGGGTTCGGCGTCGGCACCCCGATCGAGCTGATCCCGCCGACCGATCGCTGGTCGGTGAAACACCAGATACCGAACGGCGACGCGCCCGGATCGAAGGTCGTACCCACCGAGCCGGTCTTCAAGGGCGGCAACACCTGCTCGCTGTAATTCGAGGTGTTCCAGTCCACGGCCGTGGTGCTGGTGGGCGAAAACGGCGAGGACATCGTGGCCACGACCTTGAGCGGCGCCGGCTGGGTGAGCGCTTGCGTCGATCCCGTCGGGATTGCCGCCGGCTGCGCGTCTGTGACGGTCACCACAGGCGGGGCTACCGCGCCCGCACCGGCAGTGCCGGCTACCCCGCCCGCACCGGCAGTGCCGGAGGCACCGCCCGCGCCGGCCCCACCGGACGCACCGCCCGCGCCGGCCCCACCGGAGGCGCCGCCGACACCCGCCGAGCCGCCCACGCCGGTACCGCCGGTACCGCCCGCGGCTCCGCCGCCGCCCGTCACCGACGTACCCTTGAGGGATCCGATCGCGTACCAGCCGAACGGCAGATCGGTCGGGGGAGCAAATCTGCCGACCGCCAGCAGTGAAACGGGAGCGGCGGCGTTGGCCTTCACAAACTTGTGGACCTGAATCTCCTCGGTCGACAGACCCGGACCGGGGATGCTCATGTCGTTGGTGTTCAGAAGGCCGAGCAGGAACGCCCCGACGTTGACCTTGTAGCCAAGGGTGGCGATGATCTGGCCGAACGTGGGCTCGTAACGCGCCCAGTTGTTCGTCGGAAGCCCGGTCTTCGGATCATCCAGGCTCTCGCTGTTGTTCCAGAGCGAGACCGCGTAGAGCCCCGCCGGGACGCAGCCGCCCGGAACTTGGGCGACTAGCACGGCGGTGGCCCCCTGCCCGCCGAAGTTCAACATCCGGTCCGGCGGATTGGTGTGCGTGGACAGGAACTGCACGACGACGTCGAGGTCCGCCCCCGCGGCCAGCGCGGCCGGAATCGCCATGCTGGGCGTGATCTTGAATGCGCCCGGAAGGCTCACCTGGTTGTAGGTGAGCGGGAACTGGGTGCCGCCGGCCGGACCCGGCGTCGCTGGTGCGGCGGTCGCCGGGGCCATCGGGTTGTCGACGATCTGTAGGCTCGCGATCTGAACCGAGGTCGTTCCCCCGTTGTGCAAGCGCAGCGTTTGCGTTTTTGGATCGTCGAGGGTGTTGATGTAGCTGAAGATCGCTTCGCTGGGGACGACCCGAGGGTCGCCGACGTAGGTCTGGTTGACGAACGCCAGGCTCACCGGGGCGGACCCGGCCGCACCACCAACTGCAGATCCGCCACCCGCTCCACCTGCCGCGGGCGCCGGGCAGAGCTGCGCGAGCGTTGGTGCGGCGCCACCAGAGCCGCCGACTGAGCCCCCAGCAGAGCCGCCGACGGAGCCGCCGACAGAGCCGCCGACGGAGCCGCCGACAGAGCCGTCGGTCGTGCCGGAATCCGTTCCACCATTGCTGGTACCACCGATTCCGGCCGTTGCCGTGCCTCCTCCGGTGCCGGCCGCGCCGGTTCCCGCTCCACCGCCACCCTTACCCCCGGCTCCAGTGGTACCCCCGGCTCCAGTGGTTGCATTGTTGCTGCTACACCCGCCCAGCGAAAGCAACGGTACGACTACGCCTACCAACACCAAGAGACGTTTCATGGACTCTCCCCCAGAACGATGCACACGCGGCGCCGTGATTTTCTCGACCGGCGAGACCCGCGCACCCCCGCCCGACTCAGGCAATACCGCGAAACAGACGATTTCTTTCCTAACAACGTCTGCGCGGATTCGGCGGGTGATTCGACGCCCAAACCGCCCGGAATGAACCGTCGTCGATCAATTGGCCGACGGCGTGTAGCCGCGCCAGAGCCAGATCATGCCCTCGGGCGTGACCTGATTTCTCGGATTGTCGTCGCAGTGCCCGGCGCCTTTCGCATAAATGAAGCGATAGGCATTGCCCTTCGCGCACAGCGCGGCCGCGATGTTTTGATTCGAAATCACCCAATTGCTGTCGCTGGACGCGGGGGTCGTGGAGCCATTGTCGTTCTGCCCCACCTCCTGGAACACTCGGAAGTCCGGTCGGAAAGGAGCCGCCGCGATCAGGCTGGCGTACTCCCACGCGCCCATTGGGTACGCGGTGGTCTTCTGAATCGAGACGTACGAGCCCGAAAACGAGAACACGCGGTTGAAGTCCCCGAACCAGGCCAGGCCCATGACGGCCGGTCCGCCCGAGCTGCAACCGTAACCACCCCGCCCGTTGGGATCGCTCGTGAACTTGAAGTTCGGGTACTTCGTCTTGAGCGCGGTTTGTGAAAGCGCCATGGGAAGAACTTCTTTGGTAACGAACTGCCAGTAACGATCGGACACGGTGTCGTATTCCAGGCTGCGTTCACTGTTCGGGTGCACGTCCGGACCGTTCGTTATGCCGATGATCGTCAGCGGCGGAACGTGGTGATCGGGATTGGGATCATCGGCGAGGTTCTGCACGACCGTCTGAAGTCCGCCAAAGAACCCGTCCGAGGACACCATGAAAGGCGACGCCGTGCCGTCGACGTACTGTGAGGGAATCCAAACCTTGATAGAGCGCGAGAACGTGAGGGGCGGCGTGAAGTCCTGTCCGTTGTAGATGGTGCTCTTGTCCGAGCCGAGGTCGAAGCTGAAGGAGAACCCCGAGGCCGCACCGGCCTTGAGCGTCAAATCGGGAGAGCGCGTGTACGCTGGACCGATATCGATCTCGCCGCTGATTGGATCGGAGACGGCGACGCCGCTGCCGAGCGGAACCCCACACCCCACACCGCCGCCCGCGGCTCCCCCGGAGGCCGCCGCCGAGCCACCGGTCGAGGTCCCGCCGGCTGCCGACGAGCCGCCGGTCCCATTGCCGCCATGACCGGCCGTCCCCGTCGTGCCGCCGCTCGCGACGGAGCCGCCGCTTCCCACGGCGCCACCGCTCGCGGGCGTGCCGCCGCTTCCCGTCGTGCCGCCACTCGCGACGGAGCCGCCGCTTCCCACGGCGCCACCGCTCGCGGGCGCGCCGCCAATTCCCGTGCTGCCGCCGCTCGCGACAGAGCCGCCGCTCCCCGCCGTCGCGTGACCTCCTGTTCCGCCCGTCCCCGAAGAGGAATTGGAGGATGAGCAGGCACCGCTGACGAGGGCCACCATGAGCAGAGCCCGGCGCGAGATGAAACGAGCCATGTTGTCTATCTCCTTGCTGCTTGCCCGATGCCGCAGCGTTCCAGGGGGTGAGCGTCCGACGAGACTTTGGCATCAATTGAAACGCCGGCCTGCACTTTCGACCTTACGAAGTCTGCATGGGTTCCAAGTACCGATAATCCCCGGTGGCCCTCGAAGCGCCCAAGCTAGAGGCCAGAACTCGAAGCGCCCAAGCTAGGCCAAAATAGTGCTAAATCCTGGCCATGCGTATCAAGCGCCGAGTTTGGGTCCCGCTTGCCGTCGTGGGTGCGCTGGTCGTCGGCAAGCACTTCTTGCTCGACACCGCGGCCCAGCCCGTCGGAACCTTCGTAATCGACCTCGGCGCCCTGCACCGCGCCGCGACGAGCGCGGGGGCATTGCCGGAACGGATTGAGGTCGAGCGGGTCGCGGAATTCGCGTTTCCGCGGAGCTTCGTGGTGGCAGGCGAAGGGTTCCGGATGCACCCGATGGTCCTGCTCTCGCACCGGGTGCTTTGGCCGGATCGCTCGCTGGTCATCGATACCGCGATGCCGCCGGAGGCGGTGAAGAAGATGCCGCGCGGCAAGGTGGATGAAGCCGCCTACGCGCGTGTGCAGGCCGCCATCCGGAAAGCGGACGCCATCTTGTTCACCCACGAGCACCCCGACCATGTCGGGGGTGTTACCCATGACTTCGACCGCATCGGCAGCGAGGTCCTGATGACGCGCGAACAACTGACCGGACCAAAATTGGACCGTGACCAATTCCCGCCGGGCGCGCTCGACCGATTGAAACCGCTCGACTACGAGGGTCTCTACGCCGTGGCCGCCGGGGTCGTGCTGCAGAAGGCCCCTGGGCACTCGAAGGGGAGTCAGCTCGTGTACGTCGAGCTCGCGAGCGGCGCGCGCTTCTTATTCGTGGGCGACATTGTCTGGTCGCTCGACAACATCCGCGAGCAAATCGGGCGGCCGGGTGTTGCGCGCTTGCTCATGGGCGAGGACCGCGGGGCGGTCGCAGCTCAGGTCCAGGCGCTCGGCCACCTGCCCCACGATGTTCATGTCATCGTCGCGCACGATCCCGTGGCGCTCGAAGACGATCTGAAGGCGGGGCTTTACAGTCAGGGCTTCAGCGGCCTTTAGCCTCTCGGGCGCTGACGGCCGTCTTCGCTGAGATCCTATCCGTATCTGCGCGGATTTTTGGGTGCTATCCGCGCCTGCGCGGAGATGAGATCTTCGTCGCGGAGAGTTTTCGAAGTGATAAAAAAAAGACTCGGCTCGACATAGACGAGACAGCAACCCCCAACGGTCCGTTAAAGGCGAGGATAAGACATGATGACGACCCAACGCCGTTCCTCTCTGCCATTGTTCACGTTTGTCGGCCTCTCGTTTGTGGGTCTGATGGCCTGCACGGGCAGCGAATCGGACCAGGGCACGACCGGCGCAGGCGGGACGCAAGCCGCCACCGGCGGATCAACAGGCACGGGAGGTTCTACCGGCACCGGAAACACGACGGGCACCGGTGGCTCGACGTCCACGGGCGGCGTACCCGCTGCGGGAGGCA
>Ga0209863_10000680_pt1 | contig 15458 bp, 9 predicted proteins | sample OrgsoiDNA2013046_FD_185796 | JGI IMG/M metagenome (GOLD analysis project Ga0209863, IMG submission 185796) | Permafrost soil microbial communities from the Arctic, to analyse light accelerated degradation of dissolved organic matter (DOM) -... | ecosystem: Environmental > Terrestrial > Soil >...
CTCTTTTGGTCCCGAGCGATTGTGGCGGTCCAGGAAAGCCCAGGAAAGCCCAGGAAAGCCCAGGAAGGGACCAGCTCTGCAGCCTCCGGTATCTCTTTCCCGCTGTCGGATACCGATGTCTTCTGTGTTTTGCTGTGCCGCGATTGGCAGCCGCGAACCTTGACGCAACTCTTGCACTGGAAAGGCGAAATCTGCGGTAGCAGATCCGGCGGCACCTGTTCGGCGGGGACCGGGCTCAACCGAAGACGACACTGGCCCGACATGTGCTCACTGAAAAGCGGTATCGTTTAGCGCCAGGAGGTTTTCGATGCTTCTCGCTCTGTTTGTTGTTTTGCTGGTGATGTGGATGCTGGAATTTTTCGCCTTTCACGTCGCCGGGGGGCTGATTCACCTTCCGTTAGTTTCTCGACCCTAACCTATGAGCACAACATCAAAGCTGGCAGGCCGCCAGGAGATCGCCGAAGGCACCATGGCCTTCCATTTCGAGAAACCGCCCGGCTGGACATTCGAGGCAGGCCAGGCCATCGATATCACTTTGCTCGCGCCTTCAGAGACGGACTCGGAAGGAAATACGCGCACGTTCACGATAGCGAGCGCGCCGCATGAGGCGGGCCTCGTGGTGGCGACCCGTTTGCGCGACACCGCATTCAAGCGAGTGTTGAAGGTGATGCCGATTGGTACCGCCGTTCAGATGGAAGGCCCGGCCGGCGACCTGACGCTGCACGGCGATGCAGCGCGTACCGCTGTGTTCCTGGCCGGCGGCATCGGTATCACGCCGTTCCGGAGCATCGCCTTCGCCGCGGCCGGGGAACACCTCCCTCACCGTATTATTCTTTTCTACTCGAACCGGAGGCCGGAGGATGCGGCATTCCTCGCGGATTTACAGGCCCTGGAGAAGCAAAATCCCAATTACATGCTCATCGCGAGCATGACAGGGATGGAGAAGTCGCACCGGCCGTGGCACGGTGAGACTGGAATGATCAACAAAGAGATGCTTGCCAGGTATTTGAAGGGCACCTCGTCGCCTGTTTACTACATTGCGGGACCGCCGGAGATGGTGAAGGGGTTACATATGATGATCAACGAGTCCGGCGTCGATGAGCGTGACATTCGTACGGAAGAATTCTCCGGATACTAAGAAAGAGGATAACCGTGACAGGAACACCGGCAAAATTGACGACCTTTGAAATCGAATGTCTTCTTGCCCAACTACCCGGCTGGACGGTAGTCGCCGGAAGGCTTCATCCCGAATACAGGCTCCCCAACTTCGGTACTGCGTTCGGGTCTATGAAGACAACTGCGCCAGCCACTGAGAATATGGAATCATCCTGAATGGTTTATTGGCCCGGCGACCAGAAAAGCTGAAATCCGACGAGAAGCAACTGCTCGCCAAACTGAACGAGTGCTGCCCGGAAATCCCCATCCTCTACAAGCTGAAACAAGGCTTCGCTACAGTGTTCCGCGGCAAGCAGAGTGACACCTTACAGACATGGCTTAATTAAGCACGAGGAACAGGGCTACCGGAAATTGTGCGTTTCTGTGATGGACTTCTCCGCGACGAAAAGGCGGTAAACGCCGCGGTCGCCCTGCCTTGGAGCAATGGCCAAGTGGAAGGCCAAATCCATCGGCTGAAACTGGTGAAGCGGCAAATGTACGGCCGGGCCAAATTCAACCTTCTGCGTCGCCGTGTTCTACCGTATGTCGCAGCCGCGGTCACCCTCTCGCCCCAAAGTGCCCCCTTGACCTGCACGGAAATTGCGGGAGAACCCATTTTCCGCAAGCACCGAAGAGCAGGTGGTGTTGGAGAATCAGGTCATTCTGGGTAGCGTAAATGCCGCGCGCGGCCACTTTCAAATGGCCGCGGATGATTCCGCCCAGGCCCATCTGCGTCGGGGCGTTCAAATCACAACAGTAAGCCTGGAACGCGCGGATCGAGAAGTTCGGGCTGTCCGCTCCCGAATGATCAGCGGTGGAAGTCTCGCTTCGGGCCCGGCAGCACCATCGTAATGCCGAGATTGAACGCAAACAGGGTCACGGCGGTGAGTTCGGTTACAGCAGAGACGGGCAGAATTCTCCACGCTGCCGACAGATTGGCTTCGTAAGCTGGGACCTCAGAGGCCACCCGGAGGAGGCAGCCAAGATTTAGGACCGCCAGAGAAGCGAACATCAACTTCTTGCTGTAGAGCAGCCGCATACCGCTGAACGCGGGCAGTATTCTCTGGCCGATCGCAAACACCATGGTGGCGAGGAACCCGACGGTAAGGGCGTGGCGCGAGGCTCCCCAGATACCGCCGTTCGTATCGGATTGCGCCGCGTAAACACCAAGGGCGGCCGCGACAAGGAGCCAGACATAGGCGCCGCGCACGAAATAGGGAAACGCGGCGGAGACCCCGAGAGTCTTCGCCGGCTTTTGCGACCGTTGGAAGATTCTTAGGGCGATAGAGGCGGCGATGCACGCGGTCAGCAATAAGGCTGTTGCCAGCCGGAACTGGCCGAGAAGCGCCGCTGCGATGCCGCAGCCACAAGCGCCCAGCGCCGCCATCAGGCCGCCCCCGGATGGCTTGCGAAGGCCCAGAAAGACGGGTAGCCACCTGGCGTTGAAGCCCCACACTGCCAGGACCGGGAACCCCCACGCGGCAAGGAACAGGTAGCGCTGGTCCAGCCAGTGCGGTATCTCCGGATGCGTGCTGGTCATAGCCAGATGGATGCTCTCGACCTGGTTCATCAAGAGCGCAAGCAGGAAGCCGGCAGAGGAAGCAATGATGAGCATCATCCACGTTTCGATCTGTGTTCGCAGCGGTGACGCGGCTCCTTCAGCCCCCGGCGCGGGCCTGGACCGATGACCGCTCACGGTCGCGAAAAAAATCAGGAAGCCCGTGAGTTGAAGCGCCGCCGATACCGGCAGCAGGACGCGCCAGTTCCACTCGCTGACGTTGGCCACCCAGCGCAGCGTAACGCCGGAGGTCCACAGAGCCCAACTTGCCCAACCGCGCGTGACGGCAAAGGGCATGATCCGACCCATCTTCACCAGGGAGTAATAGCCGATTCCGATGATGAAGGTGCCAAGCCAGCCGAATATCTGGGCATGCCCGTGGGCCTGAAGCCAAGACGGCGACAGGCCCGCCAGGGAATGCCGGCCGCTGATCGAGATCAGATTCCACACTCCCAGAAATGTCCCCGGTAGCACCAGAAATAGCAGGCCAGTGAAGATGTAGGTCGTCAGAAGCCGCTGCAATGCGACTTCGGTTGCTGCCGGACTCGTATCGGTCATGGGAGATAGCTATCCGTTTTCAAAAAGGCAGGTCAATCGGAGCACGCGCGATTCTTATTTTTTCTCCAGCGCGATGGCGCGCGGAAACAGAATGTTGTTCTCCAGGTGAATGTGCACGTGTAAGTCCACCTCCAATGCTTTGAGTCCATCGAAAAGGGCGCGGACGGTGCTGCAGGCGTAGGAAGGATATTCAAAGCCGCCAGTGAGCTCACGGATCTCCAGAAGCGCCCCACCCGCGCCCTCATGCTCACGTTCCATCACCCCGATGGGGTTGGCGACGGACCCGAAGGGAACCGGCGGTAGAGGCCGGCCCAAAGTTTCGGCGCGGCCGTACTGCTCGAGGAACGGGAAGAGCATCAATTCTTCCTTGCGCATGTGCATCTCCATCTCGGCCCGCAAAGAGCCGAACACGTCCGCCAATTGGCTGAGGGTCTGCTGATCTTTGCTGCCATGGACAGCGAGCACCTTGTTCATGCGGTTGCCCAGGGCTGGCAGTTCGAGCTTGAGGTACTCGTGGTGCGTGCCGACGATGTGCTTCACGATTTCATCTAGCGGCGCGGTCTGCCAGTCTCGTTCGGACGCGCCGGCCGCTTGAGGCCGCTCGATTTCCTGCATAACGGATTCCGGTTTGAGTCCTTTGGCGGCACACGCCTCGTCGAACGGTTGTTTCCCGCCGCAGCAATAGTCCAGACCGTGACGCTCGAGTATGCGCACGGCGCCGGGCGATGTAGCGGCCACATCGGCCAGAGCTGTAGTTGTTGTCATCGACATTTCCTTCCTCCTGACTTGATGATGAGCCTATCGGAGTGCCACATCAGTGACTATAGTCACGCGGCACTGCGATTTCGCGGTCAGTATTGCACGCAGGGGCTACGCCGAAAGCCACATCGGCGCCAACGTTCAGCGAGGCGGGATCACCCCGCTAATAGCCTCCAAACTCCTCCGTGCGGATGTCATCATCGTCGATGCCTGCATCGTTGAGCATGGCTCGCCCCCCTTCACCACCGCGGGTGGTCCGGCGACGTAATAGATGGGATTCGCGCTGTGGGCACCTCCGGAAGCAATCTTCGTCAGGTGCCGCGTAAGCATTCAAACGCGCCGGGTGCCCGCTAATTGAGCGTTTCTGCACATTTTCGCTTAGAGTCGGAAAACGTATCCGGCCACACAGACACGGGAGACATTCTTTTGCGGTGTGCGATTTTGACCGGCTGGTTTCGACTCCGGCGTTTACTATAAAAATCGCGCGGTCTATAGATCGTGCATCAGATCCGGAACCGAAGAAAGGAAGGGCGCAATGGTTGGTGAAGATCCGCACACTCCGAGGAAATGTCTTAGATGTAGTGTTGCTGTATCGATTGCTTCTGCATCGGCAAGAGCCTTGAAATCGCGAAGACTGTTTTCGCAAACTATGTCCGCGGCCGTGCTGTTTGCGGCCGGCGCAGCTATTGTTGTTCCGGCGGCAGGGGCCGACAACCGGGTAGAGTTCGGTCTCACAGACAATCCGGGACACTGGTTCCAAGTTAAGGACGGCGCTGCCATCGGCGGCAGCCGATCGATAGCAGTGGCCGCACCCGGAGTTCAAGTAAAGTTTTCATTTCAGGATTCGGAGGGCGTGCACACTACTACCAGCCTGATCTGGCCTAGTGGCGCAAGAAATATGCCGTTTAATACCGGCACGCCTGGTGAAGGTGAACTTACGCTGACGACTCCCGGCCTGTATGTGTTTTTCTGCAAGATCCATGACTACATGCTAGCCGCCGTGATTGTCGACGATCCGGCCACACCCGGACTGGACTTGGGCGAGAACATGACGTTGGCTAATGGAGCTGTGGTTCCCACCAGCAGTGATCTTGCTACACGGCTATTGCGGTTTTTCTTCATCGATACCAACCCAGCCAATTGGCAAGACCATTCGCTACAGACCTGGCACATCACTTATCCGAGTGTGAATGTAAGGATCACCGGTGGCGCGGTGGTGAACCTGGCGTCTGTCCTGACCCAGCGCTACGGAAACGACACCCCTCTTGCCCAACCGTTTAACCCAACCACCGCGGGGGTCGGTGAAGTTTGGATAGACACTCAATTTGAGCTCACCGCCAAAAAGAAGAAGCCAGGTTCCGCGACGCAAGTAAATGCCACCTCGTGGAAACCTGTCCGCAAGGTCGCTCTGCCGGACATTGATATGAACAATCCCCACAATATGTGGGCCAACCGGGATCAGAGCCAGATCTACCAGACCCAGTGGTTTGACCGCCGTCTCACAACTTTTGACAGGCAGACGGGAAGGCTGCTGCATGACGTGGAGGTGGGCCCCGACCCTTCTCACGTGATGACCCGCACCGACACGGATCAGCTCCATGTCGCTTTGGAGGGCGAGGACAACCACACCGCGGTGGTACAACTCGCGCCTGGCGGCGCGCAAATTGAGAGGCGGATCGACATTGCCGAAGGGCATCCTCACGGGCATTGGATGGGCCACGACGGTAAGACGATGGTGACACCCAACGCTTTCACAAGAGATTCCACCATTTTCGATTTCAACACCAATGCCGTGCGAGATCTGGTCCCCGTCGGCGAGGCGCCCATTGCCACCGGGATGATGCCTGATGACAGCAAGTATTACGTGGCCAATTTCCTGGATAGCACCATCAGTGTGATCACCACCGCTACAGGCAAGGTCACCAAAACGATTTCACTGTTGGCCAATTACGATCCCATCAGCGGGGCAGTCAGCGGGCCTGTGGGCGGCTTGCCGATTCAAACTCCCGTCAGTCCCGATGGCAAGGTTATGGTGACAGCAAATATCCTCACCGATACCATAACGATCGTGGACACGAAATCGGACACACTGGTCGCTTCATTATCGTGCGATGCCGGATGCCATGGAGTGCAGTGGGGGGCGAAAAAAGGCGGAGGTTATTATGCCTTCGTCAGCAGTCAGTTTTCAAACACGTTTCAAGTGGTCGATCCCGACCCAACCGGTACCGGCGACCTGACCAAAGCCGCCGTGGTGGGCAGAATCCTTCTGAAAACACAACCAACCACCGCCACCGACGATCGGATTGTTGCCAATGACGGTATGGGAGGCCAGGGTGTCATGGCCGTTCCGGTGGTGTACAACGGATGGGTGCAGAACCTTCCGGCCGCTTTCAAACTGCTGCTGACTCCCAACCAGCTAAATCCATTCCCGCCACAGTAAATTGCTCACTCCCGCCGGCTGGCCATGAGGCCAGCCGCGTGAGAACAGCACTTTAATACTTGTCTGCAATGGCGCCGGGGGAGAGCCCGGCACTTTCAAGGACCGGTATCTCATGTTCTCGCGATCAACCCTCTCGACCCAGAGCGCGGTCCAGGTTGAACGCGGCGCTGATCAAGGCGAGGTGTGTGAAGGCCTGGGGAAAGTTCCCCAGGGCCTCACCGCGCGGGCCGGTTTGTTCGGCGAACAGACCGACGTGGTTCGCGTATCCCAACATCCGCTCGAACATCAGCCGCGCGTCGGCAAGATGAGAGCGATCGACCTTCCCGGACCGGGTCAGCGCCTCCACCAGCCAGAAGGTGCACATGTTGAACGTTCCGTCTTGTCCTTTCAACCCGTCCGGAGCTTCTTCCACATTGTAGCGATATACAAGGCTGTCCGACACTAGTCCCCGCTGGCTCGGCGGCCGTCTGATGGCCTCAATCGTGGCAAGCATCCGGGGATCGGTCGGCGACATGAAGAAGACCAGCGGCATGATCAGCACCGAGGCATCCAGAGACTCGCATCCGTAGTGCTGGATGAACGCCTTCCGGTCCTCACACCAGCCGCATTTCTGAATCTCATCGTAGATCTCGTCGCGAGTGCTCAGCCATCGCTCGCGATCGGCCGGGAAGGACCGCTTATCCGCCAACCGCAGTGCCCGGTCGAGCGCCACCCAGCACATGACACGGGAGTAGACAAAATCCTGGCGGCCGCTGCGCACCTCCCAGATCGCCTCGTCCTTCTGTTTCCAGTTGTTGCATAGCCAATTCATCAGACGCCGCAAGTAAGTCCACATCTCGTAAGAGATGGGCGTTCCATACTTGTTGTACAGATACACCGAGTCCATCAACTCCCCATAGATGTCGAGCTGAAGCTGTTTATGGGCGCCGTTGCCGATACGCACTGGCGCGGAGGCACAATAACCTTCGAAGTGATCGAGCGTCTCCTCCGGGATGTCGCGGCGCCCGTCGATTCCATAAAGGACCTGTAGCCCGCCGTCCCGATCGTTCAGTTCGCGGCATCGCGCCTCCAACCATTCCATGAATCGAGCCGCCTCTTCGGTAAATCCAATGCGGATCAAACTGTACACGGTGAAGGCAGCGTCGCGCAGCCAGGTATACCGATAGTCCCAGTTTCGCGTTCCCCCGAGCGCTTCGGGCAGACTGCAAGTCGGCGCGGCAACGATCGCGCCGGTGGGGGCGAACACCAGAAGCTTGAGAACCAAAGCCGACCTCCGGACCATCTCCCGCCAACGCCCGGCATAGGTGCAGTGCCCAATCCAGGCGTGCCAGTAGTCGACTGTCTGTTCAAAGAGCGTCCGGCATTCCTCTTCACCGATGCCAATCGGCTGATCGGCACTCCCCGGCTCAATCTGGTGCAATTCGAAGCTGAGAGTCTCCTCTGCCCCGAGACAAAAATCGAGAGCGACGCCAGTGCCGTCCCGCGTCAGAGCCCGGTCGGACGCCAAGGCGAGGCTGAGTTGCTTGGACAGGAACTTTGCACCCCCGTCCACCAGTTCCGTCTCATGAACATCCCGCCCATAGTTAAATGCCGGATAGCATTCCAGACGGAACACCACGCGGCCGCGCACGACACGAACGTGGCGGATGAGGCCGTGAAAGCCCGCTTGACTTCTCGGTGCAGCCACCGGCATATAGTCGATGATTTCCGCGACTCCTTCATCGGAGAGGAAGCGCGTAATCAGCACGTTGGTGTCGGGCCAATACATCTGCTTGCACACCACGCCGTCTACGGAAGCCGGTGCGATCCGGAAATGGCCACCCTTCCGTTCATCCAGAATTGCCGCGAAGACGCTGGGAGAATCGAAATTAGGGAAGCAGAACCAATCAATGGCCCCAGTGATCCCAACCAGGGCCACAGTCCTGAGATTTCCAATTACCGCGTAGTTTTCGATCGGAAGGTACCCCATGCCATAAGAGTAGCGCCCCTGAAGTGGTGCGCCCAAATCGGCATTTTTGCCAATAGCCCGATCAACATCGGCGGAACCATGGCGAGGTAGAACACCGAAGCCCCGAACCAGATTCTTCACGGCTCTTGCGGATCAGGGGTCTTTCGCGTTCTCGCCGGACAAACTCACGGGCTCACCGACGGCGCATTTCCCAAAAATGAATTTGGTGCCAGAGAGTAGTTTGTGTCAACCACACCGGGCATCCGCACTTCTTGCAGAGTTTTACACCCTGGCTGCAAAGCTCGGGACTACTATGACTCTTGCTGGCGCCACGCCGGCCCGGAATGGGCCGCCCACGGGCGCAAGAGAAAGGTGACATATGGTACGAAGCAGTTCACCGAAGACAGGGCGGCGTTTCATACTTCCGCCCATCGCAGGTTATAGAATCGCTGGGGCAACGATTCTGGTTGGGGGACTCCTGGCAGGCATTTCGTTGTATTCAGCCAGCCCGGTTCGACATCAACTTTCCGCCGCGTTCCAGCAGAACACTATGGCCGCGGTCGGGCCGGAATCGCCGCTCGAACTCAGGCTCTTCACGGCGCCCGTGAAGACAGACTCGCGCGGGCGCATCATCACGGGGCCAAATAACGATCCGGTTAAGACCATTGTGGGGGCGGAGCCGGCGGGAATTCGCGCCGGCCTGCAGCGTTTCACGAAAATCATGTTCCCGGTCAGCTACGACTCCGGCTCGCCGGATCCGGGGCAGCGGGTCAATCCGAATGCCCCATCGGCAGGCAGTGGAGACCAGCATTGGCCGCACCGCGATCAGCCGTTCCGCGGCTGGCCAAATTCGATTGCGGTTACTCCGAATGGCAGCAAGGTTTATGTCTCGCTGCCCGGACGAGAAGGCTACCCGGACTGGCGCATCGCCTCCGTGGATGCGGTCGCGCGCAAGGTGCTGCGGTGGATCGATTTGCGTCCAGCGGGTGGCAACCGCGGCACCAGGCCGTTGGGTATCGCGGTTTCGCCAGTAAACACCGCCATATACCCGCAGCCGTACCTGGTCGCGCTGAACGAGTACGCGAACTTTGCGAGCGTGGTGGACACATCGACGGACACGGTGATTGGCGATTTCCAAACCGGCTTTTATGGAGAAGACCTGGTATTCAACTCGACCGGATCGCGTCTATACATCACGGATCGCTTCAAAGACCAGGTGCGCGCGTTCAACATTACGCCGGGGCCGTTCTTCACCGAGGTAGCTGAAATCGCCACTGGCGCGACCGACCTGGACCGCACCAATCCTCGCGATCTGGCGCTTAGCGTGGATGGAACCCAGTTATACGTCGCGAACACGCTGGGCCACACGATCGCCGTGATCGACACCGGAACACTTACGCTAAAAAGCAACATGATTGTGGGCGGCCTCGCGACTGATGTGAAGATCGCGGGTAAGTGGGGGATCGTTTCCGGACACAGCAGCACAAACGCGCTCAATGGAGAGGAAACCGGCCAAGGTATGCCGAAGCGGGTAGGCGGCGATACGCCCGACGGCTTCATTAAGAATACCGGAGCGTCGCTGGGTTATCTGCCGGTGATGGCCGACACCACGCGCGCCACCACGTTCGACGATATTGGGAGCGACCTCAAGGTCTTCGATACGGCGACGAATCAGTTCGTGTTCCGCTATGTGGACGCAGGCCGCAATTTGTCGCTGGTCACTATTCCGGGGCAGGTGGTCGATTTGCAAGACTGGACGGCGGACCAGACCATCATCCAGGGAAGCGGGCCGGAGCAGATGTTCGTTCGCGGAAATTTCCTGTTCGTGAGCCAATTGCACTCCGATTCGGTCGAAGTCTTTAACATCGGCCCATCCGGGACTCTGACCGAGGTGGGGATGGAGTTTACGGGCGGGATTACGCCGCAGGGCCTGGCGGCGTCTCCCGACGGCAAGACCCTTTTCGTGGCGAATATGCAAACGGAGGATCTATCGTTTCTGGCGGTAGATGCCGCTGGCAAACTGACGCGCCAAGGCACGCTGGCGGTGGGCGTCACCGGAAATACGCCAGATCCCACTAAGGGCGGCAACGGGCAAGGGCTGTTTGCGACAGACGAAGAAGTGGGGCTTCGCTGGTTCTTTAATAATTCATATTCCGACGACGGACAGAAGTCGTGCGGGTTCTGCCACTGGCAAAGCCGGCACGACGGCTCGCAGTGGAACGTGGGAGCGAACGCCGTCGGCGGTCCCAAGGCCGTGCCGCAGAATAAGGATATTTCCGACAACTGGCCGCAATGGTTTGAGGGACTGAGTACGACGATGAATTCTTACTCGTCGTCGTGCGGCGGCGAATTGATCGTGGCCGAACGGGTGACGGCGGTGTTCCCGCAGGCCGCGCTGGAGGACAGACTAAAGGCGCGAGACCAGTTCGTATTGGCGAAGACCGCGGCGAATTCGCAGGCCATCGGCCGCAAGGATTTGAATGGGAATGCCTTCAAGGTGGGCTACTACGACATGTCCTTCCTGCAGATCCTGTGGTCGCAAAATGAGACCCGGCGCATGCCGAATCCGCTCACGCAATTCCCCGCGGACGCGGAATTCACCGCGGGCCAGGCTGCCGTGATCGCTCGCGGGATGGCGCTCTTCTCCAGCGCCGGTTGCGCCGATTGTCATCGCAACGGGACGGCGGTCAACGGCGTGGTGCAGAAGATCGATGGCGTGGTGAACGCCACGTTCCAGGATTACAACATCCACGAGCCGGGGGTGGTTGCCGAAACCACTGTGTCGAACGACGGCGTATTTTTGAGACCGGGGAACGACTATCTTAATGACCCGTTTGGGCCGCCGCAAGACATTGGCGGGCGGCAGAATATCAGCAGCCGCAATACCAAGCACCTGCGGAGCTTCTGGGACAGCGTGCCGAGGTGGCTGCACCACGGCAGCGCGCATACGATCCGCGAGATCCTGCTGCCGCCGGACTCTCCTCTCTTGCAAGCCGGGGAGCGCGGATTCAACTTCCGGACGGTGCGCACCGACAGCACCCGCCGGGTAGCGAGCGATTTCCTGGGCGGCACGCCGGTGATATTGCCAACGGAGGTCCCGATTACGGTGGCCGACACGAGTGGCGGATTTGCCGGAGACGGGAAAGGGCCGATCTATGTAAGCCTGGATCCGCCTGCACAGATCGCGACGCCGCCGGCGGACGTCGTCGCATATCCCGACGGCCGGCTAACGCTGGACCAGTTGGGGACGGCTAACCTGGCTCCACTGGTGGTCGGAGGGAACATCAATCCCGCCCTGGCCGCGCAGCACATCCAGGTCATCACGGATACTCACGGCAAGACTTCGCAACTTTCGGCGAGCGATATCGACGCCATCGCGATGTATCTGAAGTCACTGCAATAAGCGAAGGGTGAACGAAAGGCAGGCGAACTTAATTCCGGCCAAGTTCGCCTGCCGTATCTCGGCTGAATGCGCAAGCATGCTGGCGCCGGATGAGCTGCTGACCCACGTGATCCTGCCTGCGCCGGGCGCTTTCAAGAGCGGACACTACGAAGTGCGCTACAAAGAATCGCACGATTGGCCCATCGCCTTCGCCACGGTCCTGCTCACCTATAAATGGCGCCACCGTACAGTCGGCCCGAGTCGTGTTGGGTGCCGTCGCGCCTATTCCGTGGCGATCGCCCGCAGCCGAGCAGGCGCTCGTCGGCAAGGCAATCAAAATCAATGAGGAGACTGCGGCGGCAGCCGACGCCGCTCTGACAGACGCGCGTCGCTCAGCCAGAACGCTTACAAGGTCGATGTCGCCAAGGTCGCCGTCAAACGCGCGATCCTGCGCGCCGCCGGTATCCAGGTCGCCTGACAACCGCGAGAGAGAGATGTCAATATGCTATCGCTGAAATTGCCGAAGATTAACGTGGGCGTGCACTGCCTCAAGCTCCGCACTAAGAGCATGTATATTAACGCGGTCATGGACCCGGCGTTCGTATACGAAGAGTTCCCTTCCGGGACGATCGAGTGCTTTCGGCCCTGAAATCCGCGGGCGTCTGATACCGATGGTCAGAGTTTGCAACACCCGCGTTCGCCGCGGCAGAGATCTGCTCGAACGGGTTCGCCGTCCGGCCCGAAGCCTGTCTGGGTCGCGACGCACCAGTATGCGGGGTTGTCGTACGTGTCGTAGAGTGTCGCCTCATCGGCGGTAGCATCGTAGATCGCGTTGGCGATTGCGGCCATTGTCGGTTTGAGCGATGCTCACCGGCTCCGTAGGGCGGCAGGTCGGGGCGGTTTGGATTCGGATCGCCGTTTACCAGCACGATATCGATACGTTCCGGAACGTCAGCGTGGCGAAGCGTGGGATGCGAGGACCAATCCCGGCCGGTCACTTTCTCGGTGTCGAATCGGACTTCCTCGTAAATCGCGCGGCTTAGTCCCGGTGTCGGACTCACGACTGTCCCTGCGTCCTTCGCTGAGATTCTGCCGGTGGTATCTCCGAAGTACGGTCGTCAAACGAGTCGACTGTCCGAGACCGTCCGCCTAATTGGGTACGTGTTGGGCGGCGAGGCCGGTGCTCGTCTATCGAGGACACTCGGCAGGGCAACCCCGATACCATTCTTCGGACACTGAAGGTGGAACCATCCACGGAGATCCGAGGCGCGTGCGATCGCCTACCGTCGTTCACAGCACGTTTTGCTGCGCGATGGATTCACCCCAAACCAGTGTGCCAATAGTGTGCCAACTCGTCTAGAAACGGCTAAACTCGCCCATTCGTACGAGAAGAACGCCTACCTGCAGGTGCATCATTCAGAGGTCTTTATAGACGGAATGGACAAAACGGCTTGAGGCAGACACCATCCCGAAAAAGACTCTTAATCAGTAGGTTGTAGGTTCGATTCCCACCGCGCTCACCACAAAACAAACAACATACGCAGAGTGAACTTCTGCGGGACTGCGCAGTATGGGGTTTTTGTGCCCGCGCGGCCCTGGTGGCTTCTACTGCGCGCGCCGTGAAAGAACAAGAAAGCGTCGCTTGGCCCGAGTCTTGATCCGACGGAGCTCGCCTTCGCTCAAGCCCGTTTCACGGCAAACGGCGTCGGCTGGTTCTCCAGCCACGTAGAAGCGAAGCATTGCCTGACGGTCTTGTTCGGGCAGCGCCGCAAGAATCTGCTCGACGATTCGTGCGCTTTTCGCCTGCATAGCACCCCCAGGATAGGCTGCACCGATAGCCGCCTTCACCCGGAACGCTTAAGGGCATCCCTAGGAAGGCGTGGTTCTTACGGTTTCGGAAACCGAGGAGCTTGTCGCCTTGTTCGAAACCGGGTCCTCCCTATTCGTTTCGATTTCGACGCAGCCGTTCGCTCAAGCAAGTGAATCATGTCGTCTAGCTGCGCTACCGCACAACGCAAGTTCACAATAATCTTAGTCAGGTCCATATGACACCCCTGGCGTCACTCCAAGAAATATCAGCGAAGGACAGACACCTCCCCCGTCCAAGGGATCGGATGTTATTTTTGCCCCAGTCGAAGTTGTGAGCCTTCAGGTCAGCCGTAGCAGCATTTGCCGGTCTGGGCAAGCGCTCCCGGAGAACAAGTTAGGCGATCATGTTGAACGTGTCACTGCCATCTGCCCTCCTACTTCAAGTTGGTCGCTTCAGCGGGGAAGAGACTGTCTCTCCTGCGGGCGAAGGGATCAGAAATATGCCAGCGTTACATTACAAGAAGATGACAGGATCATACTCCGAGGGCGGAGGAACGTCAAGAAAAAACTTGATGATACCCAAGAGCAATACCAGTACTACTAGATCGACCAAGCTCTCGCGATGCGGCCTTGCCCCCAGTACTCATCGGGCCTTGCAGCAGGAACCTACTTCGGCTTCTCGTCATCGTCCGCAAGCTGACGGCTCGCGTCCCGCATCCCTTGCACGAACGCTCGTGTCATCTCAACGACCTTCGAGCAAGCCTGGCAGTGTGCGAAGTGTTCCTCGTAGGCCGCCGCCTCGCGCGGGTCCATCCGCCTCATCACGAACGCCTCGGCTGTTTCCATGGGGTCAGCCGGACACGGCGGTACTTTTATGGGCTCAGTCGGCATACCTTATATGATCCGTACAAGGCAAAGAGAACTTTACGGTTGTCGTAGTAACCGTGGTCAATGCTCTGCGCATTTGGCCGGAGTATAGCAGAAGTGCTCTGGGCTGCTGACTGGCGCTCGATTGGGCCAGCGCCCGGCGTGCGTACCCCGACCTGCCCGCTGGGACCGTCACCACCGTTACATCGTCACCGACGTTGTTGCCGGGGAGTGCTTTCGCACTTCGGCAGCCTGTGGGGACTCTTGTGGGGGCAACCAATTAAGGTTCGTCAGAAGAAATCGTGGGTTGATTCGGGCTCGGGCAATTTGCCAAGTGAGTGATAGAGCGCGAGTTCGAGGCAACGGAAGGTGCGGAACCCGTAGGATTTTCTCATGGTGACTTTGGCTTTGTTGTTCAGACCCTCGACGACGCCGCTGGAAAGCAGCTTTTGAGCGCGGAAATAGTTAAGGATCAGTTCGCGGTGCTCGCGCAGTGAGCGGGCGATTTTCTTCATCGGCTCGATGCGGGAGCGCATCACCTGACGGCACCATTCGTCGAGGAACTTCCCAGCCCAAGTGGCGGAGTTGTAGTCCCAGAGTTGCTGAAAGGCTTCCTTAAGAAGGTAGGCACGGACAGTCCTCAGGTTGTAGCGGAGGAGGTCGCGTAGCCGGAAGCGCTGTTCAGTTTTCAGATTCTCTTCGCGTTTGAGCAGTAACCAGCGTGACTTCTTCAGGACGGGCGTTCGGCCTTCCATGGCCATGCGGCGTGATTCTCCGGCGCGGATCTCATCGAGAGCCTTGTTCATCTTTGCCACGATATGGAAACGATCGAGGATATGGAGAGCCTCGGAGCACTTCTCGCGGATGACCTTCAAATAGGGCTCCCACATATCGGAACAGACGAAGACGATCTTCGAGGCCACTTCGTCGCCGATCATGGTGAAGAATCCCTGAAAGGATTCGATCGTTCTTTCTTTTCCGA
>Ga0209863_10000681_pt1 | contig 15457 bp, 14 predicted proteins | sample OrgsoiDNA2013046_FD_185796 | JGI IMG/M metagenome (GOLD analysis project Ga0209863, IMG submission 185796) | Permafrost soil microbial communities from the Arctic, to analyse light accelerated degradation of dissolved organic matter (DOM) -... | ecosystem: Environmental > Terrestrial > Soil >...
CACGTCGTTGAGTGGCACGCGGACGAAGCCCTCGACCAGCGGCCCGAAGCCGGCCTGGATCTTGGCGTTGCCGGTGGCCGAGAGCGTGGCGATCGAGCGGCCATGGAAGGCCGCCTCGTAGACGACGATCTCGGGCCGCCCGTACGGAGCGACTCCTCGAACGGCGCCGATCTCCTGGCCGCCGTCGGAGACGAAGACCAGTCGATTTACTCCTGGCGCGGGGCGGATATCCGCAACATTCTGGAATTTGAACAGGATTTCCCGAACGCGAAGATTATCCGGCTGGAGCAGAACTACCGGTCCACGCAAAACATTCTGGAAGCGGCGTCGGCGGTGGTGTCGAACAATATCAAGCGCAAAGGGAAGAACTTGTGGACCTCGCGGCAGGGTGGCGCAAAGATTGCATTCTACGAGGCGCCCGACGCGGAAAACGAAGCCCTATTTGTGGCCGACCGGCTGGCCAAGTACCTGCGCGAAGCGGGACACGAAGGTGAAGCGCGGGCCGCCGTGCTGTACCGCCTGAATTCGCAGTCGCGCTTGTTTGAAGAGGCCTTGCGACGCTATCAGTTGAAGTACCACGTGGTGGGCGGGTTGTCGTTCTATGTGCGCAAGGAGATCAAGGACATGATCTCCTACCTCAAGGTGATTCAGAATCCGGACGATACGATTTCACTGCTGCGCGTGATCAACACGCCAGCGCGCGGCATTGGCAAGACTACGCTCGAGACGCTGGAGCGCCTGGCGCTTGAGACGGGAATGTCGATGTGGAGCGTGATGCGGGAAGCGATCCGGCGCGAGATTCCTCCTCAGCGGGCGCTGGCGGCGCTGAGGAGTTTTCAGGAATTGATCGAAGATGCGCGCGCGATGCTGGACGGCAACTACGTGGAGCGGATCTCGATGACGGTGGAACTCCCGGACGGCGAAGGCGCGGAGTTGGCCGAAGACGACGCTGCCGCCTTCGATCCGCTGGCTTTTGATTTCGGCAGCGATGACGAGGGACACCACTTTCCGGCTCCGGGAGATATGGCAGCGAATGCCTCGGGGCCCGATACTTCCGGAGTGAACAGTCCTGACGCGATCATTCCCGCGGTGGGTGCGGCGGAATTGCTGAAGTTTTTGATTGATCGCACTGGATACATCAAGCAATTGGAAGACGAGGATTCTCCCGAATCGCAGAGCCGCATCGACAACCTTCGTGAGCTGGTTAATGCCGCGCTCGATGCGAAAGACCGCGGCGAGACGCTCGATCAGTTTCTGGATCACGCGGCGCTGGTGGCCGATGCCGATCAGTATGACGAACGCTCGGCGATCACGCTGATGACGCTGCACGCCGCCAAGGGCCTGGAGTTTCCGCTGGTCTTTCTCGCCGGCCTAGAAGAGGGGCTATTTCCGCATTCGCGGACTCTACTCGCGCCGGATGACATTGAAGAAGAGCGGCGGCTTTGCTATGTGGGCATGACGCGGGCAATGGATACGCTGGTGCTCACGCGGGCGCGCTATCGCCGCCGCTGGGGCACGGACATGCCGGAGGCCAGCATTCCGTCGCGATTTCTGGAAGAAGTTCCTTCAGCCTTGCTGGAAGACATTAGTAGTCCTCGATCGCGAGGATCTTCATCGCGCAGCACCAGGAGCGCCGCGCAGTACGAGTCGGAGTCTCCGCACTATTCCTATGAAGATGAAGACCAGAGCGCGGATTCGTCCGAACACGCTGGCGACAGCGACAAGAAAAAAGGCAGCTACACCGGCCCCGCTCACAACTCCATCGGCAACATCGCCGAATTCTTTGCTTCGCGCGGGAAGAAGTTTAGCGTCCCCAAATTGACGGAACCCGAGCCGCCGGTGGCGAGAACGTCCTTCAAGCCAGGTCAGCACGTCCGGCACCCGAAATACGGCGAGGGAATCGTCTACCGGCGCGAAGGCGAGGGTAGCGACGCCAAGATTACGATACAATTTCAGGGCTTCGGTTTGAAAAAGCTGGTGGAGAAGTACGCCCAGCTGGAACGGTCGTAGCGGCACTAATATCTACAGCGTCACGAGAGGATTATGGCAAATACAAAGAAGCTGGAAAAAGATGCACGCAAGACGGCAAAGCGCACAGCCCGCAAGAAAGCCAAGACCGAGAAGCCGCTGAAACCGCGCGACTATCCGCGCGGAAGCAAGAAGCCGAAGACCAAGAAGCTGGCTCGCGGCGCATCGAAGCGTTAAAAGAGAACCCCACCACGTTGCGCTCCGTGTTGTCGCGCGGCGTGGCGGGGATTCATTCGGCGTGGTAGGCTGGGCGGGTTTCGTTGTAGGGAATTCATTCCGACCTGAAGGGGCGATCCTCTGGGCAACCAACTTTTTGCCTGTAAATCCATCGATAAGCTGATCAGGGATTGCGAAGAGCCGGACCGTAAGCTCAAAAGAACTCTCGGTCCCGTTTCGCTGACGGCGTTAGGCATCGGGGCCGTTATTGGCTCTGGAATCTTTACCGTCATCGGCACCGCCATCGCCGGGCAGAAATTCGATACCTCCTCCATCCTGAACGCCCCCCTCCTCGATTATCTGATCCATCACACAGCAACTTTGGGACGTCCGGGTGCTGGACCAGGCCTGGCTTTTTCACTAATCCTTGTGGCGATTGTGTGCGCCTTTACGGGTCTCTGTTATGCCGAGCTGGCTTCCATGATTCCGATTGCCGGCAGCGCCTATACCTATACCTACGCCACCATGGGTGAACTGATCGCCTGGATCATCGGCTGGGATCTGATTTTGGAATACGCCGTCAGTAACATGGCGGTGAGCGTGGGTTTTGCTGCACATCTGGTAGACATGTTCGACTGGTTTGGACTGCACCCGGCATTGCGCTGGATATCGCCGGCCTATCTGCCGGCTGGCCTGCAGGATCTCAAAGGCAACACTCTCTACAATCCAGGCTGGCATTTCGGTTTTAACATCCCGGCATTTCTGGTGGTAATGCTGCTGACTGTCGTTCTCGTACGCGGCATTCGCGAGTCCGCGAAGGCCAACAACACCATGGTCATCCTGAAGATCGCTGCGATCCTCGCGTTCGTAATCGCGGGTGCTCACTACGTGAATCCGGGACACTGGCATCCCTTCGCGCCCAACGGGTGGTCCGGGATTCTGACCGGCGGCTCGATTATCTTCTTCACTTACATTGGCTTTGATTCCGTTTCGACAGCAGCGGAAGAGGCGAAGAATCCGCAGCGCGATCTGCCCATCGGAATTATCGCGACGCTCGTAGTCTGCACTGTGTTGTACCTGGCCGTAGCAGTCGTCTTGACCGGGATTGTGCCTTGGCAAAGCTTGATGGACGACGCAGCGCCCGTGGTCAATAGCCTGAAGAAACTCTCCATTGCCAACGGGTCTAGCACGCTAAACTGGGTTCGGCTGGCGGTCCTATTTGGCGCGATGATGGGAATGATATCCTCGCTCCTGGTGTTTCAACTGGGCCAGGCACGCGTCTGGTTTGCTATGTCGCGCGACGGGCTCATGCCGAAGCTCTTCGGCAAAGTGCATCCAAGGTTTCGCACTCCAGCGACGGCCACCTGGATTGCCGGGTTCGTTGTTGGTGTACCGGCGGGCGTACTGGATATCGGCACGCTGGCTGATCTTTCGAACATCGGAACTCTCTTCGCGTTTGTTCTCGTCTCGGTTGGTGTGATGATCCTGCGTGTTCGCGAACCTGAGCGGCGGCGCGGCTTCAGGGCGCCAGGAGGGATGACGGCGCCAATTCTGAGTGTGGCGTTTTGCGTCCTGCTCATGTCGGGATTGCCAATTCTCACTTGGATCCGCTTCTTCGTCTGGCTTTTTATCGGACTGGCTATCTATTACTTCTATAGCCGCCACCGCAGTGAATTTGCTCCGACGAAATAGAGCGCGGCCGGGCCTCACTCCGGTAAGATCGGACTGTGAGCCTCCCTGCGCCCAGCGCGTTTCTCCGCGCCCTACCCAAGGCGGAGCTGCACCTGCACCTGGAGGGCGCGATCGAGCCGGATACGCTGCTCGAGTTGCGGCAGCGCCACGACATGGCCGGTGCCGACATTGCCTCCTGCGAGGCTCTCTATCGATATGAAAACTTCCAAGGCTTTCTTATGGCTTTCAAGGCCGTAACCGAGCACCTGCGCACAGCGGAAGACTACGAACTCATTACCTACCGCCTGATGGAGCGCTTGCAGTCGGAGAACGTGTTGCACGCCGAGGTCTTTGTCTCGGTAGGCGTGTGCTTGTGGCGGTCGCAGGATTTCGCGGCGCTATTCGAGGGCATGGAGCGCGGCCGCGAGCGTGGCGCGCGCGATTTTGGCGTCTCTCTACTCTGGATATTCGATGCCGTCCGTCAGTTTGGGGCAGAGTCGGCGCAGCGAGTGGCCGAACTGGCTGTGCAATATCGCGACAGAAATGTGATTGCTTTTGGTATTGGCGGCGATGAGGCTCGCGGCGCGCCGGAATTGTTTCGCGAGGTCTTCGCCTTTGCCGCCGATCACGGTTTGCACCGTACGGCGCACGGCGGCGAAACCACTCCGCCCGAATCCATTTGGGGAGCGTTGAACTTTGGCGCGGAGCGCATTGGCCATGGGCTCACCGCCGCGCAAGATTCTGAGCTGTTAGAAGAATTGGCCCAGCGCCAGATTCCCGTGGAAATCTGCATCACCAGCAACGTTCTCACGGGAGCTTGTCCGCGGCTTGAGGATCATCCTGTGCGCCAGTATTTCGATCATGGCCTGATGCTGACCCTCAATACGGACGATCCCGCGATGTTCCGGACGTCGCTCAGCCGGGAGTATGCCGTCGCGCAGAAGACGTTTGCCTTTACCGAAGAACAACTGCGTGAGCTGGCGCGTAATTCCTTCGAAGCATCATTCCTCGACGCGGAACGTAAAGTGAAAATGCTGGACTTCTTCGACGCGAAGGCGGCGACAGTTCGATAACGCCATGGCACAGCACATCGGCATCGTAGCTTGCAGCGGAGAGGGTGCGGCCCTCTGCTACCGGACGATTTATCTGGAAGGCGCTGAGCGCATGGGGCCGCACAATCATCCGGAAGTCTCCCTGCACAACCATTCCCTGGCCGAATACATGAAGTTCATTACCCGCGACGACTGGGCGGGTGTGGCGGAGCTGATGATGTCGTCAGCGGAAAAGCTGGCGCGTGCGGGCGCGGATTTTCTGGTTTGCCCCGATAACACGATTCACCAGGCATTCGATCTTGTGGCGCACCGCTCGCCGCGGCCGTGGTTGCACATCGCGCAGGTCGTCGCCGGAGAGGCGAAGCGGCACGGATTCCATCGCGTCGGTATTCTCGGCACCAAGTATCTAATGGAAGGCCCGGTGTATCCGGAGCGCCTTCAGGCGGCCGGTCTGTTGACTAGCATTCCCGGCGCACCGGAACGCGGGCGCATCAATCAAATCATTTTTGACGAGTTGGTGTACGGAAAATTCCTGCCGCAATCGCTGGCTTACTTCACGGAAGTGATCCGGCGGCTGGGTGATGAAGGCTGCGACGCTGTGGCACTCGCTTGCACGGAGATTCCGCTGCTCGTTCCGCCGGAAGTCTCTCCGCTGCCGGTGCTGGATTCCACGCGACTGCTGGCGCGAGCGGCGCTGCGGAAGGCGATTGAGGATTAGGTTGGCAGCTCATCGGCTCAAGTATTCCGTGCTTCCGGGTAGATTCGCAGTCTGCCGCCTGGACCCGACTGTAACAATTCCGGAATGGGCCTCGGCCTCGAAGTTTTTTTCCATCACGCGCACGGCAGACGAGCTGTCCGTGGTGTGCGACGAAAACTGCGCTTCCAATGAAGCTCAATCGGAGGGAGGTTGGGCCTGCATTCAGTTGCAAGGGCCGTTCCCGTTCCAGATGACTGGCGTGCTTGCGGCTATCCTGAATCCTTTGGCTGCAGCGGGAATTGGGATCTTTGCCCTTTCCACTTTTAATACGGATTACATTTTGGTCAAGGCGAATGCACTGTCGGCAGCGGAGCGAGCCCTGCAGCTGGCAAGCCACAAGAAGATCGACTGAATCAAATGCTTGCTGGAAGGACCAGATTAAAGCCTCGCCCTTTCGACTTCGCTTAGGGCAGGCTCTGTCCGCAAAAAGCGCGGACAAGGACGGGGCATCCGATTCTGTCCTTGCTGCGACTACTTCGCTGACGTGACCGACTTCAGGAACCGGTAATAGAAATCCACACCTGCGTAAAACGATTCCACGCCGAGGCGTTCGTCTTTTCCATGGGCGCGAACGTCATCGCGGTCGAGGGCCAGACCGGAGACTCCGTAGGTTGGCATTCCTGCGGCATTCGTGTAAATGCCATCCGATGCGCCCGTAGCCATGGTGGGAATCACCGGCGCGCCTGGCCACATCTTGGCTGCAATCTCGTCGAGCGTGTCAAAGACTTCCGGACGCAGGGGTGGCGGAGGAGAAGCTTTTCGCTCCACAGGTTTATTCTCGACCTCGCCGATCGCGCCAATGTATTTCACTTCAATCTTCGGGTCGTCGAATAGGCGCACCAGCTCTTGACGAATTTCCTCCGCGGAATGCCCGGGGATGATGCGACAGTTGACGATGGCCTGTGCCCGCTGCGGCAGAGCATTGTTGGCGTGGCCCGCGTCGAGTCGCGTGGCGACGCAGGTGGTGTGCAGGGTGGAGTTGTCCTGCGGGTCCTCGGATAGGCGCGCGATAGCAGCTTCGTCCGGCGGCGTCTTCAGGATGGCCTTCATGTCTTCCGCGCGTTGCCCGCTCGCCACTTTCGACATGCGCTCGTAATAGGCGCGGGTGACGCTGTTGAGCTCGAAGCCAAAGCGATAGTGTTCCAGCCGTGAAAGCCCGTCGGTTAAATGATAGATGGCGTTATCCGGCCGGGGCAGGGAACTGTGCCCTCCGGGATTGGTGACTAGCAGCCTGTAATCGGCATAGACCTTCTCCGTGGCGTCGACCGAGACCATCGTGGGCTTGCCTTGATTTGTTTCTACGCCGCCCCCGTCGTGATTGAGGGCAAATTCGGCATCAATCAGATCGCGATGGTTCTTGATCAGCCAATCCACGCCGTTAGACTTTCCACCTTCTTCGTCAGCGGTCAGCGCGAGGATTATGTCGCGGTTAGGCTGGAAGCCCTCTTTCTTCATGCGGATGAGCGTCGTGATCATGACCGCGTCGCCGCTCTTCATATCCTGGGTGCCACGCCCGTAGTAGAAACCATCTTTCTCGACAAACTGAAACGGATCCGTCGTCCAATCTTCGCGGCGAGCTTCGACCACGTCGAGATGCCCAATTAGAAGGACAGGCTTGTGCTTCCCCGTTCCGTGCAGGCGCACCACAAGATTCTTTTTGCGATCGTTTGGGCCGCCAAGGTAAAGGTCCTGCGGAGAAAATCCGGCGTCGAGGAAGCGTTTTTGCATAGCTTCGGCCGCGGCCGTTACGCTGCCGACGGAATCGGTACTATTGATGTCGATTAACTGCTGGAAAATATCGTGTGAAAGCTGCCTGGTGGTGGTGTCGACCTGGGTCTCGGCAGCAATCGTGAGTAGGGAAAAGAAGACAACCAGACAAGCGGCGCAGTATCTCAAACAGGGCTCCTCGAGGGTCTTACGGAGTGACGAATCGCGAAGCTCCACGGTAACCGCAAGCCTGCGGAATGGCAAGTTCAGGTCTAAATCGGCTTGCTCTCTATATGCTCCGCGCCCGTGACGTTGTTCGGCTTGCCCGAGAAGTTGCCATCCGGATACCAGAATTTTTCCCATTTGCTACCGACGCGCCGGATGGCGTCGTACGAGCCTTCATCCCAGGTAATGCGCGCTTCGCCGTTAACAACAGTCCAACTCCCGTGATGGACGGAGCCGATGGACTTGGAAGCTTCGCCATTCGCATCCAGCGTTACGTAAAAATTCGCCCCGTTGCCTTGACCCAGCTCCCACTTCCCGAGGAAGTGACCCCGCCCCGGTGCGTCACTGTAAGACTCAGCAACCGAGTTCGCCGATCCCTGAAATTCAATGCGGGCGACGTCAGCCATGGCAAAGCTTTGCTGCTTTCCATTCTTGAGGACGACTACCAGAGTCTGGCCCGCGGGCGCTGGGGAGGACGCTTTCATGTTCGCGGAATAGGCGGACATCGGAAGAATCATTCCCAGAAACCCAACCCACAACACGCCAGTTCTCTTCTGCATATGCTCCTCCTCGGACAGGCTCTCTGCCATGAATCGCTTAACAGGTCACAAATGTATACGATTCAGCGGCCCTAATTGTTCCCCGAGTCCAAAAGCCGGCCAGGAAGCTTGGTCTGCCAGCCGCCGTAGCCTACCACTCAGCCGGGGAATTGTACCGAACACTGTTGCGAATGTTGCACTTACGGGCATTTTGTGTTGCCATGAGAGTAATCGAAAGCAATGCACGCTTCTTCAAAACTCGGCCGCCGCATGAGGACCCTGGTGCGCGATGCCCGCGGTCTGCGTGCCGTGACGAAAGCTGTGCTGTCGACACAACATCCGCTCCTGGCGCACATCATTCCCATGCGTCGTTGCAACCTGGCCTGCACGTATTGCAATGAATTTGACGATATCTCTAAGCCAGTAGCGCTGGATGCGATGTTTCGCCGAGTCGACAAGTTGGGCGAACTGGGCACATCGGTTATCACGATCAGCGGCGGCGAACCTCTCCTGCATCCGGAAATCGATGACGTCATCCGACGCATTCGGAAGAACGGAGCGATTGCGGGCATGATCACGAACGGATATCTCCTCGTAGCCGAGCGCATCAAGCGCCTCAACGCCGCCGGTCTCGAATGGCTGCAAATCAGTATCGACAATGTCATGCCGGACGAAGTCTCCAAGAAAAGCCTGAAGGTTCTCGACAAGAAATTGCAGTTGTTGGCCGAACATGCCACGTTCCACGTGAACATCAATTCCGTGGTGGGTGGTGGCGTCAACAATCCGCAGGATGCTCTCACGATCGGGAAACGCGCCATCGAGTTGGGCTTTACTTCGACGGTGGGCATCATCCACGACGGCAGCGGTCAATTGAAACCCTTGGGGGAGGACGAAAAACGCATTTACGGCGAAATGAAGGCTCTCGGCAAGCGTAGTTTCACCCGCGTGAACGCCTTCCAGGACAACATCGCTCTCGGCCAAACCAACGACTGGCGCTGCCGTGCGGGCTCGCGCTATCTCTATATTTGCGAAGATGGGCTGGTCCACTACTGCTCGCAACAGCGCGGCTACCCTGGCGTTCCGTTGGAAGAATACACAAAATCTGACTTGCGCCGCGAGTATATGACGGAAAAGTCTTGCGCTCCTCAGTGCACCGTTTCCTGTGTGCATCAGGTATCCATCTTCGATCGCTGGCGCGATCCACAGATTCCTGCCCCGATCGTGGCTGCCGCTGCGGCATCCGCTGAAGCGCTCGTCCAAATTAAGTAACAGCTAGTGTGGCGCGGGGACCATCGAGGCGCTCTCTCGATCTTGAAAGGGACCTATTTCTTTGCCGTAGGGGGCAGCAGTCCATTTAGACGCAGGTACATGGCGGCCGCGCTGTAGTGATCGGCCCAATCGTTGGTCAACGCAATGGCTGCCCAGGCACGGGGCGCGGGGTCGCCGTGGTGCCCCTTGATGGTGTCGCCGAGTTTGGAGTCGTCCAACAGCGCCGAAGCTTTGGCGCAGTACTCGAAAGAATCCTTCAGTGCCGCCACGAGTTCGTCTTTTCCTTCTTTTCCGGTTGGATCCCAGGACTTGGGCTTGGGTACATCGGCAAGCAGTGAGCACAGGTGATAGTTGGACTCGGCGATGTGGATGACGAGATGGGCGAAGGTCATCTGCTCCGGCGTTGGACCGTAGGCGTATTTTGCGGCGGGCATCTCTTCCGCGGCGGCAGTGAGGTTTTTCTGTTGCCGTTCCAGCATTTGCCGAATCACGGTGCTGACGGGATTCTTGGTTTGCTGCGCCAAAGCCAAGTGCGCCGAAACCGCCAACAATACGATACCCAAACCAATTCGCGTTCTCATGGAAGTCCCCCCGGGGCAGAATACAGCATGGCGGGCGAGCGGCTAAAGTTCTCCGGGCACGGCGCCGATCAGAATTAGCATGGACCTTTCCGCCATCGCTTTGCAGGGCATTGATCAAGCAGAAGCGGGATTGGAAGCCGCCGCTTCGGGCCTTCCCAGCGCGGCGGGGCTTTCGGCGGATGGAGCGGCACCCGACACAGTAACCCTGAGCAGCGAAGTGGTGGCGCTGCTTTCGGCCCGAGATCAGTTTTCGGTTGGGGTGGCCACGCTGAAGATCGCCGACGAGACGCAGAAATCGGCAGTCAACCTGCTAGCCTAAGTTTTCCAGCCTAAAAATTGAAGCGCGGCCCACTTCTACTGGACTACTTGGTCCAGGACGATCGACGAACTCCCTCCGGAAGACAGGTCTCCCTGGTAGTTGGCTGTGAGAGAGTGAGTGCCCACAGCAAATTTGTGGGGCAGGGCGGCGACACCGCCTTGGGAACTCGGCCCGGAAAGCGTCGTAGTTCCGGTCTTGATGACATGCCTTTAGGCCTGCATTTGAGGGAACGCGAAGGACGGAAGGAAGAAAAACATCAGAAACGTGAGAACGCCCATCTTGATAAGGCGGAAGGAACGTTTATAAGAGAGGGACTAATCAGTCACGGGAGTACCCCCGACCAAGAAAAGCCTGGTCTACTTCAGGTGAAACGTAGGATGGGTTTCAGGGGCGGAATCTAAGTTTCAATGGGACAATAGGCGCGAAGCCCTCATCTGTCAAGGGAAACCGGAGAAAGGGTCTGCGAATCCAGCGGGAATCGGTAAGCGTTAAAACGGAAACTTCTTCTTCCCCTTTTTTTTCTTCGAACTGCTCGAGGAGTTGGAATCGTTCGCGCTCGTTGGGGACGCCTGATTAACCGAGTCTGGCGGTTTGTTATCCGTCGCGCCGGACTGAATCTCGTTGGTTTGGGGCGGGGCCGGAAGGGGAGCCTCGACAGCGGGCTCTGCGTCCGGCGTCGCCGTCTGGTCCGAGGATGTTGCGTCTGGCTTCAATTCTCCGTAGGGATTCTGCTCGGCGGGAGCCGCTGTAGGGGTGCCCGCGGGTGCGGCTGTGTCGGGCGTTGGGGTAGGCGGCGCGCTCAAGGTCTGCGGGGTCGCAGCTGGTGCGTCGGAGCGCGGCGCGTTCTGACTCGGTCCCAGAGGACCCTTGATCGTCTCCACTCCGATTTTGGACGGTCCTGGCGTGCCGGTGGCCGAACTGAAGACGCGCACGGTTTCTTCAGCTACGTCCGTTGGGCTGACGATCTTGGGATCCACCAGAGTTGGTTCGCCCACCTTGGAGGCTTGGTCCAGATTCGGTCGCCTGTGGAAATTCTCCACGAACTGTCCCATCATCCCGGTGGATTCGCGGCTCTCCATTTCTTTCTTGTTTTGCGCGATCATTTCCGGAGTGGGCTGCGGCACTGGCTGGTGCAAGGCTTCGAGACGCGCTTTGGCATCTTCGGCGCGGAGGCCCATCGGGTAACGCTTCACGATTTGCGTGTAGGCGTCCGCCGCGCTCTTAGTGAATTCGCGAAGGCCGTTCGCTTTGGCTGCTTCGCCCGCCGCGTTGTTCAGCGGCATCGATCGGATTCGCGAGATCTGCGCTTCATACGTTTGCCCCAGAAGGTAATAGCCCTCGTCGGCTTTGCTGTAGAGGGGATACTTGTCGACGACGGAACGCAAACGCGCGATCGCCGCGGAATAGGATTCGCGCAAATAATAGAACCGTCCGACGCGAAATTCCCGCTCCCCTAAAACTTCCTGCACTTCCAGGAGCCGTTCCTTGGCCTGTGGCAGCAGTTTGCTGTCGGGGTATTGTAGGATCATCTGGCGGTACTCATCTTCTGCCCTTAACGCATGGGTGTAATCGCGATCGGGTTTTTCCATTTCTTGAAAGTGGATATTGGCGATTTTATACTGAGCCTCGGCCGCCTCCGCCATGTTGGGGAAAAACGTCTGGAAGTCCTTGTACTCGATTTCGGCCTGGGTATAAGCCGCCGTGCCGCCCTCCGCGTACCACGAATCGGCGATGCCCAGTTTGGCTCGGGCGATGTATTCGGAATCCGGGTAGGTGTTAATGAGCGTCTGCAGCGACAGCCTCGCCACCTCAAACTTATTGCTCTTGAGCGCCTCCAGGGCACGATCGAACAGCACCTTGTCCGGCTGTTTGGAGTCAACATTGGCCAGCGGGTTCGAGACTTTCTTGTTGTTACACGCAGTACCCAACATAAGGACAAATGCCAACAGTAGGAAAGCGCCAACCCGTTGCTTCGCGGAAAACAAGCTCATGACGACCTCAAGAGAATTTCAGATTTTTCGACTGCAGGGCGCAGAAGCAATTGCGGCGGTCCAACTTCTGCTTTCTCACTCTAACCATCATGCCTTCAGGAGGCTGGCCTCGGTGGCGGCCCTCAATAGCTTTCCAGCATTTACCTTTGGATCCCCGTTTCCGAACACGGCGTTGCCTGCCACCAAAATTTCTACACCCGCCTGGACAATCTCGGGAATCGTGTCCAATGCTACCCCGCCGTCAATTTCGATTCGGTAATTCAAGCGACGCATGGTTCGTAAGTCTACGAGCCTGCGCACTTTATGGAGGACGCCCGGTATAAACTTCTGCGCTCCAAATCCGGGATTTACGGACATGACCAGAACATAGTCGATAACGTCCAAAACCTCGGAAATCGCTTCGACCGGCGTGGCCGGGTTGATAACGACCCCAGCTTTTGCGCCGTGACTTTGGATGAGATGCAAAGTCCGGTTCAAGTGCCGGCAAGCTTCCTGATGCACCGAGATCCAGTTCGCCCCAGCATCCGCAAAGTCCGGAATGTAGTGGTCCGGATTTTCGATCATCAGGTGGCAATCGAGCACGGCTGCCGTGATCTTGCGCAGGGACTTAACAATCGGCGGCCCGAGCGTGATGTTGGGGACAAAATGCCCATCCATCACGTCGACGTGGACCACGGAGCCCCCGCCCGCAACCGCGCTCTGCACCTGATCCGCGAGATGCGCGAAATCGGCGGATAAGATCGACGGGGCGAGTTCAATCACGCACTACCCTCCGGGCAGAGTGGTCCATCCAGCAGCCCGCAACTGGAAGAGGCTATTAGACCATCAGGGCTGTAAAAATTCTAACACTCCACAAGCGGCCAGTGGGTGGCGCGTGCGTGATAAGCTCGATCGTTTGGCCCCACAAAAATGGCCCTAACAATACAAGTTGTACCCACGGCCTTTGGCTTGGCGGCCGTATTCTCCTGGGGAAGCTCGGATTTCCTCGGCGGCTTCGCTTCGCGCCGCGCCAATGCTTATTTTTTGACCGCCATCTCGCATGCTGGCGGGCTGGTGCTGGCCCTGACGCTAGCGTTAGCAACTCACGCCGTCTTTCCTCCCACGGTAAGCGTGCTCTGGGCGATGCTCGGCGGCGCCTGCGGCGGCGCGGCGCTGGCGCTGTTCTATAGTGCCTTAGCCACCGGCCAGATGGGTCTCACCGCGGCCGTAGCTGCCGTGGTGGGAGCTGCCATACCGGCGGTGGTTGGGATTTTTGTGGACGGGCTGCCGGGAGCTTTGGCGCTGGCCGGATTTGTCTTGGCCGCGATTGGCATTTGGCTAATCGCGCGGCCCGACGGAAGAGGACTCTCCTCGAGGGGCCTGGCGACGGCTGTTGTCTGCGGCGTGGGTTTTGCTTGCTTTTATATATTCTCCCATCGAGCCGGCGATGTGTCCGCGTTCTGGACGGCGGCATGTTCGCGTTTCGCCGCGCTGGTGGTCGTGAGCGGGATCGTTCTTGCCGGTAGCCATGTCAACACCGCCTCCCTGCAAACCATGGTTCCCGCACGCGTCGGCATGGGAATTGCCGCCGGCATGCTGGATGTTTCGGGCACAATCTGCTTTATTCGGGCAGCCCAACTGGGACGACTGGATTCGGCTGTAATGCTCACGTCACTCTATCCGGCCATTACGGTACTGCTGGCGCGCATTTTTATGCGGGAGCATTTCACGCGCTGGAAGCTGGCGGGAATCGCGGCCGCTCTTGCGGCGGTGCCGTTGATCGCAGCCGGTTAGCGCCACAGAAAGCTATCAGAAATGGCCTTAGTTGAAATTCGCGACCTGACCAAGACCTATGCCGGAGGCGACTCTCCATTCGCCGGCGCGAAGCGGGAGGTCCGCGCGGTGGACGGCGTATTCCTCGATATTTCCGCAGGCGAGACTTTGGGGCTGGTAGGTGAATCCGGTTCCGGTAAAAGCACGCTCGGACGTTTGGTGCTGCGTTTGATCGAGCCCAGCTCTGGCACGGTCCGTTTTGACGGCCACGATCTCCTCGCAGCCAGCCCCACAGCTCTTCGCCAACTCCGCCGCGACATGCAGATTATTTTTCAGGATCCCTTTGGCTCACTCGATCCGCGTTTCCGCGTGGAGGACATCATTGCTGAGCCGCTGGTCATCCATGAATCTTTGAGCAAAGGAGCCCGCCGCGCCCGTTCCGGAGAGTTGCTTCGGTCAGTCGGCCTCGACTCATCGGCTTTAACGCGCTATCCGCATGAGTTTAGCGGAGGCCAGCGACAGCGGATCGGCATTGCCCGGGCGCTGGCGCTGCGACCGAAGTTCCTTGTGGCGGACGAACCAGTTTCGGCGCTCGATGTCAGCGTGGGCTCACAGGTGGTGAACCTGCTGGCGCAACTGCAGCGCGAGTTCCGGTTGACTTATCTCTTCATTTCTCACTCAATGCCAGTGGTGCGCTACCTGGCTACGCGGATTGCGGTGATGCATCGCGGAAAGATTGTCGAGGCGGGCACTGCCGAAGAGATTACCGAGCGGCCACAGCACGACTACACGCGGAGCTTGTTGGCATCGACGCCGGAGCTGGCTGGATAGACAGTTCGTGAAGGGGAAGGATGGAATCCCAGCTTGCAGGGTGTTCTTGATATGGACAATCACGCCCTGTCGCTGCCTGGGCCTGAAGATGCCGGGAAAGTAAGAAGCGATCCGAGGAGAACAATCATGCAAGGAACCCAATGAAGACCGTCGTAATTTCGCGTAAGGGAGGCCCCGAAGTCTTGCTACTCGTAGACCGGGACCTGCCGATTCCCGGGCCGGGTCAGGTGCGAATTCAGGTGCTTGCCACTGGCGTTGCCTACGCTGATGTGCTGATGCGGAACGGGCTGTATCTGGGGGTCCCGGCGTTGCCCTATGCGCCCGGTTACGACATTGTTGGAGTGGTTGAGAGTTTAGGGAGCAACGTTTCCCGAGCTAAGGTGGGCGACACGGTTGCAGCTCTGACCGTGACCGGTGGCTATAGCCAATACATCGTCATGCCGGAAACGGAACTGATTGCTGTGCCTCCGGGGCTCGATCCGGCTGAAGCCGTGAGTTTGGTTCTCAACTACACCACGGCCTACCAAATGCTGCACCGGATTGCCAAAGTAAAAGAGGAATCCCGAGTCCTCATTCACG
>Ga0209863_10000682_pt1 | contig 15454 bp, 11 predicted proteins | sample OrgsoiDNA2013046_FD_185796 | JGI IMG/M metagenome (GOLD analysis project Ga0209863, IMG submission 185796) | Permafrost soil microbial communities from the Arctic, to analyse light accelerated degradation of dissolved organic matter (DOM) -... | ecosystem: Environmental > Terrestrial > Soil >...
ACTCATGGATTGCTCCACTTTCTCGTTCGACTTGCATGTGTTAGGCACGCCGCCAGCGTTGATTCTGAGCCAGGATCAAACTCTCGTTTGAAACCTGAATCGTTCTGATCCGAAGATCAGAACGCCACCTCCCCACGGGTAGTCGGGGAGGTCGCCAATCTGACTAATAGATACCTCACGGCATCCGGAATTCATCAGATGGCACTTACCTATTTTGTGAGATCACTCGGACTTAAATCCTCGTTAAATCTCACGACTGGCACGTTCAACCTAGTTGTCAAAGATCGATCCGCTCTCCGCCTAGGCGGCACGGTTTTCGATTTTGAACACCAGAGCTTTTGCTCCGTTGTCCTCGAAATTTGTTGTCTCCACTGTGCCCGTAAGGCACTAGAGACGAACCTTTCAAACTTACTCCGGGCAGCTGCTCTGTGTCAACATGTATTTGCTCTTAATTTCGAATCAGCCATTAGCCTGGACCTTGAAGCCCGGTAAATTTCGATCGGTGTTGACTCACCGAGGCAAGCGGCTTCACTTGAAACCCTGCCAATCAAGAGCAGCTTTGCGTGCTGCGTCGTTACGCCTTCTCCGTTTTGCCGGTAGCTTAATTAGCTAATTACGCGCAGCAAAACCATAGGCGCTATTCAGTTTGATTAAAGATCAATTGAGGCTTTTTTACGGCCTTCGGAAGGCTTTGCTTCCTGGCTTCGGTTACCGAATCCGGTTCCCGAATGATGCCCGCAGGACCTGCCTTGGGGCAAATTACGTGGCTACCAATTAGATGTCGAGGAATGTGGTTTCGTTTCTGAAACTTCTTCGCTGACTTCTGGCCGCTTCGGCTGGTTGCGACCCCGATCCGGCTCAATTTCCGCCAGACCCCTTAACGCCACTCATCTCTTACGTCGTTATTTGTTATACCAACTGCGGCCGACTTGTGCAAGTGCCGGGGAACACAATTTACTAACATTCACTTTTAGCCAATGGACATGCACCTTTGAGAGGGCAGAGGATGGGATCGCCGAAATCGCCGTGATCGCGCGACATCGCCCGTCATCGAGAAATGCACTAGCTTTTTTGCAGCAGAAGCAGTGCGGTACCAACCCAATCCAGATAGCCGATTCCGCTCGGACAATGCCAGAAGAACACCCGCGCATCCCTACTATTTCGGCTCAAATGCCAATTCTCCTGCGTTTGGAGGCTGCAACGGAGGAGTGACATACAAGATGCGAGTCGCTGGTACTCGCTTGCTATCTGAGGCCGGCCACAACGGAATAACCAACCGAACCGGTTGGTCAAGTTGCCATTCGTAGGAATTAAGCGGGAACCCCGCATTCACCCCCATGGATTTGCCTGGTTCTATATTCGCGAGCCGTGGTGCGGCAAGTTCCCCATACATGTGATCCCCCTTTTCTTTCACCTTCTGCCATTCTTTCCCGTCATATTGCTCCACGAATGCAGGAGGAAGACACACCACGTATTTGTCAATGATCTGACCACAGGAAGGCATTACCAGTTTCACACCAAGGTCATTTATGATTGTCACGTCAATTGAAACTCCAAGAGTTTCCCTTGCGCTATTCACCGTCATTTCATGAGATTGAGCAGCTTTTCTTTCGCTCTGCAGGTGAGTGGCAGCTAACGCTGCAGAAATACTAAAGACGGCTAAGATGATGTACCGGCGCGCAGGTGTTCTCATGGTCGATCCTTGTGTTTCGGAATGACGGGCGGAGCAGACTTTGAGAATCCACCCCTCTTCGCCGCGAGATTATAGCCTCAAAAATGACTTGCCCGACACACTGACAGGTCCATCCAGTAATTCGGCGTTTAATCCCTTCGCGCTTGGATCGCTGCGGCTTCGCCTCCGCGCCGGCCTACGGCGTGTGGAAGAAATCTGTTTCATCCTTTACCCGGCACTTATTCCTCAGCGCTAGACGCGCCTCGGAACCGTACGGGGCTATGGCTCTTTCGTCCCGCTACGCGGGACTGGAGGATGGAAGATCGCCAAAATCGCCAAGATCGCGAAATCTTGCCGCTGATGAACACGGATCACACTGATTTGCAGTGATCAACAAATATTTCTGCCGCAGATCAGCGCAGAAAAGCGCAGATAAGACAAAAGAGTAACGGATTCTTCCAGATCATCGTGATCGCGCGAAATCCGTAAACGAAAGTTTAGTTGCATTTTTTAAAAAATCATCCATGATGAAAATATCAGCGAAAAAATCTTAACGCTGACGAACCTTGGTCGCACTGATTGACGCAGAAAAACGCGGACCTCCAGATCGACGGGAACGGAAAAGCAAAATTTTCACCACGGAGGCACGGAGACGCGGAGAAAAACAATGCAATTGGAATGAGTATTGAAGTCTACGCCAAATTGGGATGACTGGGATCGGGTGCGATGGATGACGGGGGAGGGAGTCCCTGGGATCGACGCCATCGCGCGACATCGCCGAGATCGGGAACAGCAGTATTTTCACCACGGAGGCACGGAGAAAAACAGGAATCGGGGATCGGATGATCTGCTGATCGAGTGATCGGAAAGTGAGACAGCAGAATGGCTGAAATGTGTGGGATAAACTTTCTGTCTCACCTCAGGGGTGCACCTCAAAGTCTACGCCAAATTGGGATGACTGGGATCGGATGCGATGAATGGCGGGGGAGGGGCCTTCCCAAGATTGACCAATTGAGTGAGTTCGTGATTGGTTAATTGCAGCGCAAAAAGCAAGCACAAGATCCCTCCGTCCTACTTCCACCCCAGCGCACGAAACGTGCGCCGGGGACCCCGGTTCTCGCGCTGATGACTGCGCGCGTTCGCTTAACGGACGTCGGGATGACGACTTCTTGGGGGCTGCGAGTCGGGATGACTGCTACATGCCGTGGTGAGTGAAACGCGATGGGGGCATTTTCTCAGCTTACCGCCGCGACTTCGGCAGCTTTAGCCTTCTTTGTGTTTTGGGTACCGGTGATTGATGCGCCCTGTGCTGATTCTTCGTTTGCTGACTGGCCACGATAGATCCGCAGGGTCTGCTCGGCGATGGTGTCCCAGCCGAGAAGCTTTTCGGCCCGCGCACGCAGACGCGCTCCAACCTGTTGCCGCAGAGTCTCGCTTTGCAGTAATTCAAGGATGCGGGCGGCGAGTTGTTGAGTCTTGTTCGGGTCGACCTGGCCGTCGGGATTTTCGTCGACGTAGATTGCCGAATCGCCGAGGTGGTCAGGCAGACCGGCTTTGCGGGTACACACCACGGGCAAGGCAGTTGCCGCAGCGAAAGAAGCGGGCTGTCCGGCGAAGCTTCCGGTATAAGGCAGCACGCAGACAGCGGACTTCTGGTAGAGGCTCATGATCTGATCGTCAGAAATCTGGTTGGCCCAGACGATGAGGTGAGACACACCGTTTTCTTCCGCCAGTTTTTTGCCGGCTTCGGGAGTAACCGGTCCGAAGTGGCCGTGAATGGTGAGTTTTGGCGTGAGGTCCCCGAGTTGTTTTTGAATGATGGCCAGCGCTTTGAAGAGCGATTCAATGCCCTTGCCGGACATGAGTTTGTGTCCGCCGTAAAAGACCAGGCCTTCGCGCTTCTGATTGGGATCGATCAGGGGCAGATCAGTTCCGTGCAGCACGACATGGACTTTTTGCGGCTGCACGCCCAGCTTAATCAGCTGCTGCCGCATTTCTTCACAGTGAGCGATGACGGCATCAGCACGGTTGTAAGTGAGATTGGTTGCAGGGGCTTCCATCTGATCGGAATCGAGTTCATGCACCGTAACAACGCGAACAGCTTTGGAGGGCTGCCTTTGCGTTGTTTGTTTCTGCGTTGTTTGCCGAAGCCAGGAAAACACGGCCTTCGATCCAAAGGCATTAAGGATCTGCTGGAAGTGGACGACATCAGCGCCCTGGGAGAGCTCGGCGTACTTTTTCGCCTTGCGCGCTGTTTGGACACTACGCGCAGCGCCACGCACCTTGCGTTTCCAGGCGGTGTTGGAGCGGAAGTCAACGAGGATTGGGAGTTCAAAGTAGTCACACTCTTTGGCCTCAAAGTCACGCCTGACCTCAACGGGATCCTGGCATCCGCAATTGGTGCCGACCCACTGGACCTTGTCGCCGGTTTTGCGCTCAATGGCGCACTTCAGCGCGCTGGCGTAGCTGCCAAACGAAGTTTTGAAGGGACAACAGATGAGGCTGACTTTCATGACTTAGCTTCTCCCTGAATTTTTTGATTACCGTTCGTGTTCGCGGCAGCCTCGGTGGCGACCGGAGCGACGGGCTTTGAATTTTTGGCAGAATTTTTTTCGCGAGAATCCCGCCAAGTGCGGAAGTCGCGGCGTAACTGGCCGAGCCGAGAAAGGAGCTGCGTACGTAGATGGAAGGCAAGCTTTCCGCGAAAAGTAGGCGCGAAGATCACGCCGTTATAGTGCGGAATGGAATTTTCCGTCCAGGACGTCTTGTAACGGTCCTTGCTGCCGCCAAAAAAGAATTCTTTGATATTGGCGGCCGCGCACTGTTCCAGAATGCCGTTGAAGAGAAGCTGACCGGGCGCGCCGCGACGCCAGGATTCGCGATGCGCAATCTTCATGGGATAGAAACTGTCACCGTTGAAGACGCTGAAAGCGCCTGCGGCCATTTCACCGTTCACGTCAAGCGTGTGAAGGCAGAAATATCCACGCTGCGAAGCCTGCTGGGCAATCTGATCATAAAAAGCCTGGGTTGCCGGATCACAATTGATAGCCGAACCTTTGTCGCCCTTCCATCCGGCGGCTTCCAGTTCATAAAACTGTTTCATCACGGCGGGCTCAGGATGATTAAAGCGCAGAAGTTCAGGCTGGCCTCCGGCGGTTTCTTCCAGAAGCCTGGCAAAACGGCGCAACTCATGACGAAAATGACGATTGGTTCCACCCATCCAGGTGAGTTTGCCGTCAGCGTTACGGGTCATATAAAGGACAGGACTGTCCTGAACCAGAAATCTCAGCGTGCGGTAGCCATCGTTTTGAGCAAACTGAAGAAGATCCGCGCAACCAGAACTTTCGGCGAGCATGGGAAGCCGGATGATGTCCCAGTCTGAGTTATCCCTGATGAAATTCCAGATGGCCGATGCGGCGGCTTCACCAGCCGGACATGCGCTGCGCACCATATCAAAGCGAACGGAATGTACGTTAGCCGCTCCGCGAAGTTCGGCGACTGGTACGCCCGCATACCAGGCGGATTTACGAACCATGGGCAGGAGTGCAATCAACTTTCCGTATGCATGTGCGGTGAAGATCGCAATGGCACTGTTGGAATCAAAAACGCTCAGGTAGGTGGCAATCCACTCCGGGCGATAGAAGGGAGGACATCGCGTCTCATCGCACAGAGCCTGCCAGTCGGCGAACCATTGCTGGATCACTTCGCGTCCGCCAAGAGACATTTGCACACTTACGTCGGCCGCGGCGAAGGGGGAAATGATTGGTACAGCGATCATCAGTTCTCTTTCGTAAAACTTATGCCCTAAGCTATCTGGGCAGTCAACACTCCCGAGCCACCGGTTTGTAACGCAAGCGTGGGACGGCTTGTGTCCTGAAAATCCGGACAGGAGATGTCGCTTATACTCGTACGAGCATTTTTGATTCCATTACTCGGAGCGCAAATGAACCTGGTTAATCATCAATTCCGGCTGGCCGCACGGCCAGTAGGTCTCCCGAAACGTACTGATTGGACGTACACAGAAGAGCCGGTGGCTGATCCTGGTCCGGGCCAATTGGTGATTAAAATCCTGTATTTATCACTGGATCCGGCGATGCGCGGATGGATGAACGATGCCCGCTCATACATTGAACCGGTCAAGATTGGCGATGTGATGCGGGCTGGCGGCGTTGGCCGCGTAGTTGCATCAGCCAACCCGGCATTCGCCGTGGGTGATTTCGTAACCGGAGTTTTAGGTGTGCAAGAATTTGCAACATCTGACGGTAAAGGCCTCACCAAGGTGAACCCTGAGATCGGCGGAAAGCCGGTTCCTTTGCCGGTATTCATCAGCGCATTGGGCATGCCGGGACTCACCGCCTACTTCGGCCTGCTCGATGTTGGCCAAGCCAAGGCTGGTGACACCGTGGTTGTCTCCGGAGCTGCCGGAGCCGTTGGCACGGTGGTGGGACAGATCGCCAAAATCAAAGGATGCCGCGTGGTTGGCATTGCCGGTGGTCCGGAAAAATGCGGATACGTGGTGAAGGAACTGGGCTTTGATGCCTGCATTGATTACAAGAACGAAGATGTAAAAAAAGGATTGCAGCAGCATTGTCCCAAGGGTGTGAATGTTTATTTTGACAATGTTGGCGGCGAAATTCTGGATGACGTACTGATCTTCCTGGCACGCGGCGCACGAGTTGTAATCTGTGGCGCCATCTCACAATACAACAGCACCACAGGCGTGAAAGGCCCGGCAAATTATCTTTCTCTGCTGATGAACGGCGCGCGCATGGAAGGCTTTGTTGTTTTCCACTTTGCCGCGCGCTATGCGGAAGGCATTCGCGAAATGGCAACCTGGATGGCGCAGGGAAAGTTGAAATCGAAAGAAGACATTGTGGAAGGACTGGAAACATTTCCGGAAACGTTGTGCAAGCTCTTCCATGGAGAAAACCTCGGCAAGCTGGTATTGAAGGTGGCCGACTGAAGTTTTCAAGCGCTGCAAGCGTACTAAAAATGGATTCAGTTTTTTTGAATGCACGTTTGCATGCCTGGATTCTCTTGTCAGGTTGATCCCATCCGAAGGAGAAACTTTCATTAAGAATTGAAAAGGAATCGTGCAAGAAAATGCGGGGGCTGCATTTCCAACACGTGCAAACGAAGGTTAGGAAATTTTCATCCATTTTAGCTTTGCTCGATAGGCGGAAAGGGCGAAGAACACCATCGTTGTTGAGTTTTGCGCAAATCCCATAAAGGTGTTGCCCGCAGAGACGATAAACAATTCAAGTACAGCCGTGTGCCTTCCATGAGTCCGGGCGATCACGCAGGACATTCGTGCTCAATTTTTGGATGAATCCCTTTTAAGGAGGTTCGTGAAGCTAAGTCTGCGTAAGACGATCTAGTGAGCTCTCTTCCGGGATTTCATTTCCCGCTGCTTGGCTCAGCTCTCGTTTTCAGTCTGGCAAAAGGCATCTTCCCGCCCGGGAATACTCTCTCACTTGGCGGGATAGATATTAGGAGGAATAACAATGGCAGACGAAACACTTGATCTGTTGAAAGATCTGATTCAGACCTGCAAAGATGGCGAAACCGGTTACGCGCATGCGGCCGGAGTTGCGGAAGATCCACAACTAAAGGCTTATTTCAGCGAGGAAAGCCTGGAACGCGCACGCATGGGCCAGGAACTTAGACTTGAAGCGGAACGGATGGGTGACAAGCCTGACGTTTCCAGCAGCGTCTCTGCTGTCTTGCATCGCGTTTGGTTTGAAACCAAGGCAACTATCGGTCTGGGTGACCAGTCAATTCTGAACAGCGTTGAACAGGGCGAGGACGCAGCCAAGAGAGCTTATGAGAAAGCTATCGCTGCCCAGCTTCCCAATGACCTGCGCCTGAATATCCAGAAACAGGCTGACAGCGTGCTCCGGGCCCATGATTACGTCCGCGATATGCGCGACGGCCACGCGCAGCCGGGAGAAAAAGCGGCCTAACCAAAGCATTCAACGTTTATTCTCGGAGGCCCGGGGCGCGCTACTGCTCCGGGCTTTTATATTGCCCTTTGGACGGTTTTACAAACCTTTGCACTGCGCACAAACTTTTTCCCTGTTTTTCCAAATATATTTAATAATGTTGTCTTCGCGATTGCGATTGGAGCCTAGCCATCATGGTCCACACTGGTCGTCACTTTCTGCAGATTCCTGGTCCCACCAACGTCCCTGATCGTGTTCTGCGTGCCATGGACCGCCCTGTTCTGGATCATCGCGGACAGGAGTTCGCCGAACTGGGCAAGGAAGTTCTTGAAGGTGTCCGGACGATTTTTCAGACGCGCGGCCCGGTTGTCATCTTTCCCGCGTCAGGAACCGGCGCGTGGGAAGCCGCCATTGTGAACACCCTTAACCCGGGTGATCGCGTGTTGATGTTTGAGACCGGGCACTTTTCATCGCTGTGGAAACAGGTGGCAGAGAAGCACGGACTGAATGTGGAATACGTCCCGGGAAACTGGCGCAGGGGCGCCACCGCGGCCGACGTGGAAACACAACTGACCAACGACCGGCAACATAGCTTCAAGGCCGTGATGGTAGTACACAACGAAACGTCCACCGGTGTCACCAGCCGAATTGCTGAAATTCGCAAAGCAATGGATCGGACGAAACATCCCGCTCTGCTGATGGTTGACACCATTTCTTCGCTCGGCTCCATGGACTATCGCCATGAAGAATGGGGCGTCGACGTGACGGTGGGCGGCTCGCAGAAGGGTCTGATGTTGCCGCCGGGACTCAGCTTCAACGCGGTCTCTGAGAAAGCCGTGGCAGCCAACCAGCGTTGCTCCATGCCTCGTTACTACTGGGATTGGATGGAAATGCTTAAGCCCAACCAGAACGGATTCTTCCCTTACACGCCGGCCACTAACCTTTTATATGGGTTAAAAGAGGCCATTGCCATGTTGCATGAAGAAGGTCTGGCCAACGTGTTTGCCCGACATGCGCGTCACGGGCAGGCCGCGCGCGCCGCTGCAAAGGCGTGGGGTTTGGAAATTGTGTGCGAAGAGCCGGCGGAATATTCCAATTCGCTGACCGCAATCTTTGTTCCTGAAGGCCATGACGCGGACCATCTGCGTGAAGTGATTCTGCAGAATTTTGATATGTCACTCGGCGCGGGACTTTCCAAGTTGGCAAAGAAGGTCTTCCGCATCGGACACCTGGGTCACTTCAATGACCTCACGCTGATGGGGACACTGAGTGGAGTGGAGATGGGGTTGCAGCTCGCCGGCGTTCCGCATAAAGACGGAGGCGTTTCAGCAGCCATGAAATCACTGGTGGCCTCGGCTAGAAAGTCAGAACCTGTATTGGCAAAATAAAAAATCAACAGGCACGTAAGACTGGAGGCGTTTTGCAGCGCAGAGGTATATTCTCAGCAACGTCGTTCGTGCTTTTCCTGATGTGTGTGATGTACGGCATTACATACATTGATCGCGTCAACGTGAGTACCGCGGCCAGCGTTTTTTCCAAGGAACTTCACCTCAACAACACGCAGGTGGGCTTCATTTTCTCTGCGTTCGCCTACCCTTACCTGATTTTTCAGATCATTGGCGGGTGGGTGAGTGACAAATTCGGCGCGCGCCTGGCGCTCACGGTCTCCGCAGTTATCTGGGCGGGCGCAACGCTGGCAACTGGATTTGCCGGGACTTTTACCACTATCGTGCTTGCCCGCATTCTCCTGGGTTTTGGTGAAGGCGCAACCTTCCCCACCGCGACGCGCGCCATGTCAGACTGGGCGCCAGCTTCTAAGCGCGGCTTTGTTCAAGGTGTCACCCACTCGGCGGCTAGACTGGGCAATGCCCTCACGCCTCCTCTGGTCGCGTGGCTCATCGCTCTGACAAGTTGGCGCGGATCCTTTATTGCTCTCGGTATCATGAGCATGGCGTGGGCCGTGGTGTGGGGCTGGTATTTCCGCAACGATCCCGCATCTCACAAATCCGTCACCCAGGAAGAATTAGCGAGGTTACCAAAATATAATCCTGCTCGACGCAAAGACAAGGTGCCGTGGCGGGCGCTCACCAAGCGCATGTTCCCTGTAACCCTGGTCTACTTCTGCTATGGCTGGACGCTCTGGCTTTATCTCGCCTGGATTCCATCCTTCTTCCTGCATAGCTATAAACTCGATCTCAAGAAGTCTGCGCTGTTTTCCGCGGGCGTTTTCTTTGCCGGCGTGATCGGCGACACGTTTGGCGGCATTGTCAGCGATCGTATCTATGCGAAGACGGGCGACTCTGACAAGGCACGGCGCAATCTGGTAGTCATCGGCTTTCTCGCCTCCCTCGCCTTCATGGTGCCGATTATGTTTTTTCACAACGTCACCTACGCTGCCATCTGCCTGAGCGCCGCGTTCTTCTTTGCTGAATTCACCATCGGACCCATGTGGGCGATTCCCATGGACATTGCTCCTCGCTTCTCCGGTTCGGCCAGCGGGCTCATGAACACCGGCTCCGCCGCTGCCGCGATTCTTTCTCCTCTGATTGGTGGAATGATTGTTGATAAGACCGGTAACTGGGAGCTACCGTTCGTTGGCAGCATTGGGCTCCTGCTTTTCGGCGCCGTCATGGCGTTCTGGATGAAACCCTCCAACCAATTGCCTGATCCCACGCCCGCAGAGCAGGTGGCCGCCTGAGCGATCTAACGCAAATCGCGCCGCTTCCACCCAGTTCCCATGCCAGGCCGGTGGATACTTTTTCTCAGGCGGCGCAATTGGAAGCGGCACTAAAACAAAAGGTGCGCGGAGAAGTCCGCTTTGATCGCGGCAGCCGTGCACTGTACGCCACCGACGGATCGAACTACCGCCAGTTCCCCATCGGACTGGTCGTACCACTCGACGCCGAAGATGCCGTTGCCGCTGTTGCCGTGTGCCGCCAGTTCGGAGCACCTGTGCTATCGCGTGGCGCAGGCACAAGCCTGGCGGGCCAGTGCTGCAACGTGGCTGTGGTGCTGGACTTCACCAAGTACATGAATCAGGTTCTTGAGATCGATCCAGAGCGCAAATTCGCACGCGTTCAACCCGGCGTCGTTCTGGATACTCTGCAGCGACAGATCAAGAAGCACAATCTAATGTTTGCTCCGGACCCTTCCACTCACAGCCGCTGCACCATCGGCGGCATGATCGGTAACAATTCCTGCGGCACGCACTCACTTCTGGGCGGCAAGACCGTGGATAACGTGGAAGAACTTACCATCCTTCTTTATGACGGCACGCAGATGAAGGTGAGCGCCACCAGCGAACCTGAGCTGCTTTCGATCATCCGGGCCGGCGGACGCCAGGGAGAAATTTACCGCAAACTGAAAGCCATTCGCGATGGCAATGCTGGACGCATACGCGCGGGCTATCCACAGATTCCTCGGCGCGTCTCCGGGTACAACCTCGACGAACTTCTGCCTGAACGCGGCTTCAACGTCGCGCGCGCTCTGGTGGGAACGGAAGGAACCTGTGTTGTCATTCTTGAAGCCACAATCAAGCTGATCAACAATCCTCAACATCGATCACTCGTAGCTCTGGGTTTTGACGATGCCTTCATCGCCGCTGACCACGTCCCGGAAATTTTGCAATTTAAGCCAATCGGCCTGGAAGGCGTGGAAGGCAGCATCATTGATGGGCTCCGCCGCAAAAATGCTCCGCACATGGATCTACTGCCGAAAGGCCACGGATTTTTGCTGGTCGAGTTTGGCTCGGACGATCCTGCCACTTGCCGCCAGAGCGCTGAGCAGCTGGTCGAGCGCATGCGGCAAATTGCCAAGCCGCCGGGCTCTCGCATCTATACCGCCGAAGAATCCAGACACATATGGCAGATTCGCGAGGCTGGTCCGCGCGCGGCTGCCTTTGCTCCCGGCGCTCCCGCGGAATGGGAAGGCTGGGATGACGCCGCCGTCGCTCCGGAAAAACTTGGCGCTTACCTGCGCGACATCCGCAAGCTGATGGACGAATACGGATATCGCGGCGCGTTCTACGGTCACTTTGGCCATGGCTGCATACACATGCGCGTGAGCTTTGACCTGGAAAGTGAATCCGGCATTCGCAATTATTCAGAGTTCGTGAACCGCGCGGCTGATCTGGTGGTGAGTTATGGTGGTTCGCTCTCGGGCGAACATGGTGACGGCCAATCACGCGGAGCGCTTCTACCAAAGATGTACGGCCCGGAACTGATGGCGGCTTTTCGCGAATTCAAGTCTGCCTGGGACCCCGGCAACAAAATGAATCCGGGCAAAGTGGTCAATGCCTATTTGCCGACGGAGAATCTACGTCTCGGCGCAGACTACAAACCATTGCAGCCGAAAACTCATTTTCAATTTCCTGATGATGATGGCTCTCTGGCAAAAGCTACCTTGCGCTGCCTGGGGCTTGGAGCCTGCCGCAAGCAGGAGGGCGGCACCATGTGTCCGAGCTATCTCGGCACCATGGAAGAAGAGCACAGCACGCGCGGACGCGCTCACATGTTATTCGAGATGCTTCAAGGTGAGATCGTCGACGGCGGATGGGAAGATGAGAACGTCAAGAAGTCTCTCGATCTGTGCCTCTCATGCAAGGCGTGCAAGACGGAGTGCCCGGCCAACGTTGACCTGGCCACGTATAAGGCTGAATTTCTCTCACACTATTATGAGCGCAAGCGTCGCCCCTTGCATGCTTATGCATTTGGGATGATCGATCGCTGGGCGAAGCTCGCGTCTTTCACTCCGTGGCTGGCAAACTGGGCGTCCACCGCGCCGATCATCGCCCCACTCATGCGCAAGAGCCTGGGTCTGGCTGGCGAACGCAAACTCCCTCGCTTTGCTGGTGAAACATTCAAACGCTGGGCCAGCAAGCGCAAAATAACGTCGGTTGAGAATGCCGTCTTTTCGACTGGGGCCACACCAACGCGCAGGCAGGTGGTTCTCTGGGCAGATACATTCAACAACTTCTTTCATCCGAAAACCGCTCAGGCTGCGGCGGAAGTTCTTTCTCGCGCAGGCTTTGAGGTCTTTGTGCCGCAGCAGCATCTCTGCTGCGGACGCCCTCTCTACGACTTTGGCATGCTGGATCGTGCCAAAGAGTATCTGCAGCGTATCCTCGTTGCGCTGGGCGGTGCAATTGATGCCGGACTTCCGGTGATCGTGCTGGAGCCAAGTTGCGCATCCGTCTTTCGCGACGAACTTTGCAACCTCTTTCCCACCGATGCGCGAGCACAGCGGCTGCAAAGTCAGACCGTCTTGCTCAGTGAATTCCTGCAGAAACACGCTCCCGATTGGCAGCCTCCGCAGCTTGCCTTCAAAGTTCTGCTTCATGGACATTGCCATCACAAATCATTGATGAAGATGAATGACGAGGAAGCACTGCTCAAGAGAATGGGAGTTGAACTGGAGTCGCCGGACAGCGGGTGCTGCGGCGTGGCCGGACCGTTCGGCTTTGAGCAGGAGAAATATGCTCTATCGCAAAAGATCGGCGAACGTGTGTTGTTGCCAGCCGTGCGAAAGGCTACCGCAGACACTCTGATTGTGTCCGATGGGTTTAGTTGCCGCGAGCAGATTGAACAATCCACCGGCAGGCAGACTTTGCATCTGGCAGAGTTGATCCAGCTTGCGTTGAACAAGTAGCTTAGCTAATTGATTTTTCTGGCTTCAGCCAGCATTTCGCCGGCACGTGCGCGAACACGGATATCTTCAGCGAAGTTGGTCCAACGGACGATTCCATTCTGGTCTACCAGAAACTCTGCCGGCCTTGAGACATTGCTGCCGCTCGGGCCCGCGCCCGCGTGCAGCAGATGATATTGCTTTGTCGCGGCTGTGTCCGGATCTGACAGCAGCGTAAATGTGTATCCCGCCTTCTTGCTCAAGTCCGCCGAAACTTCTGGCTGGTCAACGCTGATGGCAACGGGCCGTACGCCCGCGGTCTTGAAATCGCCTAGCTGTTTCTCCACACCTCGTAACTCGAGGTTGCAGAACGGTCACCAGTAGCCGCGATAAAAAATCAGCAACACAGCTTTCGGCTTCTCCGTTGAATCCGGCATGGGCGAGGAGAGCAGCTGCGCCAGAGTTACCGGAATACCTTTGGTATCGCGAAGAGAAAAATCCGGGGCCTTTTGTCCCACTTGTGGTGCAGCACCTGGCGGCGGAAGCTTGCGCGCAACAACCGTAAACAACAGCGAGGAGGCAAGTAGCAGGACTGCGAGGACGCTCAACGTCCACCCAGCAGCTTTGCTGCGACGCATTTCCGGATTAGTCTGGCTGCGCCTGAGCGCCTTCACACAAAAGAAAACAGCCAAAATCGCCAGCAACACGGTAAGCCACGGCAGTGCCCTCGGCGCTGGCACAGCAGAGAAGAGCGCGGGAATATTTGTGACCACCGCTGCGATCAGCAGAACTGCACCAAGCCACAGAGCTGAATTCACTTTATTGTTTGCCGTTTCCGTCATGCAGCGCGATTTTAGCAGCCGCTACTCTGGTCAGCAATACCGCATATGCCAGTGCCTGCATCTCACTGTGCTGGACACGACGCACGATGACATCCGTGAGTGACTTACCTAAAGACGAAGTGACATACACTAAAAAGAAAAGAGACGATGAGCGAACTGATCCGCAACCATAAGAAGGCCACCGCGGCTTTGATCTTTGCGGGACTGGCGCTTCTTTGTCTCTCGATCTTTCTTGCCGTCATCATCCAGCATTGGCCGTTCAGTCAAGCCAGCAGCGCTGATCGCCTGCAACGAGCGCTGAATTCGACAGTGGAAATCAAGAATTTTCGTCAGACTTGGTTTCCTTTTGCAGGGTATGTTGCTGAAGGCGTTACCTTCCGGCGGCAACTTGCGGATGGGAAGACGGCTGTCCCATTTCTTACCATCAACAAATTAACCGTGCAGGCCAATTATTTTGATTTGTTGCGCAAACCGCACCGGCTGCGATTGCTGCTGGCCGAGGGTGCGTACATTTTTATCCCGGAGGGCGGAATCAACCTGACATCGCAAAATGCGAAGAAGTCAGATCCGATCGTTATTTCCGAGCTGCGGGTCGAACAGGCCACGCTGGACGTTGGCGCTTCGACACATGAGCAAGGCCCACTCAGATTTAATGTCCATTCAGCGCGATTTCTGAATGTAGGACCGGATTCAACGGTTGCATTTAACTCAAGCGTTCATATTCCGGAACCACCGGGCGAAGCGGAGGCCAAAGGATGGATTGGCCCGTGGCGCAATGATCGAGGATCGGCGCGCAGCACGCCCATCACGGGAACCTATACTTTGAGCAAAGCAAATCTTGGTCACTATGCAAGTCTGGACGGCATTCTTTCCTCCCAAGGTGAGTTTTCCGGCACGCTGGCAAGACTCAACGTGAAGGGCGCCACCACGTCCCCCGACTTTGGCGTGCGTGAAAGCAAGCACCATTTCCAGGTCAATACTCATTTTGTGGGCACGGTTGACTTGCGAAATGGTGACGTGGATTTGCCCACTCTGCAGGCGAGCATTGGCAAGACCGCCTTTGTCGGCTCGGCAAGGGTAGGCGGTGAGCCCAAAGCCATAACCTTGAATGTGCCTCAAGGAACGGGTGAAGTGCAGGACCTCATCCTTCTTTTTTCTGCCGCCGCCCGCTCGCCGATTACCGGCCCCATCGCTTTTTCAACAAAGGTAGCCCTGCCGCCGGGAGACAGACCTTTTACTCAACGAGTACTGCTGGAGGGAAAGTTCGATATTGACCGGGCGCACTTTACGTCGGCTGGCACGCAACAGGGCGTGGACAAACTGAATGCCGAAGCCCAGGGCGAGCACAGCGAACTGGCCAAAGAGAATGACACGGT
>Ga0209863_10000684_pt1 | contig 15392 bp, 7 predicted proteins | sample OrgsoiDNA2013046_FD_185796 | JGI IMG/M metagenome (GOLD analysis project Ga0209863, IMG submission 185796) | Permafrost soil microbial communities from the Arctic, to analyse light accelerated degradation of dissolved organic matter (DOM) -... | ecosystem: Environmental > Terrestrial > Soil >...
AATGAATTCCATAAGGTCCGTTTTTCGTTTTGATTGCTTCAGGTTGGTCCGATCAAAAAACAGATGGCCTTACAAGGGTTGGATAAAAGTTGTTTTAAGGTAAGAATAGAATAACCAGGATAGGTTTAATCAGAGGAGGTGAATAGTACGGATAGTTACAAGGTAAAAACTATTTTTTACAGATCAAAGGGCCTGCTATGGGTTTTTATTTTATTTAATCATTTTTGGTCCCGCGCCACGCCCTACCTTTGCCGGCTAATCCTGGAAGTATATGTTCAGAACGCATACCTGTGGCGAGTTAGGGCTGGCAAACCTAAACCTGGAAGTAACCCTCGCCGGATGGGTCCAAACCCTGAGAAAATTTGGAAGCATAACCTTTATTGACCTCCGTGACCGCTATGGGATTACCCAGTTATTATTGGATGAAACCCAGCATGATGCCCTGGCCGCAAGCCCGCTGGGCCGTGAATTTGTCATCCAGGCCACAGGAGTGGTTTCTGAAAGATCCAGCAAGAACTTCCAAATCCCAACGGGGGAAATAGAAGTAAAAGTAGAAAATATTACCATTCTGAATAAGTCGATGACTCCTCCATTTACGATTCAGGACGAAACAGATGGCGGGGATGACCTGCGGATGAAGTTCCGCTACCTTGACCTGCGGCGCCATGCTGTAAAAAAGAATATTGAACTGCGTTATGCCGTGAACCGGGCAGCCCGGAATTACCTGCATCAGAACCATTTCATGGATATTGAAACACCCTTCCTCATTAAATCGACACCGGAAGGAGCCCGTGATTTCGTAGTGCCTTCCCGCATGAATCCTGGTCAGTTTTACGCACTTCCCCAGAGTCCGCAGACTTTTAAACAACTGCTGATGGTCAGCGGTTATGACCGTTATTACCAGATTGTAAAATGTTTTAGGGATGAGGATCTGCGCGCTGACCGGCAGCCGGAATTCACGCAGATAGACTGCGAAATGAGCTTTATTGAACAGGATGATATCCTGCGGATGTTCGAAGGCCTGATCCGGTATATTTTTAAAGAGGTAAAGGGGATAGATTATACAGATGAGATTGAAAGAATGAGCTGGGAGGACGTGATGTGGATATATGGAAACGACAAACCGGATATCCGGTTTGGTATGAAAATCATCAACCTCAAATCGCCTGTAAAAATAAGAGGTTCGGTTGAAGCAGACGGTTTCCTGATCGCCAATGCCGGATTCCCGGTGTTTGACAATGCCGAGACGGTGCTTGCAATCGCTGTACCGGGCGGCGCTTTCTGGACGCGGAAACAGTTTGACGAGCTGGCGGACTGGGTTAAACGCCCGCAGATCGGCATGCAGGGACTGGTTTATATCAGGTATAATGAGGACGGAACGCTCAAGAGCAGTGTCGATAAATTTTATTCAGAAGAAAAACTGAAATCCATTGCCGGTTTCGCAAATGCGCAAAAGGGAGATGCCATACTGATCCTCGCCGGAAGGGAAGAAAAAACCCGTAAAGCGATCAGTGACCTGAGACTTGAACTGGGAGAACGGGGGGGTATGCGGAAGAAAGATGAATTTAAACTGCTCTGGGTGCTCGATTTCCCACTATTTGAATACAATGAAGAAGACAATCGCTGGGTCGCCCGGCACCATCCATTTACAGCTCCCAAGCCGGACCAGATAGCTACGATGATCAACAATGATCCCAGGATTGAAGATGCAGCCTTATATCTCGGTCATCCTTATGCGAATATCAAGGCGAATGCTTACGATATGGTATTGAACGGGAATGAGATCGGTGGCGGATCCATCCGGATCTTCCAGCGGGAATTGCAGGAAAAAATGTTTGATGCCCTTGGGATGTCCCGTGAAGAAGCCAATCACAAATTCGGTTTTTTGCTCGGCGCTTTTGAATACGGCGCGCCGCCTCACGGCGGGATTGCTTTTGGATTCGACCGGCTTTGCGCCATCCTGGGAGGTAGCGAAAGCATACGCGACTTCATAGCCTTCCCCAAAAATAACAGTGGCCGCGACGTGATGCTGGATGCGCCCTCAACCATTGATAAAAAACAGTTGGAGGAACTGTCCATTTCAATTCAATCCGGGAAAGAATAAAATTCAGTCAACCCAGCCCGCCGCAGGCTGGCGATCGCAATACATCTGTCAATTCGTGATCTTAGGGGGCTTAACAACCTGTGTATCACTTTCAATATACGGCAGTTTATAACCTCCCGAATCCAAAACCGTTTTGGGAAATGCTTTTCGTAAAGCTGGCCAGTCTTTTTTATCCACCGCGGTTTGGTATAAGTATACGGATTGAAGTTTTTTCATAGCTGCCAGTTTCATGACGCCGGCTGAAGTTATTTTCGTACCGACAAGATTGAGTGATTGCAGATTTAACAGTGCACTCAGATATTCCATCCCTTTGTCAGAAATATGGTCATGATCCAATTGCAATTCAGTAAGGTTTGTGCATTGCGCTATGACTACAAGTGCGGAATCCGTAATAGCTGTATGGCCGATTTTTAACCAGACCAATTGTTTTTTTAATGGCAATAATAAATGCATGTCTTTATCGCTGAAATCATCAGAACCAATAAAATTGGCTGCAAGGAAATGATTGTTTTGTGCCACAGGAACGATTATGATCCCCCTGTCTCTTAATCGCTGGATAGCTTTTGAATCCGCTTCTTCAACGGTTTCAGACGGAAATACGGGAGAATTTTTTTTCACTTCTTCCGTATTTTGCAAATCATTCAGTATAGGTTTTATTTTTTCCGGCTGTTGAATATCTTTTACCATTTTAGTAAAATCAGCTCCCTGGTTTATCCACCATTGCAACAGGGCAGTTTCTTTTTCATTTAATTGCGGTTTTTCTTTTGGTGGCATATGATGTTCTTCTTCCCTGGGAGATGAAACCCGCTTGATGAGTTCGCTTTCATCAGCCTTGCCAGGAATAATCACAACACCGTCCTTCCCGCCTTTTATCATCAGGTCGGCCTGATCGAGACGTAATTTGCCTTTCTGTTTAACAGTACTATGACAGCTGTAACATTTGTCCTGAAAAATGGGTTCGACCACATCCGCGTAAACGCGTGCCTGCTGAATATCAGGAATCGGTTTCCGTTTTATTTTTCGAATGGCTCCATCGTCTGTTAAATTTTCCAATGGCTTCGTCAGGTAATCTGAGCCGTGTGTGAGTGAACCTCCCAAATGTCCGGTTACTATTAACAATAATCCCATCATGATGGCCGAAGGAGCCTGCCATTTAACAAGAATATTTTTTTTATTCAGATAGAATATTCCTAAAGAAATGACCGCCACACTGATACCCATCCACTGATGCATCTGAACCAAATTTTCATCATAATCCCCCGTGCCGGATAACAGGTAGCCGGTAATGCAGGTTGCGATAGCGCTGATCATTCCAATTAATAAAATAATATGAACGGCGGCCCGAAGGTGATTGAATTTTTCTTTTCGCGACAACCACAGGAATACGCAGGCTAAAAATAAAATGCCGATTGGCAGGTGAACGAGTACCGGATGCAGATGCCCAATGAATTCTGTAACAGTTAAAACCACCGGTTAATTTTTTAGGGCAGGTAGCGCTTACGCAATAAGTTCATCATAAATACATTGATGGCCCACTGATCAGCGACGGGCTGCAGGGTATACGGGAGGGCAGGCATATAATAAGGAGGTCCGAATTCTGTCAGTATGGTCATCCGCTGACCATTTTTCTTTTTTTGTTCCATTACTTTATCCCACCACGCCAGATGTGATTTTACAGCATCATCCCATTCCGGCGCCCTGGGATCATTTACCTGCGGGCTTTCGGGATGACCAATCCGGGCATGGATATGATCCACCCGGGATAAGGCAAGATCAACGGTTTCTTGCTGGTCATCCAATAAAGACTCATGCACATTACACCAGTGGGATATATCCAGGGTCATGCGGAGTTCCGGAATTTTTTCAATGTATTGGCGGGCAACAGGCGCGGAATAAAGTATCCTGGAACGATGTGTTTCATGGCAGATGATCAGTCCTGTTTTTTTAGACAGTTCCGACGTGTGATCAATAAATGTTTTATTCTGATCAAAACTAAAATAGTCTCGGCCCGAGTGGCAGTTAATATACAAGGGCCGTTGCACTGTCTGGTATGCCGCTTCGTCAATCATTTTTACAAACTGATCAAAATGTTTTTGATATTGACGGTCTGATCCCGCACATAGAAATCCTACTTCCAGCTGATATTTTTTTAGTGAGGCAAACAATTCATCCTGCGCTTTTTTATCCATCGGCCACCAGACCTCCATGCCATCATAACCTTCCTGTTTTATTTTGGCACAAAATGTATCAAGGCTTCCGGGAAAGCCCCAATTGGTTGCCAATATTTTTAATTCAAAATTTTTATTCATGGTGGATGTTAAGGGATGGGTTATTGAAAATGCGTCAAGTGCAGTTAGTAACATAATCGTTCCGGCTGATGTGCCTTTCCCTAAAAACTTTCTGCGGTTCAATCGTTTGTATTAAAAAATAAATGCTGCTTCATTTACTCTAAGCAATAATTTCATCAATTACCTTTCCGTGTACATCTGTCAGCCGGTACGGGCGGCCCTGGAACTGGTAGGTAAATTTTTCATGATCAAAACCGAGTTGATTTAATATGGTTGCCTGTACGTCGTACGGCGTCACTTTTCCACTAATTGTATTGTATCCGATTTCATCCGTTTCGCCATGGGAAAATCCTTTTTTTATGCCGCCACCCGCCATCCATATGGTAAATGCATCTACATGATGATCCCTTCCTTTAAAAGGATTTTGTTTCCCCTCGCGGTTTTCCTGCATCGGGGTGCGTCCAAATTCCCCGCCCCAGATAACGAGGGTATCTTCCAGCAATCCTCTTTGTTTCAGATCCAGGATCAAAGCGGTCATTGACTTATCCACCTGCCTGCACTTATTGATAAAACCGATATCAATCGCCAGGCTGGCATCACTTCCGTGACTGTCCCATCCCCAGTCGAACAATTGTACAAACCGCACGCCTTTCTCCACTAGTTTTCTGGCAAGCAATGCATTGTTTGCGAAGCAGGCTTTATTGGGCTCTGTGCCGTACATCTCATGAATATAGTCCGGTTCGTCATTTATATTCATTACGCCGGGCACGGATATCTGCATTCTGTATGCCATTTCATATTGGGAAATGCGGGACAATATTTCGGGGTCATTATATTCTGTATACTCCTGCCGGTTCACTTCATTAATGGCATCTATGGATGCTTTTCTCAGATCACGACCCATCCCTTCGGGATCTTTTATGAATAAAACCGGATCACCTTCACTCCTGCACTGAACACCCTGATAAACAGACGGCAGGAAACCGCTTCCCCAGATGCTTTTGCCCGCATCGGGGAATTTGCCGCCTGATGTAAGCACCACAAATCCCGGCAGGTTTTGGTTCTCCGTGCCCAAACCGTAGGTAACCCAGGACCCCATGCTTGGCCGGCCCAAACGCGGACTTCCGCTATGCATCAGCAATTGCGCCGGCGCATGATTGAACTGATCGGTCGTGACCGCTTTTAAAAAGCTCACTTCATCAGTGATGGTTGAAAAATGAGGCAGAAGTTCGGATATCCATGCACGGGATTCTCCATATTGTCTGAATGTTGCCTGAGGCCCCAGCATCTTGGGTACCCCGCGTATAAATGCGAAACGCTTTCCTTCCAGAAATGATTTCGGACAATCCTGCCCGTTCAATTTTAAAAGGTCCGGTTTATAGTCGAATAATTCCAATTGAGAAGGCGCCCCGGCCATGTGTAAATAAATTACGGACTTTGCTTTTCCCGGGAACATAGGCAATTTAGGTGCAAGCGGGTGAGCCGGATCAAACACCATATTGCTGCTATTTCCGGATGAGTCAAAGCTGCAACCCGGAATAAGGGAACCAAGGGCCAATGCGCCAAATCCCATGGCACTCTCTTTTAAAAAATGCCTCCTCGTAAAAAACTGCGCCGTTCTTTCATTGGCCTCTTTCAGCAATTGTTGATTCCTCAATTCTTTTTGTGTCATATTCAGTTCCTTCTTTGCCGGTTAATTTTTCGTAATCCATTCATCCAGGTTCAGCATCGCATTCGCCACCACAACCAGTGCAGCTGTTTCAGGATTATTATGTTCATCCATTTCGCCGATCAGATCACAGGTTTTATCCTTGTCATTTTTAAAATGATCCAGTGATTCAAAATACAACTTTTCCAGGACGGCTAATTTGGCTTGCGGGATGGGTTTATACATCATCCTTTCATATCCATCGCTGATTTGATTTGCCGGCTTGTTGCCTCCCATTTTTTGCATTCCATATGCAAAATGACGGGCGGCATTTAAATAAGTAGAATCGTTCAGTGTAACCAATGCCTGCAGCGGGGTATTGGTCCTGATGCGGCGTGCCGTGCATACTTCCCTCGCTACACCATCGAAGGTCATCATGGAAGGATAAGGTGCCGTGCGTTTCCAATACGTATATAAAGCACGGCGGTATTGATTCCCATTGTTGCTTTCTTTCCAGTCTTCTCCATTCCACGGAGAAAGCCAGATGCCTTTTGGTTGAAACGGCATTACACTGGGGCCATACATTTTTACGCTCAGTAAACCGCTGACTGCTAACGTCTGGTCCCGGACCTGCTCAGCAGACAATCTCACCCTGGCCCCTCTTGCATATAATTTATTAAAAGGATCTTTTTCCAACAGATCGGGTCTGACTTTCGAATCCTGGCGATAAGTGGCTGACATCAGAATTTCTTTTAATAGTTTTTTGATACTCCACTGGTAATCATTCATCAGCTTCCAGGCCAGCCAGTCCAATAATTCGGGATTGCTGGGTACCGCTCCCTGTGTACCAAGGTCTTCCAGTGTTTCTACCAGGCCGGTTCCGAAAAGCTGCTCCCACAATCGGTTTACGATCGTGCGGGCAGTGAGTGGATTTTCTTTGCTGGTGATCCACATCGCCAGTCCCAACCGGTTATGAGGAGCATTCAAGGGCAATGGAATCAATGAATGCGGTACGTCAGGTTTCACTTCTTTTCCCTGGACCAGCCAGTTCCCTCTTTCAAAAACATGCGAAGTGCGGTGCATGTCTGCGGGATTGTCCATCATGATCGGTGTAGTGGGCACATCTGCTTTTAGTAAGCGCCAATAACTTTTTTGAATGGAATCATATCCCGGTTTATCTGATCCCGGCAGGGTTTGCGTAAAATAAAACCAGTCAAATTCCAAACCGCTGTCATCGGGTTTCTTCAGGTTATGATTGATATAAGTAAAATACAAATCATGAACACCCGGCGTAACCGGAATCTGTGTTTGTGCAATCGCCCAACCATCCCCTTTCGTAGAATCGACATGGATTGTTTTAACGATGGGCCCGTTTACTTTGTCCAGATGTATGGTCCATTCGCCCCCTTTTACCAGACCCGCATAACGAAAAATTAAAGAATTTTTCATATCCATGTCAACATGCTTTAGCCGCGCGGATGCATGATTACGGAAAATAAGCCATTTCGTATCAGCCAGTTCACTGTTTACAAACTGGTCGGCCTGCAGGGAATTGATAGCCGGCTGCCATGTTTTTAAAAATATATTTACTTCCTTCGCTTTGACGGGTGAAACATTATTATGAATCCAGCTTATAACCTTCTGAAGGCTGATACTGTCCGCTGAACTGTATTGACGTAATAACGGATAATCGGCATACGAATCTTCGTCGCGTGTGTCATTAAAAAAAGCCATGAATTTATAATATTCATCGTGAGTAAACGGATCATACGGATGGCTATGACATTGAACGCAGCCGAAAGTAGTGCCCATCAGCGCTTCCCAGGTGGTGTTTACCCTGTCCAAAACCGCTGCTGTACGAAACTCTTCATTTTCCGTTCCCCCTTCATCGTTGGTCATGGTATTTCGGTGAAATGCCGTAGCAATCAGTTGTTCGTCAGAAGGATCAGACAACAGATCACCGGCCACCTGTTCCGTTAGAAACCGGTCGTAGGGTTTGTCCTCGTTAAATGCATTGATCAGCCAGTCACGGTAACGCCAGATGGAACGCCCGGCATCTCGTTCGTATCCCTTGGTATCCGCATATCGCGCAAGATCCAGCCACATGGCCGCCCAGCGTTCCCCAAAATGCGGGGAGGCCAGCTGAGCATCCACCAGTTTTTCATATGCGTTCCGGGAACCATCGTTTAAAAATGATTGGGCGGTACTTTCATTGGCTGGCAGGCCGGTAATATCCAGACTAACCCTTCTCAACAGGGTTGCCTTATCCGATTCTCCGGTTGGTTTTATTTTTTCCTGTTGCAGTTTATCCCAGATAAAATAATCGATATCATTTTTTATCCAGTCTGGTTTGGAAGCTGGAAAGAGTCCGAAAAAATGTGATTTTGGTTCCGGCAGTTCAACCCGTTTCACCGGCAGGTAGGCCCAGTGATCACCCCATTTCGCTCCCTCTTTGATCCAGCGTTTCAGGATTTCTGTTTCTTCTGTTGTTAAAGGTTCATGTTTATAAGGCATCCGTTCTTCCGGATCCTTCAGGCCAATCCGGCGGATCATTTCACTTTTGTCCGGATCTCCCGGAACGATCGCGGGTTTACCGGATTCTGTTTTCCCCAGTGCTTCGGAACGGAACAGGAGACTGAAACCGGATTTGCGTCTCACCCCGCCATGGCAGGTGATGCATTTTTTATTGAAGATGGGTTTTACCTGTGCGTTAAAATCGATGGGTTTCGGATGGGTGCCCAAAATGAATAGCAGGACGGCGATCCCGAGGGTACCCATAACCAGCCCCCATTTCTTGTTTACAAGGAAAGATTTCACAACGGCAAACATATACCTGAAGTTACATTTTTTTCAGGGCGCCTGCTGTTAAATTCGCCTTCTAAAAAGAATTGATACTACTATTCCACAACTTTTATCATTCCGCCTCCGTTATATGAATGATATTCCCCATCATACATTGCGTCGGCGCTTACGGCCCCCATTTTAAAAACCCCCGGTGTTACGACGCGCACGGCATAATAATAATTCTGCCGGAGTGCTTCTGCATTTACAAAGAGGTTGATCCGGTCATCACGAACGTCCAGGGCAGTCGGGGTATACGCATCCCTGATCCAGTCCATTCCCGGAATATCTTTTGTTCTCGGGTTTTCAATCTCAAATCCCGCCGGCAACAGATCGGTAATCACAACATTCTGAATGTCGTTGCTGAATGTTTTCTCCAGACTGATCTGAACGATCACCAGTTCGTTTTGCTTAAAAGCATATCCGCTGATGGGTTTTCCATACCGGTCGAAAAAGCGCTTGCGGACTTTCAGATAATTATCGGATTCTTTCATCGTTCCGCTGGCCGATATGCCTTCTTCCTCCCAATAGTAATACAGGTTGCCCTTTCCGCTGACAGTGATTTCCGGCTTTCCTGCTTTTAACTGCACTGCATTCAGCCGCAGATCCGTTCCATTAAAATCCGCCATCTTCTTTCCCTGCATCCGGATCTCGGCCGTTGCACTGGAAATGCCCTGCTGTTTGGCAATTTTTCCCAATGCAAGAAAGCCAAATACAAGTTCCTGTGTACTGTACCAGGAACGCTGATTTAATTTGTCTGAAACGTGCTTCGCCATTTCGGGAATTTGCACATTGGCCGGATCCACGTCCAGCAGTATATCCAGCGCCATGGCTTCATCCCGGATATCAGATGAAAAGCTGCCTCCCGTTTCTGTATTCGCCACTTCTCCCGTAAAATGGCCCGGAAGGAATTGTTTAAAACTGTTTCTGTCGCCGGAAAGCGCATATGCCGCTGCGAGAAAATATTTGCAATCCAGACTCAGCAGCGAGGAGTTGGCTTTATAATAATTCATCAGCGAAATATTGGGTTTGGAATACAGGGCCAGCACATACAATCCGTAAATAACTTCTTTGGGAACGATCTTTTTAACCTGGTCACGGTTATAATAGTAATTGATTGTTTTTCTTTCCTTCAGAGTGGAATTAATATATCCCATCAGGGTCTCCAGCAGACTTTTATCTACATCAAATCCTGATTTACTGGCTTCCATCAGAAAATGGGCCGCATAAATACTCGTCCACCAGTTGGCGGTTTTTTCATCATCCCACAAAGTGAGGGCCCCATTATAAAGCTGGCGCATTTTTATTTTCCGGATCGCTTCCTGTACATTAAAATTTGCGGTGGTCCGGTTACCGGTGGTAACATGGAGGGCATCTGAAAGCTCACCAAAATATAACTGTGGAAATGCGGTTGAAACAGTCTGTTCCGTACATCCGTAAGGATATTCCAAAAGATCACCGAGGTATTTACCCAGGCCTGCGCCTGGAAAGCGCGTAATAAACAGCTGCCGGCTGATGCTGGAAGGAATATAATCGGCATTATCAAATCCTATCGTCTGTGTGGATCCTGCGGGTATACTGCCACTGCCGGTATTCTTTTGCAATGAGGCAGCCGGGCGGATACTGATTTCGGTTTCATCACTGAATTTTCCACCAGGTCCATTTACTTCCACGGATATTTTTCCGGTTCCGATCACCGGATTGGCTATAACGGTAAAGGATAGACGCTTTTCGCTGTGGGCTGGTATTGTGAATGAAATGGTTTTATTTCCGGAAACCACCACACCGCCACTGGCAATCACCGTTGCTGAACCGGGGGCCGTTCTGTCCGTGGTGTTGGTGATTGTTATGGGCGCAAGGATGGAATCGGAGGGACTTAAGAAACGGGGAAGGGCTGTGCTCAATACCAATGGGTCTGCCACTGTTATTTTCGATTCAGCAGAGCCAAACTGGTCGTTTCTGTAAGAAACGGCCATCAGCCGGAGCTCTCCCGAAAACTGTGGAATATTTATGTGAAACAGGGCGTCTCCATTTGCGTCAGTTTTTTGTATGCCGCTCCAGTATGAAATGATTTTGATACGTTTTGCAGGCATCGGGTTGGTCCGTTTGGCCATATCTGTTTCTGAATCCCCGCCTGTACTGCTTAAGCGTGCTTTCAGTTCAGGCAGGAGCAGGGGGTACATATCGTAATCGAACACGCCGAGCGCGCGGCGGCCGTAGAAATATGCATACGGGTCCGGCGTTTTAAAATCAGAAACCTGCAGAACGCCGTTATCTACTGCAGCGAGTGTAACTAAACTGTTTGGCGCTGCTTTTATTTTTACTTCCTGCAGTGTGCGGGACCTGACCGTTTTCTGCGCCTGAATTTCCACGGGGATCTTCCTGTTTTTATCTTCCACACTTACGTTTTCAAATCCATGGGCAACCGTTAAGGGGATATCTGAAATACCATGCGCTTTTATGAGTGTGGCGGTTATATAAGCATTGGGGACTGCTTCAGCTGTTAATTTTAATTCCGTACTGGCAGATCTCTTTTCAACATTCAGCCATTGATAACTGATCAGCTTATCTGTTTCGAGGGTTACGAGCATTCGTCCGTCGAAAGGAGCTTTGAAAAGCGCACGAACAGATTCTCCATTATAATATGCGGTCTTATCCAGCTGGATATCTATCTGTCCTTCGTTATTCACTTCAAAGGAAGAATTATCAGAACCCCAGGATCCGTAACTGTAAAAAGATTTACTCACGTAAGTATTGGAACCGGGAATGGCAACCCGAAATTCATATTCGCCTGCAGTGCGCGGCACAAAGGAGAAAGAGGTATTTTCTGCTGTTACTTTCACCATCGAAGAACTGATCAGCTTGTCTTCTTTCTGGGATTCATATCGGAAATAGCTGCCGCTTTTGCTGATCACGGTCCGGTATTCATGTTTGATGACGGAAACTTCAGCCGTTGCTGAAACGGGCTGTTGGATTTTATCCAGTGCCATCAGATGAAAGCCCACGGCCTGGTTCAAAGGATAATACCAGGATCCGTCATCGGCGATACCAAAGTAAACCGACTGCGAATAAATATTGGCGCTGGTAAGCCGGCTGACCGGCCGCCCTGTTTCATCAAAGACGGTGCTGTAAAAATCCGCCTGTAGCAATCCGATATTGAGGTACATATTTTCAACCAGGAATTTTTCACTGGCTTCACCTGCATCATTTGTCTTTCCTTCCCGGATTACCTTATCTGAAAATGTTTTCTGGTTGGAGAGACTGAAATTGTAGTTGTTATATTTCTTTGCAAAAAATGTTTTTTGTTTCAACTGGATCTCGCATTCATAATTCCGACCCGCCGCAGGAGGGCCGAAAAAGTTCATAGCCTGAATTTTTATTTCTGCGGTATTCCCGGGTTCATAGAATGGGGCATTTAGCGTTGCCGTCACTTTGATCCTGTCCGGAACAAATTCTTCCACATGGAATGGCTGCGTCGATAGTAAAACATCATTGGAAGTATATATTTCCAGAGAATAGGTTCCGGTGATGGACGTTACCGGCAGATCGATACTGCCGTCCAGGGATCCCTGGTTGTTGAGGGTTTTACGAAAGGTTTTAAATTCTTTTCCGTTCGGGAAAAGAAATTTTAATTTCATCGGAATTTCTCCGGGCGATTTCCAGGTATAATCGCGGACGATCGCGGAATAGTTTATTTTTTCGCCGGGCCGGTAAATATCCCTTTCCGGATAAATAAATGCATCTAAACCGGTCATATTCAGCGTTTTTCCACCCACGTCAAATCTTGAAGTATTTACGCGGGTCGTGCTGAAAGGCAGGTAGTTAAAATCATCTGATGTTTTTGCAATGATCATGGCCGGTTTAAATCCCGCAAATTCCCTGCGCAGGAATTGGATGGTCGCCACTCCCTGATCGTCTGAAGTGGCCATGCCGAGCACCTGATTATTCGCTCCGTAAGCAATCATATTCACTCCTTTCAGTGGTGTAGCTGATTGAATGGAATTTGCAAATACAATTATTTTTTCAGTGCCTTCTTTTGCGATGAGCCCGATATCTGATAAGGAAATATAACGGCTGTCCCGGACCCAATAGTCTTTTGCAGAACGGATCGCCACGTGATAAATGCCTTTGAATTCCGGCAATTTATCTTCCATGTCCATATGTAAGAGCCGGCTTCCTCCATATTTTGGCAGCAGGCGCGAATCTATATCTTTTTCATAGATCACATCTCCGGGCGTGAAACCGGCATTATCCTCATAGTAATTATTATCCCCTTCGTTTTCCTGCGGATAGTAGTTATTCCTCTGCGAAGAAAGCAGGTTGTTCTCATAGATCTTGGAAATGATCAGTTTAACTTTTTCCACGTTTGTTATGCGGACTTCAATATTCTTTTCACCCTTGCCGGACAAATAAATACCCTTGCTGTTTTGAAAACTGATGGATGGTTCGAGTGCGCCAAATGCCAGGTTATTGATATAATCTTCATTGAGTGTTCCGCCGATTTGTCCGTGTAATCCTTTTTTAAGGGTAAGCAAATATGTTTTTTCAATATTGAAACCATCACTATGAATGGTAAATCCGTTATCTGTTATTTCAGTATTGAATTTTACTGCAGGTTCCAGCTGAATATAGGATGCGAGACCGGTCGGGCTGATTTGCTGGCTGGTCGTAATCCGGATGGATCCGCCGGTTCCATCCGGACTGGCTTCCACTTCGTTGATATGTAAAGTAAAGGGAGATGGGATCAGGGCGTTCATCCCGGCTATTTCCGTTGTGCCATTACTGCCGCCGGCAGGAACCAATCCCTTATCCAGCTGAATTTTTATTTCATAATCTTTATCTGCGGCTGGAATATTCGCCAGCCGGACGGAAATTTTTGAAGAAGAAGAAAGTGTTTGAAGACTATATGTAACCGCTTTATCGTCGAGGGTTAAGCTTAGTTTATCTTTGAGCACGGAAGGTTCCACCGGATAATTAAAAAACAAATCCAGTTGCGGAACATAAATTTTACTGATTTCATCCTGCATCGCCCAGCTGCTGTAAGTGTTTTCTAATTTGAGTGAAGGGGTATGAAACTGAATATCATCTGCATGGCTGAAATGATTGTATTTGCTGAACTGCAGTATATCGTTGCTGAGTTCAGCCCGGTAATTCGTAGCGGGGAGAAGCGGTTGCGAAGGAGAAAAAACCAGTTCATCACCATGTTCCCAACGAAATTTACCCGCGATGGCCGGGAAGAAGGAAATATATTTAGTGGAATCCCATTGATTGATCAGTGAATCTGCGATCAGGGTTTTGTCGAAACGGAAAACCAGATTGGTCAGCGGAGCCACTTCATCTTTGGCATTGGTAAAATCCAGTTTGACCAGGTTCCGGTTACAGGATAATAAGAATACAGGAATAAGATACAGGAAGAAGAGGGAAGTTTTCAATCGCATCTGAAAGGGTTATATGGTTTGCTCCTGTTAATATACAAAAAAGCCCTGCTGACTCTTCACGCGCATGATGAAAATATCTCCTTATTTTTACGGGCACAAAATCATTCGACTCATGGCTTATCAATTACTTAAAGGGAAAAAGGGAATCATATTTGGCGCTTTGGATGAAAAGTCGCTCGCATGGAGAACCGCACTGCGTTGTCATGAGGAAGGTGCCGAACTGGTATTGACCAATGCCCCGGTCGCACTCCGGATGGGAGAGATTAATAAACTGGCAGCTGCGGTCCAAGCGCCGGTTATTGGTGCGGATGTGACCAAGTCGGAAGACCTGAAAAAATTATTTGAAGATTCCATGTTGCATTTCGGAGGTAAGATCGATTTTGTTTTGCATTCCGTGGGCATGAGTGTGAATATGAGAAAGGGGAAAGCGTATACAGAACTGGATTACGGGTTCAACCAAAAAACCCTTGACATATCAGCCATATCTTTCCACCGGGTTTTACAGACTGCCTATGAACTGGATGCGATTAACTATTGGGGAAGCGTCGTAGCGCTCACTTATATAGCAGCACAAAGGGTATTTCCGGATTATAATGAAATGGCGGATGCCAAGGCATTACTGGAAAGTATTGCCCGGAGTTTTGGATATTATTACGGGATGAAAAAAAAGGTCCGGATAAATACCGTCTCCCAGTCGCCAACCAAAACGACAGCCGGCAGCGGGGTAAAAGGATTTGACGGATTTCAGGAATATGCGGAGAAGATGAGTCCGCTGGGCAATGCCAGTGCAGACGATTGTGCCGGTTACCTGGCAGTTTTATTCAGTGACCTGACCAGGATGGTTACGATGCAAAACCTCTTTCACGATGGCGGTTTTTCTTTTACCGGTGTAACCGAAGCGGTGGTAAATCAGATTGAAAAAAATCACGCTGTGCTTTAAAGCTTAAAGCCCAAGGCCTAAAGCATAAAACTGCCTTTACTTAGAGTCGTTAATTATATTTAATTGTTCAGATAAAAAAAAGTCCTCTCAGAATATGAGAGGACTTTTACATAATAAATAGTTTTAGGCTTTA
>Ga0209863_10000685_pt1 | contig 15390 bp, 14 predicted proteins | sample OrgsoiDNA2013046_FD_185796 | JGI IMG/M metagenome (GOLD analysis project Ga0209863, IMG submission 185796) | Permafrost soil microbial communities from the Arctic, to analyse light accelerated degradation of dissolved organic matter (DOM) -... | ecosystem: Environmental > Terrestrial > Soil >...
CGCACCCGCGGAACAAAGGCAAGAGAGGAACCCCGAGGATGGTTGCGGCGTAAATGCAGTTTCAGGGAGTTTTCTCGAGAATCCCCTTTGTGTTCCTTCGTGTCCGTAGCCTGCCCTGAGCGAAGTCGAATGGGTGGTTAAACCGTTTGGCTCTTCGCTCCTAGCCCCGACCGTGAGGTCGGGGGTAAATGATACAAATTGCCCTACCTGCGCCGCGAGACTATCATCTAACCACTATGTCGTCTGAGCTTTACCGCCGCGCCGGAGAACTCTCCGCACAACACCAGCCGTTCGCCCTCGCCACCGTGGTCCGCGTGGAAGGCTCATCCTCGGCAAAGCGTGGCTCCAAGGCCCTGATCGATAAGCACGGCAAAATCATCCTCGGCTGGGTAGGCGGAGGTTGCGCGGAAAGCGCTGTCCGCAGTGAAGCCGTCAAATGCATCCAGTCGGAAAAGCCATCCCTGATCACCCTGGACATGCAGGATGAAGTTCTGGGCGTCGGCATGCCATGTGGAGGAATGATGGACGTCTACATCGAACCGGTCGTCCCGCAACCTCAACTGGTAATCGCTGGCCATGGACGCATCGCCGAAACCCTCGCCAGCCTCGGACATCTGCTCAGCTTCTCCGTTACCGTCCACGATCCCTCCGCCGAGCGCGATCGCTTCCCCCACGCCGATCACATCATCAACAAGGACTTTGACGTAAAACAAGTCTCCTTCGGCCCCCGGACTTACGTTGTGATCGCCACACTCCACAAGAACGATCATCTCTGGCTGCAACGCGCTCTTCAGGGCGAAGCCGCTTACGTCGCGCTGATTGCCAGCGCTCATCGCTCACGCCTTGTACTCGACTATCTCATGGAAGAAGGCATCTCGCAGGATGTCATCGACCGCGTCTGGGCCCCCGCAGGTCTCGATCTCGGCGCCGCCAACCCGGAAGAGATCGCACTCAGCGTCATGAGCCAGATCGTCGCTCTCCGCCGCGGCGGAACTGTGCTCTCGCTAAAACAAAAAAACGAAATCGCTATGACCGATGCCTCCACGAATGAGACCCCATCGCATTCCGCCACCGATAAAGTCATCCGCCAGTGTGAGACGAGTTAGCCAGCCGCTTTTTGCTCTTTATCCCGAGCGCAGCGAGGGATCCCTACCATCTTCCAGAATCTTAAAAGATCAGAAAGACTTTCCCTGCCACCACAATCTAAACGTAGAGACGTACCATGCTACGTCTCCAACACGCCAACCCTCTTATATGGTCTTCAAGGCTACCTATGCACACAGCGCCGCAGGCGCGACTGACAATAGCCCGGCACGCAGCGTAGCAAGTGCCGGGTAAGCTCAGCAAAGAGAACAGTCCCGTCAGGAACGACTGAAAATTAGCCGTGCCTCTTCAACTTGCCACCGGGTTTGCCGTAGCGTTTTTTCGCTTCTTTACCCAGTTTTCAACAATACCAGCGCCCGCCGACAGCGCGAACATACTCATTCCAATTGCAAAATAGTGGGCGGGCGGATGAGAACCAAGTACACCGATCGCGCTAAAGGGAAGGCAAACAATCCATGTAATCCTGCGAAACCATCGCAGCCATGGAATCGCCCGCTGTATATCCGCATGCCAACGGCTTTCACTGATCTTGAGAACGCCCATTGTGACAAACGGAAAAACCACGGCAAGCGCCCATATTGCAATTACCCAGGCTTTTGTCACTACAATCATTCGCTCTTCCCCTTCTTCCTCACCGCCACAATCTCGCTCATCACGCTCAACGCAATCTCTTCCGGCGTTTCCGCACCAATCTCAATCCCTGCCGGTGCTCTCACTGAATCAACTCCCTGCACCCCTTGCTCCGCCAGACTCCGCATTACCTCTTTCGATCGCTTCCGGTTCGCCACCATCGCCACATACTTTGCATTTGAAGCCACTGCCTGCTGGATCGCTTCTTCGTCGCATCGCCCGCGGCTCGCCACCACCACATATTGATCCGGGCTATCGATCAGCGAAAAATCCAGCACATGCACAATACAATCGGCTTCCGGAAACTCGTCCAGCCGCAACAGCGGATCAACCAATGTCACTCTGAACTTCAGCATGTGCGCCAGTTTGGCCAGCGCCGCAGGCATCGCGCCTGATCCCACCAGAACCAATTCACCCACGGCGCCCTTCAGCGCACCTTCCCGCAATTCCATATCCGGCAGAATCGCAGCACGTCCGGCCATGTAGCTTTCAATCTGTTCCACGTCGGCCGACGTATCCGCATCCAGCAGCACACCCACATCGTCCACATCCACTTTCTGTATGCCCTGGGTGTGATCGCCAAAGATCGCGCGACACCCCACATCGCCGGGCAATCCCATGACCTCCGGAAACACTGAACGGTCCAGCAGCACCGGATTCCCCCTGAACCCCTTGAACATGGGAATCACAATTTGCGCTTTCGACTGCCGATGTTGTTCCATCAACTTGTCCAGAGTCGCCCTCTGAACAAATGGCTGGTCCGCCAGCACAATCAGCGCGCCACTCACACCAGCGCTCAACGCCCTCAATCCCACGCCGATGGACGTCCCCATGCCCTGCTCATGCTCCGCATTCACCACCACCTTTAAACCATCCAGCCCGACTTGGCTGCGGATCTCCTCCGCCCTTGCGCCCAGCACCAGCACAATCTCACCCACGCCTGACGCGCGTACATTTGTAATCGTATGTTCCAGCAGCGTCTTGCCCTTCACGCGCACCAGTTGTTTCGGCTGGCCCATGCGTCGTGACTGGCCCGCCGCCAGGATCACGGCGGCAACATTGGCGGTTTGCTTGTTCGTATCCATTTTGTCCCTTATCTTAAATGTATGTCTGTTTCATATGCAGGAAGGTCGATGAATGCTTAAGGTTGAACAGCCTGAACCCTGGTTGCGCGGCACCCTTACCGAAGTCCCGGCGGTGCAGAGGGCAGTTTTGCACGCGCTGGAACTGGCCCGTGAAGACCTTGAACGCTGGTGTGAAGGCCTGAGTGATGCCGAACTCAATGCCCGTCCCGGAGGTATACCATCTGTGGCATTTCACCTTCGCCATATCACCCGCAGTGTTGATCGCCTGCTTACATATGCGGAAGGCACTCAACTTTCCCCAGACCAGATGGCGGCCTTGAAGAGCGAGCCTGATCCCGGCGCCACCCGCAATGAGCTTCTTGCGGAACTGGTGGTTGGCTTCAGCAAGAGCGTCCGTCGCATACGCTCGTTCTCGGTATCCCACCTGCAGGAACAACGCCTCGTCGGCAAGAAGCAGCTTCCCACCAGCGTTGGCGGACTTCTTGTCCACATCGCTGATCACACACAACGCCACGTTGGCCAGGCCATCACCACATCCAAGGTGCTTCGCGCGCAACGCCATCAACCTGAACAGGAAGAGGCGTGAAACAGTTTTGCTTATTCTTTACTTAAAGACCCTCACACACTCTAAAGTAACCCCGGCAAAGGCCGATATCAATGCTATGTCATTCTTAGACGTCACTGCCAAGACTGATCTGGTCCTTGCGCGCTCAGGCTATCTTCCCGGCTCCCAAGTTGAACCAGAAAGCAAACTCACCAGTGAAATTGATGGCCTCACTGAAGATCAGATTGACGGTCTTCCTTTCGGCGCGATCCAATTGGACACCAGTGGCAAGATCCTGACATACAACATGTACGAAGCCGGGATGGCCGGGCTCGATCGTGGCGGCGTGATCGGCAAAAACTTTTTTATTGACGTTGCGCCGTGCACCGCTGTCCAGGAATTTTACGGACGCTTTCAGCGCGGCGTGCGTATGCGCGTCCTTCATGAAAAATTCCGCTACCACTTTGCCTTCAAACACAAGCCCGTTGACGTCACCATCACCCTTTTCTACAGTCTCATCACTAACAGTGTCTGGGTGTTTGCCCAACCCCTGGAATAGAATTCATCAGCTAAACGTCGTTTCCCTTCCACCTTTTGCTCTGGCTCTCCCGCCGGCTTTGCTGTGCAACAATATCTCTTCCGTCTTGCGTTGACGATTTAACGATTCATGAAGACGATTTAACGATTCATGAAGAGGTAAAATTATGGCCGCAGCCCCCGGCAACTTGCCTTCGAATCCTTTGCTTCAAATTCTCATAGCCGCTAACTTCGCCGCCAGGGCCCACGCCAATCAAAAGCGCAAAGGCGTAGCCGGTGAACCCTATATCAACCACCTGATTGAAGTTGCAGAACTTGTCGCCGGCAGCGGCGCTGAGGCAGACGTAAACCTCATCATGGCATGCTTTCTCCATGACGTTGTGGAAGATACCACTATTACCCGGCAGGAAATCAGTCAGGCGTTCAATGAGGACGTCGCATCGCTCGTCATGGAAGTAACAGATGACAAGACGCTGCCCAAACAAACTCGCAAAACGCTCCAGGTACAAACCGCGCCTGACAAGTCTGTTCCCGCGCAAGCCTTGAAAATTGCTGACAAGATTTCCAATCTGCGCGCCCTCCTTTACAGTCCGCCGCCCGATTGGAGCATTGAGCGCAAGCGCGAGTATTTCGACTGGGCCAGGGCTGTTGTCTCTGGCTTCACCGCCCCCAACCAGCATCTTCTCCACCTGTTCAACCAGACCTATCAACGAATTTCAGAGATTAGGTGAACGCTGCCCTCAGAGGCATCCTCATGCTAAGTCGCCGCATCGCCGTAAAAATTTCAGGAAATTGCTGAAAGCAGCTCTGGATGCCGCTTTTCTCGCATCGAATTTGCAGGAGAGAAGATATAACGCCCCGCTCGTATTGCATGCGAATTACAGGTCTCCTGAAAACGCTGCTTGTTCCCCTCGGACTTCTCGCCGGGAGTGCTGCCTTTGCGCAGCAAACCTCGTTGCAGCAGATGATGACCGGCCCCAGAACTCCAGTCCAGAACAACATTACAAAATCTTCCGCTTCGTTAAGTGCAGGTTTGCGCAACTCCGTTGAAGACCTGCGCGCTTCTGCCCGTAAAAAAGTTTTAAGAGTCGGGAAAAAACTGGGACACACGCGCCTTGACTGCTCCCATCTCGTACACGATCTATACCAGCGCGCCGGCCTTTCGTATGAATATGTGAATTCAGAGGAGCTATATGACGGCATCCTGGGGTTCCGCCAGGTGGATGAACCCGTGGCTGGCGACATCATTGTCTGGCGGGGGCACATGGGCGTCATCGTCGATCCGCTTGTTCACAGCTTCCTCAGCGGTCTCCGCACTGGCGTGAAAATATCAGCTTACGATTCCAATTACTGGAGAGGTCGCGGCGTTCCTCGCTTCTTCCGCTACGCTGCCGGTGAGGATGTGTTCGATCTCTCGCCACAGGTTCGCGTGGCGCGCAACCACATCATCCGTACGCCGGTTGCCGGCGAATAACTCACCATCAGCAATAAAATACCATCAGCAATAAAAAAGGCCGCTGAGATCAGCGGCCTTTTTCATGCTCATAAACTATCTTTAGCGTGCCACGCCCGCCGCTGCCGGTTCCAACGTCTCTCTATACCATGCCACGGTACGGCGCAGGCCTTCTTCAAAATTCACATGCGGCGTATAACCCATATGTTTTTTGGCCAGTTCGATATCAGCCAATGAGTGCTTCACATCGCCTAATCGCGGCTCCGCGTATTTCACGGGACCGGAAAATCCAATAATCTGCTGCAGCAGCTTGAACGTCTGGTTCAGCGTGATCCTTGATCCGGTGGCCACGTTGAACATCTTGCCGCTTACTTCTTCTGCCGGCGCTGTGGCTGCAAGCAGGTTTCCCTTCACCACGTTTTCTATGAAAGTAAAATCGCGGCTCTGTTCGCCATCGCCAAAAATCGTAGGTGATTCATTCTGGGACATCTGTGTAATGAACTTTGCCAGCACCGCGGAGTACTGTGAATTCGCGTCCTGCCGCGGACCAAACACGTTGAAGTAGCGCAGGCTCACAGTTTCCAGGCCATAGACTGCACTGAACGTCTGCATGTAATGTTCACCGGTGAGTTTCTGTACCGCGTAGGGCGAAATGGGTCTGGCGATCATCCCTTCCTGCTTGGGCAACACTTCGCTGTTGCCATAGGCAGAAGAAGACGCCGCGTAGATCACGCGTTTCACTTTGGCGTCACGCGCTGCCAGCAGCACGTTGAGCGTGCCGTCAACGTTGGTCGCATTGGTCAGTTTCGGTTCAGCCACTGACTTGGGTACGGAAGGCAGGGCTGCTTCATGAAAAATGTAGTCAACCCCCTTGCAGGCATCAGCCAGTGCGGCTTCATCCAGAATGGAAGCCTCGCGGAAATCCAGCTTACCCTTCAGATCTTCAATGTTCTCGCGCTTGCCGGTGGCAAAGTTATCAAGACCGCGCACATTCTCCCCACGCTCAATCAGCCCCCGCACAATCGACGAACCAATAAAACCCGCTGCACCTGTGACCAGATATTTAGCCATGATTGCTCCACTATGATTTTAAAACAATGGCCAGCCTCCACGAACCTGTAGGCTGGCCAATTTGATACCTTAATTGCCGCTGGCAATGCGCAAGCCATGATATGCCTGGGGCGCCGGCGCAAGTCCGTGCTGCTTGATTTTATACAACAGTGCCTTATAGCTGATATTCAACTCCGCCGCGGCTACCTTGCGGTTCCAGTTTGCGCCTTCCAGCGCGCGCTGTATTTCTTTGGCTTCAGCGCCATCTTTCAGGCTCCGCACCATCGCCTTCAAACCACCTTTGCTCGACGAAGGTGTTGAGCCACCGCCATTGCCTTCTTTTCCTTTGATTTCCAGTTCTTCCAGAACCAGGGCTTCGCTCTCCATCACCAGGTAACGCTTTACAAAGTTCCCCAGCTCGCGCAGATTACCCGGCCAGTGATACGCCAGGCATTCTTTCACCATCTGATCAGAGATCAGCAGCGCGTTCTTGCCGAACTTGGTCGCCATATTGTTCATGAAGTAATTCAGCAGGAGTGGAATCTCTTCGCGACGCTCCCGCAGCGGCGGAATCGTCATCGTAAAAGCGTTCAAACGGTAGTAAAGATCTTCGCGCAGGCGCTTTTCTGCAATCGATTTCTGGATGTCAATGTTCGTGGCTGCCAGAATTCTGGCGTCAGCCGTAAGATTTGCGCGGCCACCCAGGCGGCTGTAGGTGCCGTCCTGCAGCACCTGCAGCATCTTGGCCTGCAACGGAGCACTCATCTCGCCGATTTCATCCAGCAAAATGGTGCCCTTCTGCGCCATTTCAAACTTCCCGGGCTTCGGCTTGTTGGCTCCCGTAAATGCGCCGGCTTCGTAACCGAACAATTCGCTCTCCAGCAGGTCCGCTGGAAGCGCAGCGCAGTTCACTTTCAACATCGGGCGGTGTGCGCGGATAGACATCTTGTGAATCAGCCGGGCAAGTATTTCTTTGCCTACGCCGCTTTCACCCAGCAGCAAAACCGGTACGTCCACCTTGGCGATCAGTGCTACCTGCGCCCGCAGCTGTTTCATTGCCGGGCTGGCAGCCAGGAAAAAGAGATCGTCATCGAGATTCTCGACGATTTCCGTTCCCTTCACAATGTACTTGGTCGCCTGGGTGTTTTCGATCTGCGTGTTTGATGCAAGCGCTCGCCGTATGGCGCCTTGCAGTTGTGTTGGCTGAAAGGGCTTGGTGAGATAGTCTGACGCGCCCAGTTTGATCGCCTGCACCACTTTGCTGGTGTCATTCAGGCAGGACATCATGAGCACCTTCTGCTCAGGGTGCATCTTCTTGCAGCTTTCCAGCGTCTGTAATCCGTCGATCCCCGGAAGAATCAGATCGAGCAGAATCAGGTTTGGTGCAGGCCCGTTCGACATCCGTTGCAATGCTTCTTCACCGCTGGATGCCGTTTCCACCTTGTAGTTATCGATCTCAAGAAGAGTTTTAGTATAACGAAGTACGCTCGGCTCATCATCGACGAGCAGTATATTAGGCGCGCTCATTGCTTATCCGTCTCCTGCCTTGCTTGTGGTAAAAGCAGCGAAAATTTGCTGCCATTACCGGGTTCGCTTTCCACCCAGATCAATCCTCCGTGTGCTTCCACCATGCGCCGGGCGATGGCCAGACCTAACCCGGTGCCCCGGGAGGATGTCCCTGGCACTTGTACAAAATCAAGAAAAATTGCTCTGTGATACTCCGGCGAAATTCCCTTGCCGGTGTCCGTAACATCAATTCGCACCGCGTTTTCGATCTTGCGATCGATTTTCCTCTCCATATTGAACAGAAATTCTGACTGTGCCTTACGGCGTTCCCAGAAGCACGGCGTAATCTGCACGGTCACGTCCCCGTTCGCGGGCGTAAATTTCAGGGCGTTTTCAATCAGGTTTGAAACTATGTGTTGCAACTTCAGTGAATTAACTGCTACTTTCACCGGCACCGGAGCCGGTTGAAACTCATATTGAATTTGTTTCTCTCTCGCCGCCGCTGACCAGTATTTGTAAATTTCGTGGAGATGTTCATTCAGTTCGGCGCCTTCAAGGTCGGCCGCCTCGCGACGTACTTTTCCCGCCTTCAGTTCGCTCAGCAGAAGAAGATTCAGAATCAATTTCTGTAGACGTTCCGTGCTTTCCTGCATCTCGGTCAGTACTTGTTTCTGCCGGTCATTAAGAGTCCCCAGATGTCCGTTACGCAGAAGGTCTGTATACCCAAGCATCACCACCAGTGGAGTCTTAAATTCATGGGCAGCGGATACCACCGGGAAAAATTCTGCTTCCACTGATTCGTGTCCGGCAACAGGGCCGCGTGTCGCTGCAATTTGGGGTGGATGAACTTCCACAATTTCCCTGCCGTCTTCTGCCGCACAACCATTGTGCCGCGTAGAAGTCACCGGGTTATGACACACCGGACACTCAAGTCCTGATGCTTGTCTTTGTTGCGGCAACATTGTCCGTCCTTTTCCCTTCTACCTGTCTACCTGTGCTTGCGTCAGCCGTAAGGTGTCTTTATCGGCAAAATTTTCCGCTTTGACCGAGATTTGTTTAAGAATCGTAAACTTGCCGTAACCCTGGGCTTCCTTGCAAACTTATGTCCTGCAATCAGTTAATTGAACCTTAGCCTGTAATGAGAGCAGCCTTTGCTCGCCATTCTTAGAAGCTTTCACCTAACCTATGTAAGTCCTTTGCCCACATTTGTAAGTCCTTTGCCCACATTTTGTATGTGAGCACCATCACAAAGGTTATCCCATCACAAGTGCGCGTTTTCTTTCGAGGCGACAGTTGCCCTTGATGGCGCAAAACAGCCCTGGGGCCTCAATGAAAATCAAGCCAGCGTATGGAGTGAAATTGGAAATCCGAGAATGGATAAGTTGCCGCAAAGGTTGGCGGCAATAGTCGATCATGCAGCTCGCGATGGCTGTGCTCTCACTCAAAGGCCTGTGATCGCGCTGCCCGGAAGAGCCCTGCGATGCCTTCGGCTTGAGAACGCTACGCGTTCTGATTTCAAAATCGACTTTCTATCCCCTTCCAAGGTGTCCGATTCCGTCGATACATCGGTCAATCTCTAAAAGTTAGAAACGTCTTTTGGTCAGCGTTCCGTAACGGGGTTTCAGAGATGCTCGATGATCGTCCACTTGGTTGGCCATAACTACGGCCCTAAGTACAACAATCTAACTGGACTATAGGACAATGCACCTACCAACGCAAGCACAAAGTTGTAAAAAACTGCGCATCGCTCGCTACAGTCCCAAGAGTTAATCCTAGTTTGTGAAAAACTTTGCAGCCTTGTCGTTCAGGCATATTCCAAAATAACACCACTCGCGTTAAATCGATGCTAAATGTCTGTAAAAGAGTATGTCGGACCCTTTGGGCCTGCATTTTCGGTGGCAGTCGAAATGCACTTATGACTGACACAGACCATGGCAACGCTACCAACACTCGAAACAAAGTCGCACACCAGGCATCCTCTGGAAAGTGGCGACCTGATCGTCATTCAATTCAATTCGTGGTCTGAACTGGAGCGTTATCGCGCGGACTGGGACCACCTTCTCTCCCAGTCGGAGTCTGCGTCCATCTTCATGACGCCGGAATGGCTCGGTAGTTGGTGGCGAGCCTACAGCGGTGGTCGCCAGTTATGCTCCCTGGCATTTGTCGATTCGCAGAATCGTACAGTTGCGATTGCGCCTCTCTATCTGGACCACTCTTCCCATGCGGGTATCACCGCAACAACCCTCCGCCTGGTTGGTGCAGGCTCAGGTGATTCTGACGATCTTGATTTCATTGTTGAACCCGGCTATGAACCGGCTACCGCCAGGGCATTTGCGGATTGGTTTCAATCAACTGGAAACTGCCATATTGGCGCGCTGGAAACTCTGCCTGCAAATTCCCTGGTCGCGCGCTCTTTAGTTGAAGCCGCTCATAACCGCGGTTGGAAGCTGTCAACAGAAACCCTCCCGCATTCCTACGTTGAACTGCCGCGAACATGGACCGGATATCTTGAGACTCTCGCCTCGGACTTTCGCCCCTTGCTCACTCGCTATCCCAGGCGTCTGCAATCGCGGTTCAGCGTAAATATTTCGCGCTGTGAAAATGTCGATGTACTTGATTCTCGACTGCAAACTCTCTTTACCCTGCACCAGATGCGCTGGACTGGACGCGGCGAAACCGGCGCTTTCGCCAGCCCTCAACGCCGCGATTTCTATTCGCGCATGGCAACCGCATTTCTGCAACGCGGCTGGCTGGAGTTCTGGTCCCTCACTCTCGAAAATGAAATCGTGGCCACGCAGTTCTGCTTTCGCCACGGCGATACCGTCTCTCTCCTCCAGGAAGGGTTCAATCCCAGGTACACTGCGGAAAAGGTCGGCTACGCGCTACGTGCCCATGTATTACAGGAGATGATCGCCACCGGAGCCCGGCGTTATGACTTCCTTGGCGGTGCCGACGCCTACAAGGCAAAATTCGGCGCTACTCAGGGCCAGTACCTCAATCTTTATTTTGCCGGACCATCGTGGAAAGGCCGGCTGTTGCTGGCCGCTCGCGAAATAAATCGCGCCACCAAAGCCTGGCTCAAAACTCATTTACCTCAACCCATCTTGGCTGCGCTGCAACGCCACTCAAACCACAAACCGGCCAACGGTTAACCTCAGGAGAAAATGGATGTCCACCGCATATCAGGCTGTTTCGGAACCCACCGCGTCGCCATCAGAACGGATTCGTGCGGTCGGGAAAAAAATGGGATTGTGGAATCAGGGCTTCGATTTTCCTCGCTTCTGCAATCAGCTCTTCCGCACCATTGATTTCTCCGGCAAAAACATGATGGAGATCGGCTGCGGCAAAGGTGTTCTTTGCCTCTGGGCCGCGCTGCACGGAGCCAGTGAAGCCGTGGGCCTTGAACCTCTCGCGGAAGGAGCATTTGACTCCAGCGAATGCCATCGCGATTTTGAAAGTATGGCCCGCCAGCTGCAATTGCCGCAGGCAAGGATTCTTCCTTTCACCATCCAGCAGTACACCAACGTTGAAAACCACTTTGACGTTGTGGTCTCCGTGGCGTCCATCAATCATCTGGATGAAAAGGCCTGCGTGAAATTGCAGGAATCACCGGAGGCAGTTCGCACCTATCAGGAAATTTTCCGCGGCATTGCCCGCACCATGAAGCCGGGTGGCAAGCTCATCATCATGGACGCGGCTCGCCGGAATGTTTTCGGCGACCTTGGTATGCGGAATCCGCTTACTCCCAACATTGAGTGGTTCAAACATCAGCAGCCGGAATACTGGGTTGAGCTCCTGAAAGAATCCGGCTTTGGCAATCCGGACATTCATTGGGCCAGCGGTAAACTTCTGCGCTACGCTGGACTTCGCACTCTGCCAAAGTCTCTCGCCTACTTTGGACAAAGCGTCTTCCGTCTTGAGCTGACACGCGTTCGATAGAGACTTTCAGTGTGCAAACGATTGCACACTGTGAATTCGGTTGCAATTTGATCAACACCTCGCCCGAGGTGTGCCTATCCTGAAATTACACGTCCTCTGCTTTTCCTCTTGAAGTTTTTACATCTTCTAAAAATGCGACGATTGCTTTCAGTAGCATGAAAGCTGCATTTCCGCGTGTTCCCACAAATGGCCAGGTGTTTGCACTGCCACCCCTAAACAAAGACAGCCGTTGTTCCAGAAATTGTTTTGCAATGTTTGCGAAAGCAATTTCACACTTCTTCCGGAACGTAGTTCATTACCTTTTCAAAAATTGCTCGCGTAGTAACTGACAGTTCATTGGCCGGATTGCCAATCAATTGCCTGATCTACGGATCAGGTCGCGCAACAGTAATGTGTTGAGGCTGGTTAGTCGAAATGTTTTAGTAGTGACAGACCATAACTCAGGGCCCCTTCCAAGAAATTGATCGCAACGTTGATCGCAAACAAAGAGCAGGAGCTATTCCCTTGAAGCAGCAAAGCACCGCCCGAAAATTTTCGTTTTTTCTAATCGCACTCATCATTAGCATGCTGGCGTTAATCGGCTGCGGAGGCAAAGGCAGCCTCGCCGCATCCAGCGGAACTCCGGCCAGTCCATCGCCTTCCCCTTCGCCCACGCCGTCACCAACACCAGCCGTACCCGGCAGTGTTACCTTGACGGCGACGCCGGCCAGCCTTTCATTTGGCAGCTCAGCGTTGAACACCACGCTCACGCAGACCGTGAAGATCGCCAACACTGGTCGCGCCTCCGCCACTATCACGCAGGACTCAGTCATCGGCGCCGGCTTCAGCACTGGACTTACCACGCCTCTCACGCTCGCCGCGGGCCAGAGCGTAACTGCAACTGTGGTGTTCACACCCACAACGGCCGGGGTTCTCTCTGGCAGCCTGTCTCTTTCCAGCAATGGCTCTTCTCTGCTTAGCATTCCTCTCAGTGGCGCCGGCGTCACTCCCATTTCCCATTCCGTCGATGTCACCTGGGCCGCCAGCGCCACGGCTGCTCTGCAGGGATATAGCGTTTATCGCGGCACAACATCTGGCGGGCCTTATACCAGGATTTCGCCGCTGCTCTCCAGCACCACGCTTCTATTCACTGATGCCGGCGTCGCTTCCGGCGGGCACTACTTCTATGTAGTGACTGACATGAATGCAAGCGGTGTGGAAAGTGCCACCTCCAATGAGGTCGCGGTTACCGTCCCCGTCCCCTGATCAATCGAATTGAGACATTTCCATGGTTGCGGATCGTTCCACATGGGACCCATCACTCAAGCCCCGAATTATTTGGAGTTGAAGAAATCATGAAGTTTGCAAAGCTTTCTCTTATCCTGGTGCTGATGCCATCAGTGTTTCTCGGCCAGACGGCGCCACCGAGCCTTTTCTTTTCTGACCTTGTAAGCGGTCCCAATACCGGTGGACAAAATAACAAGGGTGTGTGGGTCACTGTCTGGGGCAAAGGTTTCGGCGCAACCCAGGGAACGTCCTCCGTTACCGTCGGCGGCGGAGCCGCGGATAATTATCCCCTCTGGTCAGACAGCAAGATCACGTTTCAGCTTGGCGCTGGTGCCGTAAATGGAAGCATCGTTGTGAACGTCTCCGGTATCGGCTCCAGCAATGGTCTTCCCTTCAGCGTGCGCGCGGGCAACATCTTCTTCGTTGCCACCACAGGCAATGACGCCGGCGCCGGCGGTTTCGCCGCGCCCTGGAAAACAATTGTAAAAGCCAAGAACACCATGGTAGCCGGAGATACCACTTTCATTGAAGACGGTGTGGCCCAGACTTCGCAGGACAATTTCACCGCTTATCTCAGCATGGACAAGAATGGCGCGAATAACTCCGGCACGGCGGCAGCGCCTATGGCGTTAGTTGCGTATCCTGGCGCCACTGCCACAGTTGGCGTTGCTGGCGGACTCGCCTATGGCATTCGCACTCCGAATATCGGCACCAATGAAGATTACTGGGTCATCTCACAGTTACACATTGTTGGTGGCACACAGTCCATGGATGTCGGAGGGACCGGATGGCGGATCATCGGCAATGAAATGCAATGCCCCGGCGCTGACGCGCAGGTCGGCTGCTTTGAGATGAGCAATGGCAATAGCGTGGTGTTTTACGGAAATGAAGTGCACAACGCTGGTATCAATCCCACCTCATCCAAGTTCTATCACGCCGTTTATTTCAGCACGGATTCCAATCACATTGACGTTGGTTGGAACCATATTCATGACAACTTTACCTGCCGCGCTCTTCAGTTCCATTCTTCACCGCTTTGCAATCCCACTTGCGGCGCGGGTGACACCACAGGCTTTAACCAGTTTGACCTTCACGTACATGACAATTTGATCCATGGCGACAACTGCAACGGCATCAACTTTGCCACCGTCGACCCATCCAAAGGCGTGGTTGAAGCCTATAACAACGTCGTGTACCACGTGGGCCTCATGGACCCTCTTCAGCTGGGCGCCAGCTTCTCCTGCATCTATCTAGCTGGCATCACCAACACAGGAACCGCCGGAACTGGAACCGTGCAGGTCTTCAACAACACCACGGCTGATTGCGCAGCTAATAACTCAGCCAATGCCGGCGGATCACGCGGCGCGTTCGGCGTCGCTGGCGGCCCGGCAAATTTGATCATGAATCTCCGCAACAATATCGCGTACCAGTTGCCGGGCGAAATCTATGTCGACGGCAGCCTCGCGCAGATCACTGGCGACCACAACCTCTGGTTCGGGCTCACCGGCGCTCCCACTCAAACCGCGAATAACCTCACAACAGACCCCCTGTTCGTGAATCGCGCTGCGTCTGATTACCACATCACCAGCACCAGCCCCGCGAAAGACGCAGGACTCACAGTACTGCCGGGCAATCCATTTGTGCCGAATCCCGGCGCCACCATCGGCACCGACAAAGACGGCGTCCTTCGCGCACAGGGGACAGCGTTTGATTTGGGAGCGTACGAGTTCTTTGCCGGGACCGGCCCAACGAGGCCCACGGCTCCTACCGCTGTAAAGGCCGTAGTGCACTAGATCAGCAAAACTGTCTGCCTCATCGGGTGGAGCAGGCATTTATGCCTGCGGTCAGACTCAAATGAATTCGGCTTCAGCCGCTAACGTGGAACGAAAGCCAATACTCGGCTGTGTTGTTCTTCACCATCACTCCGATACTCACCTCATCGGGGTGGAGCAGGCATTTATGCCTGCGGTCAGGCTCAAATGAATTCGGCTTTAGCCGCTGAGGTAAGCTAAAGCGCATTCAACAACGCCCGCGCCCGCGCCACTCCATACGTAAGATAAAGAGCCACCAACGGAAAGAAATCCCCAAACCTATTCGCTGCCCACACCTTTGGCAACGCCATCAACACCGGCGGCGTCAGCAACGCGCCAAACGCGACGATCGGCGCAATCCGGCTGAACTGAAACAAAGCCATCATTGCCGTAACCACCAGGACCACAACGCACACCAGCGTATACAGCGCAAAAGCCACTGCTTTCTTATTGTCGGAATGGAGC
>Ga0209863_10000686_pt1 | contig 15358 bp, 14 predicted proteins | sample OrgsoiDNA2013046_FD_185796 | JGI IMG/M metagenome (GOLD analysis project Ga0209863, IMG submission 185796) | Permafrost soil microbial communities from the Arctic, to analyse light accelerated degradation of dissolved organic matter (DOM) -... | ecosystem: Environmental > Terrestrial > Soil >...
CCCGGCCGCCGGCCGCGGTGAGCGGCTCGGGCCCGGGCAGCCCAAGGCGCTGCGCACGCTCGGCGGCGTCCCGATGCTTGTTCATGCCGTGACCGCACTGTCGCGGGCCAGGCTGGTTGATCTCGTTGTCGTCGCGGCGCCGCCGGACGGAGTGGCCGAGGTGCGGGCGCTGCTTGCTTTGCATCACCTTGACGCCGAAGTGATCGTCGTCGCCGGTGGTGCCGAACGCCAAGACTCGGTGGCGAGGGCGCTCGAGGCGTTGCCGCCCGAGGTCGATATCGTGCTCGTCCACGACGCCGCTCGACCACTTGCGCCGAGCGATCTGGTCGACGCGGTCGCCAGTGCTGTCCTTGCCGGTCACAACGCCGTGGTGCCGGGGCTGGCGATGACCGACACCGTGAAGCGGGTCAGAGTTGCGGCAGCGGGCGAGGCGGACGCCGACGCTGAGCAGGTGCTCGAGACCGTGTCGCGCACCGACCTTCGGTGCATCCAGACACCTCAGGGGTTCGACCGTGCGGTGCTCACCCAAGCGCACGCGGCCGCCGACGGTGCGAGCACCGATGACGCCGGACTGGTCGAGCGCCTCGGGCTTCCGGTCGTTGTCGTCGCAGGCTCCGGCGAAGCGTTCAAGATCACCCGGCCGATCGACTTGTTACTTGCCGAAGCGGTGCTGCTCGAACGGCGGGCGAGCGGTGTCCACTGAGTCAGTTGCTCTCGGTACCGGCATGCCGCGCGTCGGTCTCGGCATCGACGTCCACCCGTTCGAGATGGGCAGACCGCTGTGGGTGGCCGGGCTGCACTGGCCGGGCGAGACCGGGTTGTCGGGTCACTCCGACGCAGATGTCGTCGCCCATGCATGCTGCGATGCCTTGTTGTCGGCCGCCGGCCTTGGCGACCTTGGCACCCAGTTCGGTACCAACGACCCGGCCTGGGCCGGTGCGTCCGGTGCGTCGTTACTCGGCGAATCGATGCGGCGGGTGCGTGATCGCGGATACGAGATCGGCAACGTCGCGGTGCAGCTGATCGGCAACGTGCCGCGTCTCGGGCCCCGCCGCGACGAAGCGCAGGGTGTGCTCTCGACCGCGGTCGGCGGCGTCGTTTCGCTGTCCGCGACAACCACCGACCGGCTCGGCCTCACCGGTCGGGGCGAAGGCCTGGCGGCCATTGCGACCGCGTTGGTCTATCCGCGACCCCGGCGGCAGCCATGACCCGGCGGCAGCCATGACGCGGTTGCAGCCATGACCCTGCGTCTGCACGACACGGCAAGCCGTCAGGTGCGCGAGTTCGTTCCGCTCGAGCCCGGCCGCGTGACGCTGTATCTGTGCGGTGCCACCGTGCAGGCCCCGCCACACATCGGTCACCTGCGGTCGGCGGTCGCTTTCGACGTCCTGCGCCGCTGGCTTGTCGCCCGTGGTTATCAGGTCGTGCTGTGCCGCAACGTCACCGACATCGACGACAAGATCCTCAAGGTCGCTGACGCCGCGGGCGTGGCCTGGTGGGATGTCGCCGAACGCAACCAGCGGCTGTTCGACGAGGCGTATGACGCTCTCGGCTGCCTGCCGCCGACCGTTGCACCGCGGGCCGCTGGCCATGTGCCCGAGATGATCATCTTGATGCGCCGACTTCTCGAGTCGGGCCACGCGTACGCCGTCGACGGCGACGTGTACTTCTCGGTGCAGTCGTTTCCGGCGTACGGCGCGCTGTCGGGTCAGGATCCGAAGAACCTTCAGCAGGGTGAGACCGACGTCGACACCAAGCGCGATCCGGTCGATTTCGCGCTCTGGAAGCGGGCCAAGCCAGGTGAGCCTTCGTGGGAGACGCCGTGGGGTGCGGGTCGGCCGGGTTGGCATCTCGAGTGCTCGGCGATGGCGACGAAATATCTCGGGCCTCGTTTCGACATTCATGGCGGCGGTCTCGATCTGGTGTTCCCGCACCACGAGAACGAGCAGGCGCAATCACGAGCGGTCGGCGACGGGTTCGCGAACTTCTGGATGCACAACGGCTTGGTGACTCTCGGCGGCGACAAGATGAGCAAGTCGCTCGGGAACACGTTGTCCGTAGGCAATCTGCTCGAGCAGGTGCGGGCGGCCGAACTGCGCTACTACCTCGCCGCCCCGCACTACCGGTCGAGCGTCGACTTCACTCCGGAGTCGCTCGACGAGCACGCGACGGCGTACCGCCGCATCGAGGGTTTCGTGACCCGAGCCCGCGAACTCGTCGGCGATGTGCCGAGCAAGCCGGTTGACCTGACGGCGTTCCCGCCGGCCTTCGTCGCGGCGATGGACGACGACATCGGCGTGCCGCAAGCGCTCGCGGTGCTGCACAACACCGTGCGCGAAGGAAATGCGGCGATGGCGGACGGCGATGTGACGCTGGTCGGTGAGCAGCTTCGACAGGTGACCGCCATGCTCGCAGTGCTCGGGCTCGCCGTCGCTGATGGCGACCGGGCGCGCGGTGGTGCGGGCGATTTGCGCGGCGTTATCGACGGTTTGGTGGCGCTGGCGTTGCAGCAGCGCACCGCCGCGCGTGAGCGAAAGGACTACGCCGCCGCCGACGCGATTCGCGATCAGCTGGCCCAGGCAGGCATCATCGTCGAAGACACCGCCGCGGGAGCCCGCTGGCAACTGCGGAGGGACTGACGTCATGGCGGGTGGAAAGCGCGGCGGCCAGGGCGGCCGTGGCGCCAAGCCGAGTTCGCATCGCAAGGGTGCGTCCGTCGGCTCGGGTGGCCAGAAACGCAAAGGGCTGGAGGGGCGTGGGCCTACGCCGCCGGCGGCGGAACGTAAGGGCCATCCCGCGCAGGGTCGGGCCAGGCGCGCGGCCGACGCGGCCACCGGCGGTCGTGCTCGGCCGGCCGGAGGTGCTGCTGGGCGCGCGGCGAGTGCGGGGCGTCCGTCGAGCGCGGGGCGTCCGTCAACTGGTGGTAGGCCGTCCACCGCGCGGCGTCCGAATCGCACCACGCGACCCGACGCGAATGCACCGGAGATCGTCACCGGCCGCAACCCCGTGGTCGAAGCGTTGCGCGCGGGCATCCCGGCCAGCGCGCTGTACGTGGCCAACGGGATCGAGGTCGACGAGCGGGTGCGCGAGGCGATCAAGCTCGCAAACCAACTCCGCATTCCGCTACTCGATGCCGAGCGGATCGAACTCGACCGCTATGCGCAAGGTGGCGTCCACCAGGGGCTTGTGCTGCAGGTGCCGCCGTTCGACTACGCGCACCCTGACGAGTTGCTCGACCGCGCGTTCTCGGCGGGTGTACCGCTGCTGGTGGCTCTCGACGGCGTGACCGATCCGCGCAACCTCGGTGCAGTTGTTCGGTCGGTTGGTGCTTTCGGGGGTCATGGCGTCCTAGTGCCCGAGCGACGCTCGGCCGGCATGACCGCCAGCGCCTGGAAGGCTTCGGCCGGAGCAGCTGCGCGCGTGCCGGTCGCCCGAGCGACCAACCTCACCAGGGCGCTCACCGCCTATGCCGAAAGGGGAGTGCTCGTTGTCGGCCTTGCCGGTGGCGGCTCGCTCGACCTGATGGATCTCGAGGCGGCGACTGACCCGATGGTGCTCGTGGTCGGTTCCGAGGGCAAAGGACTCTCGCGCCTGGTGCAAGAAAGGTGCGACCTCGTCGTCCGCATTCCGATCTCGTCGGCGACGGAGTCGCTCAACGCATCTGTCGCTGCCGGCGTCGCGTTGTACGAGGTTGCGCGCCGGCGCAAGCTCGGCTAGCGCTCGCTAGTCGGTGCTGCGACGCATCGGGGCGCCGAGCACTGCGCGTTCGTCGGGCCGGAACTTGAGCACGGTGTCGACGTAGGACTTCGTCGCGGCGTCCATGCCCACATCGTGGTTTGCGGCTTCGGACAAGAACCACCGGTGCACGAGCACTTCGTGGAAGATCTCGGCGGGCTCGAGGCGGCCCCGAAGCTCGAGCGGAATGTGTTCGATGACGGGCTCAAACACGTCGGCGAGCCAGTGCTTCGCGACGGTCTCTTCATCGACGTCGGTGCCGGGCATAACCGCGGCCGCGCGGTACGTGTCGAGGTCGTTGAGCAGCCTGCGCGCCTGATTTTCTTCGACGTTGAGGCCGGTCAGTTGTTGCAGCCGGCGTTGATGGTGGCCTGCCTCGACGACCTGCGTCTCGAATTTCAGTCGCTGACCACCCGGTTCGTCGATGAGCTGTACTTCGCCGACGTCGTACCCCAGATCGTTCAACCGCTGGAGTCGGTGTTCGATGCGCCACCACTCGTTCGGATCGACGTACTCGGCGCGGGTGAGTTCGGTCCAGAGTGCTTCGTACCGCGAGATGACGCTGTCGGCGACGTCGGTCGCTTCGATGTTGTCGGCAAGCAAGTTGGCGGCTTCAAGGTCGAAGAGTTCGCCGGCGATATTGACCGACGCGATATCGAGATCGTGCGCGCGCTGTCCGTCGGACAGTGTCGTGTGCAGTTCGCCGGTCTCGGCGTCGACGAGGTAGGCAGCAAACGCGCCGGCGTCACGGCGAAACAACGTGTTCGACAGCGAGCAGTCCTTCCACGCGAACCCCACCAGGTGCAGCCGCACAAGGAGCTGTGCCAGCGCATCGAGTAGCTTGTCGGCCAACTCCGGATCGAGCCTTCTCGAGAACAGCGCACGGTAAGGCAGTGAGTAGCGCAGATGCTTGGTCACCAAGGCCGCATCGAGCTGTTCGCCGGTGTCGGTGACGCGTTCGATCACCACTCCACGGGCCTTGACCACGGGTACCTCACGCTTCGACAACTCGCGGAGCAATCGGTACTCGCGCTCGGCTACCTGCTGCGGCAGCTCCTTGACCGCGTAGACGGTTCCAGAGACCCGAACGAAGCGGACGACGTGTCGGGAGATCCCTCGCGGTAGTGACACGAGCTGGTCGGCGGGCCACTTCTCAAGTGGGGTCGACCATGGCAACGCCAGCAGCTCGGCGGGGTCGGCCGTAGTGGCAAACTGCAAACGCACGTCTCTACTGTCACACGCCCCGGTACGATCAGCGAGCGGTCCCGCCGGTGTGGCGCAATCTGGCAGCGCACCCGACTTGTAATCGGGAGGTTAGGGGTTCAATTCCCCTCGCCGGCTCTCTTGTGATGTCTCGATACCTCGTTGCCATGCGTCTCGCGACGTCGTCACCGAACCGTCACGGCATCGATGCCGCGTCCTCGACCGCCAACGCGCGGACGTTAGGACCGAACGAGCTCGAGGTCGAGAACGTCGGGCGTCGGCTGGCCGGCTACCGGCAGCCGATCGGCGAGCCCGTAGTAGCGGTGGACCGCTTGGTGGTACCTCAGCGAGATTGCGGCGAACCGGCGGATCACGAACTCTTCATGTGCATCCAGTGACGGGACTTCGCCGCCCTCCGACACGCTCGGCGACAGGTCGAGCTCGTCGTATTCTCGCTGAGCGGCCACCATCGAGGCCCGCAGATTCACGACCGCCAGGACATCGTTGCGTTTCATGATCCGAGTGTCGCGGGACGGCCGTGGGTCAACAACAAAGGCGCGGCGAACCTCTCGCGTCGCGACGGTGAACATTGTCCCACGCGCAACGGCTCCAACTCGGCGTCCTGAACGGTCTTCATTTGGTGATCTGGTGCCGGTAGCTGCGGGAGTAACACCACCGGCAGCGTCGACCTTCAGCGTCGGGTGGCGAGCGTTCGGAGCCACCCACATCAGGAACGTGGCGCGGTAGGTGTGCGAGCCGTCGAGCTTGGGCGGAAGATGGTCGTCACCGGTGATGGCGGCGCCCGGCACAACCGCGATGACGTTGCCGCCGATAGCCGTCGTCGTCATCGCTAGGGCCGGGCGAGCCGTCGTCGCGGCGGGTGCTCCGACGGTGCCGGCGGTGGCCGACGCATCGGAGCTTGTCGCCGTCGGTCCGAGCACAATAACCAGCGCCGCCGCCCCGGTAAGCCATGAATGGTCCATGTCCGTGACGCTACGACCGGCACCGGCGTTAGGCGATGGCACGCCCGACAACTCTGGGAATCGCCCCGATGAACAGCGCACCCGAAGATGAACTCCCCGTGAACGCGCGGGCTAACCGGCGCCTCGGCTGGTTGTCTGGGCATACCGCACCGTGGAAACGTGCTCGCACACGCAGGTCAGTCAGAGGAAGGGACGCCGCGGATGGCGATTCAAGAACTCACCCCGCAGGCACTCGATGACCAACTGCACCGCGTCGTCGACTTGTTGGGCCGCAAGTACAGCGACCGGACCGCGGGCGGTGAGGTCGAGCGCGCTGTGTACGAGGAGGCCGAGTTGTTCCGCGACGCCCGCGTGAAGCAGTATGTGCCGGTGCTCGTCCAACACGCCGTCCAAGAACGGTTCCGCCGCCGCCCGCCAGGCCTCGGCCACGCCTAGGCGAACACCAGCAGGTGCCCGGCCTTCCATCCCCCGGTAGGGCCGGGCACCGCGCGGTCAATGGGATTCGCGAGAGACGGTGTCGCCCGTGGCGCCGAGCAGGAAGTCGAGGTCGGCTCCCGTATTGGCCTGCTGCACGGTCTGCACGTAGAGCCGCTCCCAGCCCCTTACCGGCTTTGCGTAGGCATCAACTGTTGCCGCATCGGGAACCCGCGCTGCTAGTTCGTCGGCGGAAATGTCGATGTCGAGGCGTCGGCCACCAACGTCGAGAATGATGAAGTCGCCGGTGCGCACCAGGGCGAGTGGGCCGCCGGCCGCAGCTTCGGGGGCCACGTGCAGAACCACCGTGCCGTACGCCGTCCCGCTCATGCGGCCGTCACAGATGCGCACCATGTCGCGCACCCCCTGCTGGAGAAGCTTCGTGGGCACCGGCATATTCGCCACCTCGGGCATACCTGGGTAGCCCTTCGGCCCGCAGCCGCGCAGGATCAGCACCGAGGCAGCGTCGACGTCCAAATCGGGGTCGTCGATGCGCGCGTGCATGTCTTCGATCGAGTCGAAGACCATCGCCCGACCGCGATGTGTCATGAGATGTTCCGACGCGGCTGACGGCTTGATCACCGCGCCATCGGGAGCTAAATTGCCATACAGAATAGCGATTCCGGCGCGCGGCTGCAGCGGCTCGCTGCGGGAGCGGATCACTTCGTGATCCCAAATCTCGGCATCGCCGAGGTAGTCGACGAGCGGCTTACCCGTGACCGTTAGCGCGGCGGGATCGAGCAGGTCTTGCACCTCGCGCAGCACCGCGTGCAGGCCGCCCGCGCGGAAGAAGTCCTCCATCAGGAAGCGCCCGGCGGGTTGCAGATCAACGAGCAACGGAATGTCAGAGCCGGTGGAGTCGAAGTCGTCTTGGGTCAGCTCGATACCGAGGCGGCCCGCGATGGCGAGCAGGTGCACGACGGCATTGGTCGAGCCGCCGATTGCGGCCAGCGCCACGATCGCGTTCAGGAAGGAGCCGCGGGTGAGCAGGCTCGACGGGGTTCGGTGCGCCGCGACCATCGCGACCACCAACCGGCCTGTCTCATGGGCGCTTTCGAGTAACCGGCTATCGGCAGCCGGGGTGCCGGCGAGGCCGGGCAGCACCATGCCCAGTGCTTCGGCGACCAAACCCATGGTCGACGCGGTACCCATCGTGTTGCAGTGGCCGCGGCTGCGGATCATCGAGGACTCGGATCTGATGAACTGCTCCTGCGACAACGCGCCGGCACGCACCTCCTCCGACAGTCGCCACACGTCAGTGCCGCACCCGAGCGCGACGCCTCGAAACGTGCCGGTCAGCATCGGACCGCCGGGAATGACGACGGCGGGTAGGTCGACCGACGCGGCCGCCATTAACAGTGCAGGAATGGTCTTGTCGCAGCCGCCGAGCAGAACGACGCCGTCAATCGGGTTGGCCCGCAGCATTTCTTCGGTCGCCATCGCGGCCATGTTGCGCCACAGCATCGCGGTGGGGCGCACCAGCGTCTCACCCAACGACACCACCGGCAGGTTCAGTGGAATTCCGCCCGCCTCGTAGACACCCTGCTTGACGCTTTCGGCGACCTCGTTGAAGTGCGCGTTGCACGGCGTCAGGTCGGAGGCGGTGTTGGCGATCGCAATGTGGGGCCGCCCGTCGAATGCGTGCGCTGGAAGCCCACGCCGCATCCAGGCGCGGTGAATGTAGGCGTTGCGATCGGTACCCGAATACCACTGGGCGCTACGGTGCTCAACCAACGGAGGTCGGCTCTCCCTTAATAGAACAGCGGACTGTATTCTCGAACTGTGAGTGAGACTACTGCGGCAACGAAGCTTCGGTGAAGGCGTTCGTCGTCACAGCACCGAACCAGGGCGCAGTACAAGAAGTCGCTGACCCCGTGGCGCACGGCGCCCAGGTGGTGGTCGATATCCATCGCGTCGGCGTGTGCGGCACCGATGTCGAGTTCTGGACCGGCGAGATGGCGTACCTGCACCATGGTCATGCGCAGTACCCGATGCGCCTCGGTCACGAATGGTGCGGTGTCGTGTCGTCGCTCGGCGAGCACGTTGACGAATCATGGCTCGGACGACGCGTGACTGGCGACACCATGATCGGCTGCGGACACTGCTACCGGTGCGCATCCGGTCGGCACAATGTCTGCGAGAACCGGGTGGAAGTCGGGATCCGCGGCGGATTTCCCGGGGCACTGGCCGAACGGCTCGCCATACCGGTGAACGCGTTGTTCGCGTTGCCTGACACCGTCGACGATGCGGCGGGTGCCATGGTCGAACCCGGCGGGAATGCGCTGCGGTCGGTGCGGGTAGCAGCACTCAAGGCGGGTGACCGCGCATTGGTGCTCGGCACCGGAACAATCGGCGTCCTGGTTGCCGAGTTCGCTCGAGCCGAGGGCGTCGAAGTCCACCTCATGGGCCGCGAGCCTCGCGGTCTTGACTTCGCCAGGTCGCTGGGGTTCGCCGGCGTGTGGCCGGAGACCGCACTGCCGCAGTTGCCTTGGGACGCGGTCATCGATGCCTCGAACGCAGCATCGTTGCCCGCTCTGGCGCTTGACCTGGTCGAACCCGGCAAGCGCGTCGTCTATATAGGACTGGCCGGCGTCCCCAGTCTTATCGACACCCGCACGATGGCCCTCAAGGACGTCACCGCGGTCGGGGTTCTCGCTGCGTCGCACGGCCTTGCCGGAACGATTGCGCACTACGCCGCCGGCGACGTCGATCCGCGACCATTGATCGCAGCAACGGTGGGGCTCGACCGCGTAGGCGATGTCCTGAACGGCTGGCGACCCGACTCGGCCGGAGCGGGACCGAAGCTGCACATCGATCCACGTCTGTAGCGTGATCGTCGAGCGAACCGTCTGTTAACGCATTCGATGTCTGGCATTGGCTCGCCCGCAAGCATCCGTTGTTCGTCCCCCGGCACTGTCGTCGCGTGGCCCAGAACGCACGCTCGAAGCACGCTCGAGTTCCGCGGTACGCGATCGGTTCACGACACGCAAGTGCGCCGAAACACACCCGGGCCGCCAAACACGCCGTTTGCACTCCCGGGCCGCCTTGGGCGGCGAGGGGCGGGTGGGGCCTCATCGCGATCGTGCTCGTGTGGGGCATTGCGGCTACCGCAGAAACGCATATCAAGACGGGCCAGATCAAAGCTGCCGACGTCATCAGTTCGGTAGAGCCGTCGGTTGACTCCTCCGCATCATCCCCCGAAGTCGCGGCGGACTCCGTCGCGGTCGGTCCCATATCCGTGGTGCCCGGCCTGGCATTGGCAGCATTGCGTCAGCCGGCCTCTGTCGGTGTTGCTCCGGCGTCGTCCGGTGCACGTCCGTCTGACGTTCCGATGCTCATCGGCGCGACGGAAATTCCACGCCTGGCACAACTGGCTTACCTGCGCGCGGCGACCATAGAGGCACACACCGCACCTGGCTGCGGGTTGAGCTGGCAGATCCTGGCCGGCATCGGTCTTGTCGAGTCGAATCACGCGCGCAGTGGGGGGTCGGGCCGCCTGAGCTGGTCGGGCGTCGCGAACCCGGCGATTTTAGGCCCGGTGCTCGACGGCCAACACGGGTATCCCGCGATCAAGGACACCGATCACGGCGTGCTCGACGCTGATGTCACCTTCGACCGAGCCGTGGGGCCGATGCAGTTCCTTCCGGCCACCTGGCGCGAATACGCCGGTACAGCAGGGGGCGCGTCGAACCCGGAAAACATCTCGGACGCCGCAGGGGCTGCTGGTCGCTATCTCTGTGCCACGGGTGTCAACTTGCGCACGCCGGCTGGACTGATCGACGCGGTGTACGGGTACAACCATTCCTTCACCTACGTGACGAATGTTGTCAGTGCTGCGCAGCAATACGCGGACGGCGCGTTGCCGGCGGCGGCTGTTGCGTTGACCGAGTTGCCGGCGCTGACGGCCGGGCAGCCGACTGCGTCATTCGTATCCGACGCGGTTTCGACAAGTCCGTCGGAAACGTCGTCGCACGCACCATCATCTGCACCGTCTGCGGGCTCGAGGTTGCCGACGGCTCCTCTATCCGTCACGACGGTTGTGCCGCCGGCAATGCCGCATCCCGTTTCGACCCCGACTCAGGTTGATGTCACCAGCTCGCCACCGTCGAATGCGTCACCAGACCCAACCGTTTCGGGGAGCGCGTCGGACTCGGCGAGCCCGACGGATACTTTCACGGGCCCAGCGAGCCCGACAGACACCTCCACGGGCTCGGCGAGCCCGACAGATATGGCGAGCCCGACCGGAACCGCGAGCCCGACGAATTCGGTAAGCACGACAGCTTCGCCCGCTCCGTCGAGTTCGAACTGACGCCAGCACCGAAGCCGACATTGACGCCGTCGGTAACGCAGACAGGAAAGCCGGGCCCCGACGAATACGGGCGTCCCGGCGGGTACCGCGCTGACGGTCGACGCCGGTCGCTCTGGATAACGGCTCGACGACCTAGTGTGTCGACGTTGCTCCTAGCGCCGTAATGGCAGAGCTGAGCACCCCAGGGGTAAGCGCCGCGGTGCCACCCAAGGCGATGAGTTCGGTGATCGTGCCACCCTGCCCAGCGAAGTAGCTGGGGACCCCGAGCCCCAAGGTGGCCGGGTTCGCGGTCAGCACGATGCTCTGCGCGGCGATGCCGGCCGCAGGCCCAGCCGCCAGTGCGTCGGCGAAGCTGTCGCCTCGCGCGATCCATGCGGTCGAGATGTTGGTCAGCCATCCCGGGATGGCGGCGAGCGCCTTGTAAGTGGGAGTTGCTGGCAGGCCGCTGGCGGCCCATCGCGCGATCGATGCGGCCGTCATGGTTCTGTCCTGGCCCGCCATGCGGTAGACCACGGTCATACCCGCCGCCGTGAGGGCCGCTTCGACCGCTGCTGAGACCGCACTCGGCCCGCCGACGATGATGACGTGTTTCACCTGCAGGTCCTTGAGTGACTCCAGCGCGGGCGCGGACAGCGTCGCAGGGTCGGTGAGCACGAGCGGGATGCCTTCGGCGTACACGATCGGGCCAACGGCGAGCGCGTCGGCGAAGCCGTTTCCGGTTGCCACGATTGCGGTGTCAAAGGTCTTTGCAGTTCCGCCCGTGGGGCCAGTGGCTGCGGCTTCGTCGATGACGTTGTTCGTTGCAAAGCGGTCGGCACCGGCGAACCGAGCGACGCTGATCGCGGGGTTTGCAGCATTGCCAAGAACGTGTATTGCGGCGATCTGCGCCGCCACTTTGGCGCTCACCGCGGCGGGGCCGCCCACGATGTAGACATGGTCGATGTCGTCGGAGGCGAGTTCGAGTGCGACCGCCGCACTCAACGACGTCGGATCGGTCAGCAGCACACCAGTGCCGAGCTCGCCCGCGAGCACGTTCGCCGAAAGGGCATCCGGATAGTTGGCGCCACTCGCGACGACGACAGCATGCGGCCTGGTCGGGTCGGCGAAGACATCGGCGAACAATGCGCTCGCCGTAGCGTAACGGTCGACACCTGCGACTCGTATCTCACCCGCAGCGACGGCGAACTCGACGGCGTTCCCGACGAGACTGCTGGTATTGATGCCCGACGGCGTCGTGGCGACCGTCAGATTGTGGACGCCGCCTGAGCCCCCGACGTTCACGGTTGCCCCGCTGAGTGTGTACGTACCACCAGCCGGTGACGTGCCCGCGATAGCGAACGTCAGCGTCGATGATGGCGGCGTCTCGCTCGGGCCGGCGACGACGACGCCGGTAGGACCAGTGAGCTTGCCCGGTGCCGCGAACGTGTCGTTACCCGCGAGTGTGAAGACAAGGCTGCTGTGGACGGTGCCACCGGAGACGTCTGTTGCGGTGATGTCGCCAATCGGCACGGCGAGCGTCGACGTTGGTGCGCCGACCACCTTCGACGCGGTCAGCGTCGTCGTCTCTACAGTCGCCACCCAGGCCACGGCGGATTTCGCTGCGGCACCGAACGGCGTCCCGCTCGATGCAGTAACCACGAGGTAGATGGGGGCACCGTTGGCGACATTCGCGCCTGGTGCGACCGTCATGCCGGCCAAGGCGATCGTGGTGTGGGACAGATCGTTCGGGGCTGCAGGCAGGGTGAGCGTTCTCGCGTTCGCCTGTGCGCCGCAGGTGGCTGTCGTCGACGTGCCGAGTGTGATCCCGGTGAGTGGTGTCGTCGCTCCGGTAGTTGCGGTGACGGTCGGTGCGGTCAGCGTGCCGTCGCAGATGGCGTTTGCACCTGCCGGGTCGGAGGCCAGTTCCAGCGACAGCACGTCGCCTGTCGCCCAGCCGTCTCCGGCGGCCGTAGCACCGTCGGAGAGCGTGATCGTGACCGTCCCAAGGGCTCCCGCTCCCTGCCCCGCCACGACGTTGACCGGTGGCCCGACGCTGAGACCGCCACCACCCACCGACTGAAACGCTAACGGTTCGAGCGCCCCCGATACGGACGTCCAGATTGCGCTCGGTAGCGCAACCGCAACCGCGCAGGCGATGACGATTCGACTCGTTCGTGCCACCACATCTCCTTCGAACCATGGGCGCCTGGCGTCGGGACAGTATCCGAGCCGAAGGCCCACGCGGTGAACGCGAGGCAAACAGCAGATGCTCTGCGGGAGTCTGGCGCGAGCGCTCGGCGCCCAGGCGAGCTCGACGCACATAGTTCACGAATGTCATGTCCGGCGTTCATGCGGCCCTGTCCTCTAATTCGTCCGTGACGGCCACTGTCTGCCTCGGCGGCATAAGGTCTCGGTCGCCTCCCAGATGTACGGAGAGGGCCGTGTGCAGGCAGGATGGTCGCGCGTTTCCAACTCGTCAGTGGCCTGCCGGCGCCGCGTCCCGCGGTCGAACGGTGGCCCGCCGAGTGGGCAGCAGCAGTGCCCGAAGGTCTGGGCTGGTCGTTCAGCCGCAACGTAAAGGACGCCGGGATCAGTGCGACCGCGTCGGTCGCGTGGCGACTGGTCGGGGCGAACAATCGTGAACTCGGCCGAAGCTCGCGTACCTATGCCGACCTGGCCGCGTGTCTCGAGGCGCTCGCATTCCTGCGGGAACACATCAACGAGGCCGACAGCCTGCTGGCCAACGCGAGCGACACAGGACTGTGGCTATGGCGACTGAATATTGGGGAGCAGTGGATAGCGGTATCGGGCCGGTCGTACCTGCGGCGTCGCGAGTGCCAGTACAACCTCGCGCAGTTCGTCGCGGAGGCGCCCATCGCCACGTTCCCGAGCGCAATCTCTGGCCGTTCAGAAGTGCGCGGCCGGCCGCGCATGGACCTGCAGGTGCCGCCGTCCGGCCAGCCACAGAGCAGTATGAGTACGTCGCCGACCCAGGCGCGCTGACTCAGGCGCCGGAGTCGGTGTACGCAGGTCACGCCGATCCGGCGTACACCAGTTCCCCCGAACCTACGTATACGAGTTACCCCGATCCGGCGTACCCGAGTTACGCCGAGCCGATGCAGTCGTATGCGTACGACACCGTGATCGATCTCACCGACGGCGGCTCTGCCGAATATCTCGCGCCGCCACCGGTTCGCGCGGCGACTCACATTGATGCGCGCGCGGTGTCGGCGTGGTTCGGAACACACAAGGTACTGGACAGGGTCTCCCTGCACATGCCGGCCGGAACCGTGACGGCGCTGATAGGCCCGTCTGGATGCGGCAAATCAACGTTCCTGCGAATTCTGAATCGCATGCATGAGCTGATTCCGGCCGCGAGTCTTGCCGGGGAGGTCATGCTCAACGGCGAAGATATCTACGACGCCACGCGACGGGTTACGCAGACCCGCAAGCGCATCGGCATGGTGTTCCAAAAGCCGAACCCATTCCCGGCGATGTCGATCGGCGACAACGTGGTCGCAGGCTTGAAGTTGAACGGCATTCGAGCCGGTCGATCGGAACGGGCAGACCTCATCGAGGAGTGCCTCACGCGAGGAGGGCTCTGGAACGAGGTCAAGGATCGGCTCGACCAACCGGGCGGCGCTCTCTCCGGAGGTCAGCAACAACGGCTCTGCATCGCGCGGTCATTGGCCGTTCGTCCCGAGGTTCTGCTGATGGACGAACCGTGCTCGGCGCTCGACCCGACGTCGACGCGAAGGGTTGAGGAAACGATCGGTGCGCTCGCCAGCGAGGTCACAATCGTCATCGTGACGCACAACATGCAGCAGGCAGCCCGAGTCTCTCAGCAATGCGCGTTTTTCCTTGCTGAGCAAGGAACACCGGGGTTCATTGTCGAATCCGGAACGACGCAGCAGATCTTCAACCAGCCTCGAGACCAGCGGACGAGCGACTACGTGGAAGGCAGGTTCGGGTGAGCCCTACCTCGGGCTTCCACTTCCAGTTGTATGCACCGGCGGTCGGACCCGTGGTCAAGTGGCGCCTCCTCAGCGGCAATAACCGTGATATGGGCCGCGGGGTTCTGACCTATCGAGGAGCGGCTGCGTGCAGCGCGGCGATCACGGAGACCCTCCGGCGGCTTGACGAACTCGACCCGATCTTCGTGCCTGACGGCAACAACAGCTGGCGCTGGTTTTTGCGGTACAAGGGCGAGCCGATCGTGACGAGCGGGCACGCGTACGACCGCAAGGTGCGTTGCAAGGAAGGTCACGAGCAGTTCCTTCGCAACGCACCCGAGGCGCAGATCAAAGACGATGTGGTCGTCTCCTCCGCTCGACGGTGGGCGACCGCGTCCGTTGTCGATCTGCGTGAGCCCATCTCGTCTGTCGAGCCGGGACCGCGGTGACGGCGCCGACACCGATTGTGGCCCGGCGGTTAATCCCCAGTTCACCGACCATCCCTCGGGGCTACGCCCGCGCCTTCTGTAATGGGCCCATGCGGCAATCGAGGGAGTCGGGCAATGTCGACCCTCGTTGACGCCCCGCCCGCCGCGGAATACGGCGGCGGCGACGAGAAGCGGGTTCGGATCAGGCCGGGTCATTCGCCTGCGGATCGGGTGTTCTTCGGCGTCACTCGCTTGATGGGCATTCTGGTGGTCGTCATCACTGCCGCAATCGGC
>Ga0209863_10000687_pt1 | contig 15355 bp, 13 predicted proteins | sample OrgsoiDNA2013046_FD_185796 | JGI IMG/M metagenome (GOLD analysis project Ga0209863, IMG submission 185796) | Permafrost soil microbial communities from the Arctic, to analyse light accelerated degradation of dissolved organic matter (DOM) -... | ecosystem: Environmental > Terrestrial > Soil >...
GGTCAAGCCGCTCGCGCCGCTCCCGGTCGCGCTGGTGTCGACGGCAACGCCGCCCGCGCCGCTGGCCGAGCGAGGCAACCAGACGCCCGTCGCCACGATCGCCACCACGTAGATCGCGCCGACCACCCAGCGGCGCTTGCCGCGCCGGATGCCGGCGAAGAGGCCTAGCACCAGCAGCAGCTGAATCACCGCGCCGTCGGGATTGTGGGCGACGAGGGCGCAGCCACCGGTTGCCGGCGCGTCGCCGGCGATTTCGCCGGGCGGGTTCCCACCGCCGGGCGCGCCGGCGCCCCCATTCGAAGCCGCGTCGGGGCCGGACGATCCGGCCGTGTCCGGAATCGCCGGACCATACCAGGTGAAGGAGCCGTCGACGTTGACGTCCTTGATCCAGTACGCGACCGAGGCGCCGTCCCAGCCCGGCGTGGCGTCGATCCAGGAGAAGGTCGCCGAGGTCCCCGCCAGCGCACCGCCCGCGATGACGTTGGCGTTCAGTTGCACCCGCTCGCCGCCGGCGTCGCTGCGATAGACGTAGAAACCGAGCGAGTGCGGCTCGTAGCCGTCGTGCCATTCGATGAGCACGTCGTTCGCTTGCCGGTTCGCCGTGAGCGACTCGACGGCGACGTCGGTGAGCGCCGTCGAGGCATGGATCGGGACGGCCAGGTAGGCCCAGTCCGCGCTGGCGACGGTCCAGCCGGTCGTCACCGGCGAGGCGGCGCCCGGCGCGGTGCTCGATCCGATGACCACGTGGTCGACCCCCGTCGAGGTGTTGTTGGTCTGGCGCACGGTCTGCGTCGCGCCGGAGACCGTCGGTGTCGTGGTTCCCACCGCGCCGACGACGTCGAGGATCGGCTCTCCCACCACCGTGGCGGTGGTCAGGGAGGGGCCGGTGCCGGTGCCGATGGCGCTGCCCATGGTGCCGAGCGGCGTCGTCTGGTTGACGCCGGTGAACGACATCGAGGTGGCCGTCAGCGCGGTCGGGAGCGCCGCCGTGACGACGACGTTGTGTGCGCCAGCCGGGGGTGCCTTGAGATACCAGAGCTCGCTGCGGACGGTCCCGTTCGTCGACGCGCCATAAAGCGTCATCGGCACGCCGTTGTAGGTGACGCTGGTGGAGCCGCCGCAGGCCGTGGTCCCGCCGCCGCACGCCGCGGCGAATGCGGCGCCGGGCGCGGAAACGCCCAGGATCGCGAGCAGGGAGGTCAGTCCAAGCAGGGCTGTCCGCCGAATCATCTCGCCACCAATCGACGGAGATCCCCCTCAGCCTTAGCCGCAGACACCCGATGAGTCATGCGCATGTCTAGGTGGCCCTTGGTCCTGGCGAGCGCGGCGCTCTCGGCCGCGCCCTGGCTTTCGGCAGCCCGGGCTGTCGCGGGGCCGACCCAGATTGACCTGGCCGCGGCGCCCACCATCAAGCTCGCGGTGCGCGGCGTAGGCTGGATGCGGGTGTCGCAGCCCGCGCTCTCCGCGGCGGGGCTCGATGCCGGGGTCGATCCCGGGCAGCTCCACCTCTATGCCGATGGGATCGAGCAGGCGATCCGCGTCACCGGAAACGGCGATTCGACCTTCGATCCCGACGAGGCCATCGAATTCTACGGCGTCGGCCGCGACACGCTCTGGACCGACGTGCGGACCTACTGGCTGGCGGCGGGTGGACCCGGGAAGCCCTTGCCCCTGGTGGCAAACCCCCGCGGCAACCCGGCACCGCCCAGCTTCCCCTCCGCGGCCCTGCTGCGACAAAGAAAGACCTACTACGCGCCTCTGAAGAACGGCGACGCGAGCAATTTCTTCGGCGACGTCGTCGACACCACCGGCGCCACCGAGACCCTGGCCGTGACCCACCTCGACGCTGCGGAGCCGGCGACGCTGCACGTCGTCTTGCAAGGGGTGACCACGGGCGTGCACCGGGTGGCGGTCTCGTTGAACGGCCAGGCCCTGGGGACCTGCGTGTTCGCGGGACAGACTCTCGAGGCCTGCCCCTTCGCCGCTGCCGCGGTCATCGAGGGGAACAACCAGGTCACGCTGGTGGCGGGTGGAGATGCGCCGGACTATTCGTTGGTGGACACCGTCGAGATCGACTACGCCCACCTCTTCACCGCGGACGGCGACGGGCTCGACCTGACCGCGCCTCCGGCGACCCGGATCGCGATCGGGGGATTCTCTTCGGCGGACGTGCGGGTCGTCGACGTGACCGACCCCGACAGCCCCGTCGAGCTGGTGACCAGCGTGGGCTTCGACGGCGTCGCCTACTCGGTCGCCGTGAGCACACCGGGTGACACCGAGGCGCACACCCTCACCGCCTTCACCGATGCGGCGGTGGGCGCCCCGATGTCCGTCGCGGCCAATCGTCCCTCGGCCTGGTCCACCTCGCCGGGCGGCGAGATGGTGATCCTATCGAACGCGCGGTTCATCGATGCCATGCGCCCCCTCGCCGATCGGCGGACCCAGGAGGGATGGTCGGTGGCGCTGGTCGATCTGCAGGACGTCTACGACGAGTTCGGGGGCGGGGACGAGACCGTGTTCGCCGTTCGCGATTTTCTGAAGTTTGCCCACGCCCACTGGAGCGTCCCACCGCGCTTCGTTCTGCTGGTGGGAGACGCCTCGTTCGACCCGCGAAACTTCCTGGGTCTGGGCGCCTTCGATTTCGCCCCCACCAAGCTCATCGACACCGCCGAGATGGAGACGGCTTCGGACGACTGGTTCGTCGACTGGAACTCGGACGGAATCCCCGACATCGCGATCGGGCGCCTTTCGGTCCGCACACCCGCCGAGGCTGCCACGGTGGTCGCGAAGGTCCTCGCCTACCAGGGCACCGGCGATCTGGCGCAAGGCGGCCTGTTCATCGCCGACCAGAACGACAGCGGGCTGGACTTCGAAGGGAGCAGTCTCGGCAGCGAGGCGGAGGTCTCGGGCATCATGCCGGTCGAGAGCTTCTTCCTCAGCCAGGCCGCCTCCACGCCCGCCGCCCTGATCGGCAAGCTGAATCAGGGACCGTTCCTGGTCAACTACATGGGTCACGGATCGGTCGAGGTTTGGGACGGTCTCTTCTCCGACGACGACGCGACCGCTCTGACCAACCCGCAGCTCTCTATCTACGTCAGCATGAATTGCCTGAACGGCTTCTTCCACGACGTCTACACCGAGAGCCTGGCGGAGTCCCTGATGAAAGCGCCCAGGGGCGGGGCGGTGGCGGTCTGGGCCTCCTCGACCCTCAGCTCCTTCGATCCACAGGCGGTGCTGAATCGGGAGCTCTTGAAGCGCCTGACCCGGACCTCGCTGGGCGAAGCCGCCGTGGCCGCCAAGGCGGCGATAACGGACATCGATGCGCGGCGGACCTGGATTCTGTTCGGGGATCCGACGCTTTTCGGAACACCCGGCTCGAAGGGGGGCGGGCTTTCGCCCGGCCCGGACGGCGGCCCGCGCGACGGCTCGATATCCGACGGGTTGGCGCGCGACGGTTCGACGCCCGACGGGTTGGCGCACGACGGATCGACGCCCGACGGCCCGCGCACAGACGCGGCGGCCGTCGACGCCCGCGCAAAGACCGACACCGGAACGCCGGTCGACGGGGGTCCGGACGCCGCGGGCGGCGCGCCGGCGGACGGATGCGGCTGCCGACTCGACCCCCGTGGAGCGCCCCCCGTGACCCTCCTGTTGGGGCTCGGCCTGCTGGTCCTGGCCACCCGGCGGCGCCCCCGCGTGCGGCAGCGGACTCAAGCTTCGGCGGCGGAGCGCTGATATAGGATGTCGGTGTTGATTCCCAGGAAGACCGACGGCTTCGTCAGTCGCACCATCGCGGGCGACGTGATCATCGTGCCCGTCCGGGGCGGTGTCGGTGATCTGGATGCCATCTTCACGCTCAACAGCGTCGGCGCGACCATCTGGCAGCTGATCGACGGCGGCACGTCGATCGACCGCATGGCCGCCGCCGTTTCGAGCGAATACGAGGTGACCGGGGCCGCCGCCGCTGGAGACGTCCGGGAGTTCGTCGAGCTCCTGACGCGCAAGGGCCTGCTGGCCGCCGAGGCCGCCGGCCAGGAGACGAAACCTTGAACGCCGCGTCGCGGAGCTACGGCGACTTCAGCGCGCAGCTCTATCGGCGCGCGCGTGGCGGCCGGCTGCCGACCAACGGGACCATCGAGCTCACCCATCGCTGCCCCCTCGCCTGCGCCCACTGCTACAACAACCTCCCCGTCGGGGATCTCGAGGCGCGACGCCGCGAGCTCGACACCCAAGAGGTCTGTCGGATCATCGACGAGATGGCCGACGCCGGCTGCCTCTGGCTGCTGCTGACCGGCGGCGAGATCTTCGCCCGCCAGGATTTCATGGAGATCTACCTGCACGCCAAGCGGCGCGGACTCCTCGTCACCCTCTTCACGAACGGCACCCAGATCACCCCGCAGATCGCGGACACCTTGCAGCAGTGGCGACCCTTCGCCATCGAGATCACCCTCTACGGACGCACCCGCGAGACGTACGAGCGGCTGACGGGCGTCCCCGGATCGTTCGATCGCTGCATGCGCGGAATCCGCCTGCTCAAGGCGCGCGGGCTGCCCCTCAAGCTCAAGACCGTGGCGGTCACCATCAACCACCACGAGATCCCCGCCATGCAGGCCTTCGCCGAGGAGGAGCTGGGCGTTCCGTTCAAGTTCGACGGCATGATCAACGCCCGCACCGACTGCTCGCACAGTCCGCTCGGCGTCCGCCTCAGCCCCGCTGAGATGGTGCGGCTCGACGTGGGCGATCCGGTCCGCCGCGAGGAGTGGACGGCGCTGGCGCGCGAGCGCATCGGCCCGATCACCAAGACGCGCGACGACGTCTACCAGTGCGGGGGCGGCATCAACGCCTTCGCCATCGACCCGGAAGGGAAGATGAGCATCTGCGTGCTGTCGCAGAAGGACATGTTCGACCTTCGCAAGGGGAGCTTCAAAGAGGGCTGGGAGGGCTTCCTCGGCAAGGTCCGCACCAAGAAGACCACCCGCCCCACCAAGTGCACCGACTGCCAGATCCGCGCGATCTGCTCGGCCTGCGCCGCCACCAGCGAGCTCGAGAACGGCGACGCGGAGACGCCGGTCGAGTTCTTCTGCGAGGTGGCCCATCTGCGATCGCACGCCGTCGGCGTTCCGCCACCCGCCCACGGCGATTGCCAATTCTGTGAAGGCGGCGCCGGCCATGCCCACCTCCTGGGCGAGCTGGCGGCCGTCCGAAGCGGCGTCGCCGCGCCTGGCGCCCCGCTTCGGATGGCCCGCAGCTCCGCCCTGCGGGTGATCGATTCGCCCGCCAAGGCCTCGGGATCTTCCTGCGCGACCGGGGGGTGCGGCTCTTGCGCCAGCACCCGATGATGACAAGGAGACGATCGCCGTGACCCCAGACGAGCCCCCGGACCCAGGACCAGGCCGCAAGCCCTACGAAAAACCGACGCTGTCGGAGGTCGCCCTGCGGCCCGAAGAGGCGGTGCTGGGGAACTGCAAGACCATGGGGGTCGCCGGCCCGGCCGAAGGGGACTGCACGGCCCTCGGGGGCTGCATGACCTTCGGATCATGAGCCACAGCCTGGCGCTCGACATCGCCGGGATCACCATCTCGCTCACCGCCGATCTCGACCTGCCCATCGACGCCGAAGGCGCCGCCCGCAAGTTCGTCCGCGACGGCGGTGGTGTCGACGACCGGCCCGAGGTCCGGATTCGCGCCGTCTGGGGCGAGCCGGTCGAGCCCCCGGCCGCCGATCTCCTGTTCGACCCCGGCAAGGGGCTGTGGCGCCTCTACCGGCTCGGCCGCCGCCGCCGGTTCATCTTCACCGCGCCCCTGCTGGGCCCCCTTCCCTACCAGGCCGCGACCTTCAACGAGGACTTCACCGAGGGGGAGGTCGAGATTCGCCGCGAGATCTTCGGACGACGGCTCCCCGTCTATCCGCTGCAGTATCCGCTCGACGAGCTCTTGATGGTGCACCTGCTGTCGCACGGACGCGGCGTCGAGGTCCACGGCAGCGGAATCGTGTCGTCCGACGGAGCCGGCACCCTGTTCGCGGGGCAGTCGGGCGCCGGCAAGACCACCATGGCCAAGCTCTGGCTGGCCGACCCGGACGTCACCATCCTCAGTGACGAGCGCGTCGTCCTGCGCCAGGAAGGTGACGACATCTGGATGTACGGCACCCCCTGGCACGGCGACGGCCGCATCGCCAACCAGGGCCGCGCGCGCCTACGTCGAGTCTTCTTCCTGCGCCATGCCGGGCAAAACCAGCTCGCGCCCGTGTCGGCAACCGGCTCCATCGCGCGCCTGTTCGCTTGCGGCTTTGCGCCGTTTCACGATCGTGGCGGATTGGATTACACGCTCGGGTTCCTGGAGCAGGTCGTCAAGCGTTGCGCCTGCAACGAGCTCGGCTTCCTGCCCGACCAATCCGCCGTCGACTTCGTTCGCGGCAACTGAGCGACCTTTTTTCGCCGCCACAGGCGCCGCGCGCGCCAGGTCCCTGGCGCCGCGATCTCTGACGGTCACCGTCGGGATTTTGGCACCACGATATTCGTTGCGACGTTGCGGTTGAGGCTCAATTCACGACCCGAAAAACCCGATGGCCAATTTCAAGTGCATAGACAGGGCAACACTTCGAGGGGGCGAAGTGGCGAGCTGTTTTCCGCGGTCGTCGAGAGTTTGATCGACGCGGGACTGAGCGTCCGATTTCGCGCCGGCGGCGGCAGCATGAGCCCCACCATTGCCGACGGCGAATATCTGATCGTGGCGCCCATCGACGCCGCGCAGGTCTCCATTGGCGACATCGTCTTCTGCCAAATGCGCCGGGGGCCCGTTGCCCACCGCGTTTGCGCAATCGACGCGCGCCCACACAACGAACGACAATTCATCCTCTATGGCGACGCCTCACTGGACGGGGATCTTCCAGTTACCGCACACCAGCTGCGCGGCCAGGTCGTTGCCGTCGAGCGCGGCGGAGCGCGCCTGGGCCTGAAGATCCTCGGGGGCCTGGTCGGTCGCAGCGCCTTCATGTTCGCGCTCCAGGTGCGTCGATCGATCCGCGTCGCGCGGGCGCGCCTCGGCGCGACGCTGATTCCCGCCGCGCTGCCGCGCTGACATCGGGCGCGCCGGCGCCCACGTCGTCAGGGACGCGGGCCGCGCGCCTTTTCGAGCGCGCGGTCGATCCGCCGCAGGGTCGCCTGTCGCCCCACGATCTCGAGACAGTCGAAGAGGCCGGGGCCGATCGCCGTGCCGGTCACCGCCACCCGGACCGCGTGCACGATGTCGCCGAGGCCGATGTTGCGCGCGGCCAGATATTCGTGCGTATCGCCTTCCAGCCGGGCGGCCTCGAACACCTCGCGGGTCGCGAGCCATCCGCGGTAGTCGGCCAGCCGATCGGCGGCGCCGGGCGCCAGGAGTCGCTTGGCGAACGCCTTCTCATCGAAGGGGACCTCTTCGGCGAAGAAGAAGCGTGCCTGCAGCACGATGTCGCCGAACACCTTGAGCCGATCGCCCAGCGCCTCGATGATGCGGCGGATCTTGGCCTTGGTCTCGTCGGACACCGGCGGGCGTATCAGGTCCGCCCGCTCGAGGAAGGGAATCATCCCACGGAGCTTGTCTTCGGGCGGCAGCGCGCGCAGGTACTGCGCCTGGAACGCCAGCAGCTTGGCCGGATCGAAGCTGGCCGGTCCCCCGTTCACCCGATCGAGTGAGAAATTTTCGATCATCTGCGCGCGGGTCAGGATCTCCGTCTTGTCGTCGAGCGACCACCCCAGCAGCACCAGGTAGTTGACGACGGCGTCGGGCAGATAGCCGACCTGCTCGTAGAAATCGACGATCACCGGGTTGAAGGTCTCGGGCGAGACCTCGAGACCGATGGCGGTCGCGATCGCGGTGCCGTGCCGATGGACCTCGGCGAAGTCGGGGTTCTTGAGGTAGGCCTCGAGCTTGCGTTTGGAGAGCTTCCGTTTCGAGCCCGGCTCGGCCACATAGGGAAGGTGCGCGTAGGCGGGCCGCGGATATCCAAGCGCCTCACCGATGAATATCTGGCGCGGCGTGTTCGAAAGGTGCTCCTCGGCGCGGATGACGTGCGTGATCTCGAAGTCGCGATCGTCGACGACGTTGGCGAGGTGGTAGATGAACGATCCGTCCGAGCGCTGGACGACGTGATCGGCCTCCTCGGCCCAGCTGAATTCCACCGCGCCACGCACCAGATCCTGGAGCACCAGCTTGCCCTCGCGCGGCATCTTGAGGCGGACCACCCCTTTGCGCCCTTCGCCCTCGAACCGCGCGCGGTCATCATCGGTGGTGGCCATGAACCGGCGGCTGTACTGGAACTGCCGCTTTTCGCTCTGCGCGGCCTTGCGCTCGGCGTCCATCTCCTCGGCGGTCGCGTAGTCGCGGTAGGCCTTGCCCGAGGCCAGCAGCGTCTCGACGGCGATCTGATAACGGGGGCCGCGCTGCGACTGGAAGTACGGCGCGAACGGTCCGCCCACCTCGGGGCCCTCGTCCCAGGCGAGGTCGAGCCAGTGAAAGCCATGGAGGATCGGCGCCAGCGCCGCGTCGATGTTGCGCTCCTGGTCGGTGTCGTCGATGCGCAGCACGTACTTGCTCTCCCCGCCATGCCGCCGCGCGAAGAGCCAGTTGAAGAGCGCCGTGCGCACGCCGCCAATGTGGAGGAAGCCGGTGGGACTCGGCGCGAATCGGGTGCGGACCTTCATCCGATCTTGTCGCCGGATTGCGGGGCGGCGTCGCCGTCGTCGAAGGTCACGACCAGGTGCGGTCGATCGCCCCCACCGGCCGCCAGGATCATCCCCTCCGACAGCCCGAACTTCATCTGGCGCGGCTTGAGGTTCGCCACCACGGCCACCCGCTTGCCGACCAGCACGCTGGGATCCGGGTAGCTGGCGCGCAGGCCGGCGAAGATCTGCCGCAGCCGCCCCTCGCCGAGGTCGACCATCACCCGGATCAGCTTCTGCGCCTCGGGGACATGGGCCGCCTCGCGCACGATGCCGACCCGCAAGTCGACGCGGTTGAGATCGTCTATGGAAATCTCCTGCGGAATATCGGCGGGCGCAGGCTTGGCTTTGACCTTTGTGAGGACGCCTGTGGCGGTCGCCTTGCCATGCGCTTTCCCCTCGAGCTTGGCCCACGTGTCTTTCAAGCCAACCGTGCGGTTCCAGACCAGCTTCCCGGGCGCGCTTTCGCGATCGACGCAGAAATAGCCCAGTCGCTCGAACTGATAGCGCGCGCCCACCGTGGCCTGGGCCAGAAAAGGCTCCATGAGCGCCCCGGAGAGCCGCTCCAGCGAGCTCCGGTTCATCTCGTCGACGAAGCCCTTCCCCTCGGTGGTGCCGGGATTCTCGACGGCGAACAGGCGATCGTAGAGGCGCACCTCCGCGGGGACCGCGTGGGCCGCCGAGACCCAGTGCAAAGTCCCGCGCACGGCGCGGCCGTCGGGCGCGCTGCCGCCCCAGGAGCCGGGGTCCCAGCTGCAACGCAGCTCGACCACCTCGCCCGCGGCGTCCTTGATGACTTCGTTGCAGGTGACGAGGCAGGCGTAGCGCAGGCGAACCTCGCGCCCGGGCGCCAGCCGAAACCAGTCCTTGGGGGGATCCTGGCGGAAGTCGTCGTGGTCGACGTAGACGACCCGCGAGAACGGAACCTTGCGCGTGCCCTGCGATGGATCCTCGGGGTGAAGCGGCGCCTCGAGCTGCCGGACTTCGCCTTCGGGGAAGTTGTCGATCACGACCTTGAGCGGGCGCAGCACCGCCATCACCCGCGGGCTGCGGCGGTTGAGATCTTCGCGCAACCCGTGCTCGAGCAGGCCGACGTCGACCAGGCTGTCGGTCTTGGCGACGCCGATCCGTTCGCAGAAGGCGCGGATCGCCTCGGGCGTGTAGCCGCGCCGGCGCAGCCCCGCCAGCGTCGGCATGCGCGGATCGTCCCAGCCGGAGACCAGCTTCTTTTGCACCAGCTCGGCCAGCTTGCGCTTGGACATGACCGTGTAGGTCAGGTTGAGCCGCGCGAACTCGATCTGCTGCGACGGAAAGACCTCCGCCTCGCGGATGCACCAGTCGTAAAGCGGCCGGTGCGATTCGAACTCCAGCGTGCAGATCGAATGCGTGATCTGCTCCATCGCGTCGGACAGTGGATGGGCGTAGTCGTACATCGGGTAGATGCACCAGGTCTTGCCCGTGCGGTGGTGGGGCGCGTAGCGGATCCGATACAGCAGCGGATCGCGCAGGTTCATGTTCTGCGTCTCGAGATCGATCTTCGCCCGCAGCACGTGCGCCCCCTCGGGGAACTCACCGGCACGCATGCGCCGGAACAGGTCCAGGTTCTCCGCGACCCCGCGATCCCGGTAGGGGCTGGGCTTCCCCTTCTTGTAGAAATCGCCTCGGTACTCGCGGATCTGCTCCTCCGAGAGGCTGTCGACGTAGGCGCGGCCCTTTTCGATCAGCTTGACCGCCAGCTCATAGAGCCGCTCGAAGTAGTCGGAGGCGTAAAAGAGGTGCGACCACTCGAAGCCGAGCCAGCGGATGTCCGCCTGGATCGCCTCCACGTACTCCACGTCCTCCGTCATCGGGTTGGTGTCGTCGAAGCGCAGGTTGCAGCTGCCGCCGAACTCCTGGGCCAGCCCGAAGTCGACGCAGATCGCCTTGGCATGGCCGATGTGGAGGTAGCCGTTCGGCTCGGGTGGAAACCGCGTGGCCACCCGGCCGCCGTGGCGCTGGGCGGCCCGATCGGCGGCCATCTGCTCGCGCACGAAATTGCCGGCGACGCTGCTGGGCTTGTCGGTCGTCATCTCGGGTGGCCGGAGCTTGCCTTCAGCGCGGCGCCCGCACAAGACGTGACGGTTCGATTACATGCCGCTCCCCGCCGTCCAGTCGATGACCACGCTCAGCAGCTTGAAGCCGTTGATGGTGAGGTTCTGGATCGCGTTGGTCTTCCACCCGAGGCCCACCCGGCGCGCGGGCGCGGTCCCGGTCGCGGTCGCGCTCCCCGCCTCGTACGCGAAGTCGACGAGCTCGGTGGCCGAGCCCATGACGGACGCTACCGCGATCGGGTTGCCGCCCGGCGTCCCCCAGTACAGGGACGTGCTCTGGGTCGAGAGGATCATCGCGAAGCTGGACCCGGCCGCCAGATCGGACGTCAGCGGCGTGCCGGTCCCGACCAGCGTCACGCTGGTCGTGCTGTCGACCGTTCCCTTGGCGGACGAGGAGGCCGTCCAGCCCAGCGTTTGATACGCCGAGTTGCCGAACACGATCATCGGAATCGCGGCCGTTCCGAACACCGGCACGAAGTCCCCCGCCCCGGAGGAATCGGAGACCACGATGACGTTCATTCCGATCGCCAGCGAGGCCGGTCCCGTCGAGGCCCCGATGGTGACGACCATGCCGCGTTCTTGAAGTGTTTCTTGAAGGATCACCTCGCCGTCGCTGGGACTGCTGGGGGAATCAACCAGCAAGAGCGCCTTGCGTCCGGTCAGATCCACGGGTCCAGCGGCGGCGCCTCCGTTGCCGGCCGCGCCCGTGGTGCCCGCGATGCCGGTCGTACCGGTCGTTCCAGCAGCGCCGGTCGCTCCGGCTGCGCCGGTCGTCCCCGCCGCGCCAGTGGTCCCCGCCGCGCCGGTGGTCCCCGCCGTCTGTCCCCCGCCCGTCCCGGCCTGGCCGCTCGAGCCAGCGGTACCGCCAGGGGCGCCAGCGGGGCCTGTTCCGCCCCCGCCCCCTACCTGCGCGGCACAGGCGAATAGCGGGAATAGAAAGACGAAGCAGCTCGAAACCGGCGACCTTTGGGGGCCCGTCATACCGGAAGAGTGTCCGGAGGGCCGAACTACAGCCCACGGCCCGGGCGCCTCGGCCGTTACCTAACGGTAGCGGCCGCTACCCACCGGTAACCTCAAGCGCTCCCACGGCCGAGAAATGCGCGCTTGCTGCGAGCCGTCGCTCTCGGCACGCCTGTCGCATAAGGGACCACCCGTGTCCACCGCTCATCCACAAGGAGTCCCATGAACGCCATCGAGCTGCTCAAATCCCAGCATCGCGCGGTCGAAAGGCTCTTCGCCCAGATCGAAAAGGCCAAGACCGCCGACGCGAAACAGAAACTCTTCGTCGAGATCGCGGACAGCCTGGCCGTCCACGCGACGATCGAGGAGCACCAGTTCTATCCGACGGTGCGGGCCAAGCGGACCGAGGACATTCTCCTGGAGGCCCTGGAGGAGCACGTCGGAATCAAGCGCGTGCTGGCGGACCTCCTCGCGACCGACGCGAAGAACCCGACCTTCGACGCGAAGATCAAAGTGCTGACCGAGCAGGTCGAGCACCACGTCAAAGAGGAAGAATCGAATCTGTTTCCCAAGGTCAAAAAGATCCTGGGCGCCGAAGAGCTCCAAGCGCTGGGCCAGAACATGGAGGCCGAGCAGATCGAGATCGAAGAAAAGGGACAGCCCCGCAGGGCCATTCCGGGAGAGACCGCCGAAGCGGCCCCTCTGACCTGACCGCCGAAGCGGCCCCTTGGACCTGATCCAAAGCTTCATCCACCCCATCAACGAAAGGAACTCACCATGCATCTTCTCTGGTCTCTGATTATCGGTCTGGTCGTGGGCGCCATCGCCAAGGCGATTCATCCGGGCAAGGATCCGGGCGGCATCATCGTCACGATGCTGATCGGGATCGTCGGCTCGCTGCTGGCCGGCTTCCTGGGGCGGATGCTGGGCATCTATCGCGCGGGTGATGCTGGTCCGGGCATCATCGCGTCGGTGATCGGCGCCGTGATTCTGCTGACTCTCTACCGAGCCGTCACCCACCGCCGCCTCGCGTAGCGGTCGCGGCGCAACTCTTAGCCCTTCGCACGAGCCCAGCCGAATCATGGCAATTCTCCAAGCGATCCTGGCCCTAATCAGCAAGTCGGCCGGAAAGATCCTGAACGCCATATTCGGCTGGGCCGTGCGCGCTCTGTTCGGTGAGAGCGCGGCGCGGCAACAGACATTCCTTTCTGTCCTGGTCGCGGCCGCGGTGGCCTGGCCGCTCCTGCTGGTGGGCGTCGCCTTTCCGCGAATCTCGGCGCTGCTGCTGGCCTTCGTTCCCATCCCGCACTGGATCCCCTCCTGGACGATCCGGGTGGTCTGGCTCGCGCTGGTGTTGGTCGTTCCACTGGCGCTGGGACTGGCGATCGGCGCCAAGGCGCCCCCCGGCACCAAGTCGGAGTCGTTCGGCAAGCGACTGGCGCGTGGGTTTCCGATCACGCTGGGGCTGAGCGTCGCCTTCATCATCATGTTCGTGTCCGTGCCGCTGATGCGGCTGGCCACGCTGATCCGCAAGCAGCGCAGCGCCAGCATTCCCGCCGTCACGACGGCGCGTGCGTATCACCAGCTGGCGGAGATCGCCATCGAGGTGCTGAACCGGGCCGGGTTCGAGCTGCACCCCGGCCAGCCCGGTTGGTGGGTCACCGCCCCCACCCGGATCTTGGGTTGGTTCGGCGGGAATGCGTTCGCCGCGTTCGTGCCCACCAAGATGGAGCACTTCGAATCGGCCGACCTGTCGGTATCGTTTTATCCTTCGGGCGTCTTGTTGCGGGGCAAGCCCCAGAAGACCACCTGGGCCCACGGGCTCATCACCGAGGCGCTGCTGCGGACCGACGCGCTCCAGAGCGGGGATCCCAAGGCGCAAGAGATCGAGAAGGAGATCCGGCGACTCTCGCAGGCGTTCCAGGGGATATCCGGCCGGGCGGCCACCCACGCCGCGGAGAGCTTCAACGAAGTGATCCGCCAGCTCGGATCTCTGAATGTGGAGTTCGATGACTGGCAGGTCCTGTATCGGCAATCGCTGCAGCTGGGGCGAACGCTGCGCGGGGAGCGGCAGCTTCTCGAGCAGAGAGCCCGCACCCGCGAGCTCCCCACCACGGGCCAGCCGAACGAGCCCACCGATACCCCGCCCGAGACGAGCGACACGATGCCCGATGTCCGGTACGTTCAGCATCACGGATGAAGATCTTCTCCTGCTCGGTCTGCGGACAGACGCTGTTCTTCGAAAACTCGCAGTGCACCAAGTGCGGCCACGCGCTGGCCTTCCTGCCGGACCGGGCGCTGCTGTCGGCGATCGAACATGGGCCGGACGGCCTCTTCGTCGCGCTGGCGCCGGTCGCCAAGGGGATTCGCTATCGCGCGTGCGGGAACCAGATCGATCACGGCGCCTGCAACTGGGCGGTCCCGGAGGCCGAGACCGAACGTTATTGCCGCGCCTGCCGGCTCAACGAGCTGATCCCGAATCTCGCCGACCCGGCGGCCCAGGCGGCCTGGCTCAAGCTCGAGATCGCGAAGCGGCGGCTGGTCTACACCCTCATCGGTCTGGGGCTGCCCCTCGAATCGCGGACCGAGCGCCCCGACGGCGGGGTGGCGTTCTGCTTTCTGCGCGACGAGCCCGGCACCGACAAGGTGTTCACCGGACACAGCGAAGGTCTCATCACCATCAACATCGCCGAAGCAGATGCCCCTTTTCGCGAGAAGACTCGCCTCGAGCTGGGCGAAACCTATCGGACGCTGCTCGGACATTTCCGTCACGAGATCGGCCACTACTACTGGGACCGGCTGATCAAACGCAGCGCCCGCCGGTCCGGATTCCGCGCCGTCTTTGGCGACGAGAGCGTCGACTACGCGAAGGCGGTGAGCGCCCACTATCGGCAGGGCGCGCCCCCCGACTGGCCCACCCGCTTCGTCAGCTCGTATGCCTCGATGCACCCCTGGGAAGACTGGGCGGAGAGTTGGGCCCACTACCTGCACATGGTCGACACGCTCGAAACGGCGCGCAGCTTCGGCCTGGCGCTGCGCCCCAAGCCCGAGGGCGGCGCCCGCCGCCCGGAGAGCCAGACCCGTCGCCTCGACTTCGACGACTTCGACGATCTGATGGGCGCCTGGGTCCCGCTGACGGTGGCGATGAACAGCTTGAACCGCAGCATGGGCCTGCCCGATCTCTACCCGTTCGTGCTGTCGACGCCGGCGGTGGCGAAGCTGCGTTTCGTCCACGAGGTCATCGAAGCGGCCTGAAACCTGGAGACCACCCGATGACCACCGTTCTGCTGCTGCTTTCTTCGAACGTCTTCATGACCTTCGCCTGGTATGGACACTTGAAATACGGCCACGGCTGGCCGCTTTGGAAAGCGATCTTGGTCTCGTGGGGAATCGCGCTCGTCGAATACTGCCTGGCGGTACCGGCCAATCGACTCGGCTACGGCCAGTTCTCTGGATTCCAGCTCAAGATCATCCAGGAGATCGTCACCCTGGTCGTCTTCGTGGGATTTGCGCTCACGTTTCTCAAGGAAAAGCTGGCCTGGAACTATCTGGTGGCGTTCGCCTTTCTCGGCGTCGCCGCGTTCTTCGCCTTCGCATTCAAGGC
>Ga0209863_10000688_pt1 | contig 15351 bp, 12 predicted proteins | sample OrgsoiDNA2013046_FD_185796 | JGI IMG/M metagenome (GOLD analysis project Ga0209863, IMG submission 185796) | Permafrost soil microbial communities from the Arctic, to analyse light accelerated degradation of dissolved organic matter (DOM) -... | ecosystem: Environmental > Terrestrial > Soil >...
AGGGTGGTGTAGGTCGCCTTCTGCGTGCGCGCGCTGTTGACGACGAAGCAGATGCGCATGTGACCCGCCGAGCCAGGCGACTATACACGCCGGCCCCACTGCCGCGCTGGGTCTTTGCGTCGATATTCGGCTCGATATCCGTTAAGATTCAAGCTAATGGCTGGAAAGACCTTTCCGGGGATTGGCGATCTGGAGGACGAGTCTCCGCCTTTCGACCCCGCCGTCGCCGCCGACGGTGACTCGGGCAATTCGCGCCCGTTCTACTCCGGTCCGACGGTGGTCGACGACGTCAAGGTCGAGGAGGGTCTGAAGAAACTTCGTTCCCTCGACACGCCGCTCGGTGGTCTGACCGGAATCACCAAGGCGGTCGTCGACGCGATCGAGTCCGCGCCGATCTCCGCGCCGATCGAGGTGGGGCCACCGGCACCCAGGCCGCCGGGGCCGTCGACGCCGTCCCAGGTCGTCGCCAATCAGATGCGCGAAACGGCCGTCGGACGAAACGTCGTCGGGCCGACGGTGGGGCAGCAGGAGATTCCCGCCCCCTTCGACGATCGGGCCCTGCGTGGCACGCTGTTCGGCCATAGCATTCACGCCCCCGAGTTCGCGCTGCCAGCGCCGGAAGAGCCACCCGCGCCCGGGGCGCTGGCCCTCCTCAACCGCAACGCGCCGACCACCACGGTGGCGGTCTATCAACCCCAGGCAACCATACCGCCGGAGGCGGAGCCCTTTCAGCGGTCGAACCGCTACCGAGACGACACCCCCAATCGACCCACGCCCCTCACCCCAATAGAGGTGGAGGAGTCTTTGCCTCGGAAGAGGGTGATGAAACGCGTGGTGATCGGCGCGGTCGCCTTCGCCGCGATCGTGGGGGTGGCGCTGGTCTGGACACGAACGGGGGATGATTCCGAAGGGTCGTCCGCTTCCACCAACAAGCCGCCAAGCACGATGACGACGGCGGCGTCGACCCCCCCCGCCGCGCCGGCTGCCACAGCGCCCGCCGCCGCACCACCGCCCGTCGCCGCACCGCCGGCGGCCGCACCGCCCGCCGCGGCCGCTCGAGAGTCCGAGCCGGAGCCGATCCCGGCGGCCGAACCTCCGCCCGCCCATCCTTCCCGACCGGTCGCCCAACCGAGTGCTCGGCATTCGGACCCACCGCCGGAGCCCGCGGCAGAAGAGCCCTATCCGGCGGCGCACCCACACCACACGCATGCCACGGCCAGCCACGTCGACCGGCACCACGCGACGCCCGCGACGGACAAAACGGACAAGACGGACAAGACGGATAGGAACCCCGCGACCGAAACGCCGCCGGCCCCCTCCAAGCCCGCCCGCTCCGGCAAGCGCGCGCCCGAAGACGATCCCGACGCGACCATGGCACCCAGCATTGAATGATGAACACGTTGCCGGGGGTGGGCATGCGTGTTACCCCTACCGGCCATGAAAATCGCGCTGGATCAGATTGATCCCGACGCCGTACGCGTCGTCAAGCAGCTGAGGCGCTTCGATCACGCCGCCTACCTGGTGGGAGGCTGCGTGCGGGATCTGCTGCTGGGCCTCCGGCCGAAGGACTTCGACGTCGTCACCAGTGCCACTCCCCCGGAGATCAAGCGGATCTTCCACAACTCCCGGATCATCGGGCGCCGCTTCCGTCTGGCGCACATCTTCTACGGGCCCAAGACCATCGAGACCGCCACCTTCCGCGCCAACCCGCGCGAGCTAGAGGACGACGACAGCGAAGGCCCCGAGGCGGAGAGCGGCGACCTGCTGATCCGCCGCGACAACGTGTTCGGCACACCCGAAGATGACGCCCGGCGCCGCGACTTTACGATCAACGGTCTCTTCTACGACATCGAGACGGGACAGGTGATCGATCACGTCCAGGGGATGGTCGACCTCGAGGCACGCCTGGTGCGCACGATCGGCGATCCCGACATCCGCTTTCGCGAGGACCCGATCCGGATCTTGCGCGCGGTCAAGTTTGCGGCGCGCTGCAACCTCAGCATCGAGCCCGAGACTTACCGCCGGATGATGGAGCACCGCGGGGAGATCGCCAAGTCCGCGCAAGCGCGGGTCTCGGAAGAGTTCTACCGCCTCCTGCGGGGGGGCGCCGCCAAACGCTCGATGGAGCTGCTGGTCGAGACCGAGCTGCTGGATCTGCTGACACCGGAGATCGCCCGAGGCCTCAAGGGCGAGCCCGCCGACGCGGAGGCTGCGCTGCGCCGGACCCGCTTGTGGGGATATCTGGCGGCGCTCGATCGCTCGACGGCCCGACGGCCGGTCCCCCCTTCGAACGCCCTTCTGCTGGCGACGTTGCTCCTGCCGCCTCTGCGCGACGAGCTCGATCCCGACAGCAACGGCGTGGGCGACATCGGCCAGCTGGTGGCACAGGCGATCGCGCCGGCGCTGGAGCGACTCCGACCGTCGCGCCGCGACAGCGAGCTGTCCCGGCAGATCCTGCTCGCGCTCCGCCATCTTCTCCCCTCCAAGAACCCGCGCCGCAAAAAACCGAAGAACCTGGCTGGGCGCGAGTTCACCGACGATGCGTACCGCCTGGCCGAGATCGTCGCGGATGCCGAGTCGATCGACCCGACGTTGGTCGGTCAGCCGATCCTGGCCGAGGGGACGACTCTCAACGAGCTGGCGACCGCCGAAGCCGGCGACACCAGCGCCAGCGTCGAGGAAGAGGTCGTGGCGCCCGAGCTCGAGTCGCTGCTGGACGGCCGGCGCCCCCGTCGCGATCGCGGCGGCTACCGAGGTCCGGACCGAGGCGCGGATCGAGGTCCAGATCGGGGCGCAGACCGAGGTGCGGAACGCCGCCCGGCCCCGACGGGCGCGGCCCCCCGCCTACCGCCGCTGTCGACCGATCTCGGGTCGCTGGCGACCGCCGTCCGATCCCTCCTCGCCCCCGAGCTCCGCCCCGCTTTTCTCGGCCTCGGCAGCTTCGGCGGCCCCTGGCACCACCGCAACGACTGAGCCGGCCTCAAGCGTAGCGGGTGGGGTCTTCGACGCCCGCGGATTCGAAGCCGCGGCGGCGGAGCTGGCAGGAGTCGCAACCGCCGCAAGCGGCGCCCGACGGCGCCGGGTCGTAGCACGAATGCGTGAGGCCGTAGTCGATGCCCAGCTTGACGCCAGCGCGGATGATCTCCGCCTTGGACATCTTGATGAGCGGCGCACGGATGGTGACCGGTCGCCGCTCGACGCCGGCCTTGGTTCCGAGCCGCGCCACCTCCTGAACGGCGGCCAGCCATTCGGGCCGGCAATCGGGATATCCCGACGAGTCGAGGACGTTCACGCCCACCACGATCTCCGAAGCGTCGCGCACCTCGGCCAGCGCGATGGCGTAGGCCATGAAGATGGTGTTTCGGGCGGGCACGTAGGTGACCGGAATGCCGCTGCCGATCTCGGCCTCGTCTCTCCCTTTCGGCACCGCGATCTCGGCGGTCAGCGCCGAGCCGCCGATGGCGCGCAGGTCGAGCGTCATGACGTCGTGGCGCACGGCGCCCAGCGCCTTTGCGACGCGCGCGGCCGCCTCGATCTCGATCGCGTGGCGCTGCCCGTAGCGAAAGGAGAGCGCGTGGCAGCGCCGGCCGGCGGCCCGGGTCATGGCGAAGGCGGTCGCCGAATCGATCCCACCCGACAGAAGCACGATGGCGTCGTTCATGCTCGGGCTAGATTACCTCAGTGCGGAGCCCCTTCGACGACGGCGAGCTCTACGACTGGGAATACCGACGGCGGCGCGCCGATGTCCAGTTCTACCGGACGCTCGCCGATGAGCGCGACGGACCCGTCCTGGATATCGGCTGCGGCACCGGGCGCCTCATGCTGCCGTTGCTGCGCGATGGGCACGTCGTGGTGGGCGCCGACCGGGCGCCGGCCATGCTGGACCGCGCCGCGGCCCGCATAAGACGGCTCGGCCTTGCCGGCCGACGGCGCGCGCTCCTGATGCGCGCCGATCTGCGGGCCCTGCCACTCGGCCCCCGATTCGCGTTTGCCGTGGCCGCGTTTCACACCGTCCAGCATTGCGAGACCGACGCCGATCTGTTGCGCTTTTTTCGGGGTGCGGCATCGGCGCTGGTCCCCGGGGGTTGGCTTGCCTTCGATACCTTCGCGCCCGAAAGGCGGTTTCTCGATCGGCGTGGGCGCTCGGGGCCGACCCGATTCCGCGATCCGCGGACCGGCCGCCCGACGATGTACAGCGAAAGCCACCGGCTCGAACCCGGCCCGGACGGACCGATATTGGCCATGACGTTTCACTACCAGCCCATCGACAACCGGGATCGGCCGCGGGGTCGAAGCCGGAACCTCTCCTTGCGTCACCGTCTCGTGCAACCCGCCGAAATCCAATCGCTCCTGGTCCGAGCGGGCCTGGCGCTGGTCGCGACCTGGGGTGGATTCGACGGGCAACCCCTGGTCGCGGCTGACGGCCGGACCGAGCAACACGTCTATCTGGCTCAGCGGCCCAACGTCTATTAGCTATTAGCCCAGCGCCCGTCAAAAACAGGGGCAATCGACGAAAAACCGTCGGGAATATCCCTTGACAGGATCGTGGCCACCGATACGATGCTCGAGAGTTTTCGCAAACTTTCTGACGGAGGGCTGCCGAGATGGCGGAGAAAGTCGCAAAGCTGGGTGTCGAGCGTGAGAAGGACTTCATGTACTACGTGAAGGACGGAGGTGTGTGGAAGGTCCAGCGAAAGCAACCGGGCGTTCCGAAAGGACGCCAGGAAAAGGTCGCCGACGGTGGGTTCGAGATGGATACGAACTACATCTACTTCGTCGACCGGGATGGTGACGTCGCCCGCGCCAAGCGGGCCGTCGGGGGCCAGAAGCGTAAGAAAAAAGTCCGCGCGTCCAAGAAAAAGCGCAGCCCGCCCCGTAAGGCCACGAAATCGGCAAAGCCGAAGTCGAAGGCTAAAGCGAAAGGCAAGGCCGGAAAGAAGAAGGCCGGCAAAGCCAAAGGGAAGAAAAAGCGCGGCAAGCGCTAGGCTCTCGCAAAGCCCTTCAGATCGATCTCGAGCCGCCGGCGTCAAACGCGCCGGCGGCTTTTTTTTGGTCGCGCGCGGTTTCAGCGCGAGCGGCGACCGCTGCGTTGTCGGTTGCGGTTGGGGCCACGCCGCCGCGGCTTGGCGTCGCTGTCGGCATCGGGATCGGCATCCGCGCCAGCGGCCTCCGGCTCGCCGACCTCGGGCGCGGGAACATTACCGAAGCGGTAGAGGATCCAGACGAAGCCGGCCAGCGTCGCGACCGACATCCACATGTACTGCTCGTCGAGCCACTGCGGCATCTTCAGACTTGCCCAGGGCTTGCTGTCCGGCAGATAGCGGGTGGGCGCCCAATCGAGGAAGCCGGTGGCCGCGGTGACCCCCAGCAGAATGGCGCCGGCTTCCCGGCGTTTCTGGTAGAGGAACGCGACCGCGAACAGGAACGAATAGTAATAACAGGTGAGCTCCACGCCGACGGCCATCATCATGGCGCCCAGACAGCAGGCCACCCACGGCTCGGCGTCGCGCAACGCCCCGAAGAGCATGACCAGGAACGCCGCGACGAACACCCACTGGATGAAGCGCCGGTCGTGGAAGGTGACCAGCTTGGTCTTCTTCCAAGTGGCCCACGGATCCTCCATCCGATCGTCGCGCAGCACCCGCCCCGCCTCCGACGGGCTGTAGGCGACCACCGTCCGCAGGCCCATGTAGTTGGTGAGCGGCGTCTCCTTGTGCTTCTGCGTGTTGAAGATGAACGCGCGGTAGCCGGCGATCCCGCTGCTGGTCACCAGGCTCAGCGGAACCAGCAGCGCCGCCGCGAGCGCCGCGCCGGCCAGGATCGCGGCAACACGACGGTCGACGCGCGCCAGCAGCATCTTCCCGGAGGCCCACGGTTCCGGCCGCCACCAGGGACGATCGGCGGCGGGCTTGCCCCAGAGCTGCCGCACGATCAGCAGGATCGGCCCCGAGAAGACGAACATCGGAAAAATGCGCAGCAGCGTCGAGTAGCCCAGGAAGAATCCGCCCAGGAAAGGCCGCTCTTTCTTGACCAGGCAGATCCCGCCCACCAAATAGAACAGCCAGTCCCAGCGCAGCATGGAGCCGCCCGTCCAGTAGAAGCGGGACGGAAAATTGGTGGCGAACACCGCCAGCGCGACGCACATCGTCCGCCAGCCGAACGCCCACCAGGACATGGCGATGATTCCCAGGATGAAGAAAGGATCGATGCGGGTGAGGAACCAGATCTGGCGGTCGCTGGCCGGCCCGGTATTCGACAGCGTCGTGCCGACGATGTTCCAGACCGGCGTGCCGTTGTAGCCGTGGTCGGTCTGCAGCTCCTCCCAGCGTTTGACGTCGTGGTGGTTGCGGAAGTAGCCGACGTCGCGCTTGAAGTCCTTCCAGCGCTCGGGGGTGAAGTGCGACTTGCAGAGCCCGGGGTGGGCCAGCACCTCGGAGGTGCTGATCATCATGTTGGTGCGCAGGTTCATCATCTTGCGCAGCTCGACCCGACGGCGCAGACCCGGCTCCTCCGAGTCGGCGACGGCGATGCATTCGTAGAGACGGTCGTAGGAGATCTCTTTGAAGTACTTCGAACCGATGTAGTAGTGGGCCGTGTCCCACATATGGGTGTAGTTCCCGAAGTGCCAGCAGAAGAAGTTCGAGTAGGCGCAAAAGGACAGCACGCCGACGACGATCAAGAGGCCATCGCGCAGCTTCTTGCGGAAATCGGGCATCCCCTTCTTGGCCAGCCAGAGACCCCAGCCGAGCAGCGCCAGCGCCCCCATCGCCAGTGCCATCTCGAAGCGGGAGCTGGCATCGTTCTCCCACCAGGTGAACTTGTACCAGGGCGCCTCGACCACCTTGGCAGGCGGGGCGCTGACGATCGACAGTTTGGGCGGAAACGGGTTCGGGGCGTGGCAGTAGGCCTGGAACTCGCCGATCGAATAGAAGCCGTCGCCCAGCGCCTCGCCGATCCGAAGGTACCGCACCGGCGTCGCGTCGATGGTGGCCGTCCGGGTCCGTAGCCCGTGCCCGGCGGTGGCGACGACGCTGTCGATCTCGACCAGCAACTTGAACGCCTCGGGCCGGTTCTCGTCGGCGCCGAAGATCTTGTAGGTGTCGTTGGCGTCCGCCTGCAGCAGGAACGACGAGACCGGCCGCACCGAACCGAGATCGTAGGTGATCGATCCGGCCGACGTTTCCAGGATCACCACGACCGGGGCGTCCCACTGTGCCCCCTCCGGGGCCGCCGACCCATCGGTCGCGAGGCGCATTTCGCCGCGCGCGTCCTGGCGGGCGACCGGCAGGCGACGCGCCAGCAGGTTCTCGGTGGTGCACTCGCTGGAAGAGACCAGCGCCTGCGCGGCTGCGGGGCGGGGCCCGAGACCGGCCCCCACCGCCGTCAGAATCAGGATCGAGGCTAGTTTACGGAAGACCATAACGGGCGGACATTACCACCAATCTCGCGCCGCCTACCTGCGCCGGGTGGGGTGTGCGATTCTCGGGGCCGCCCATGAATCCGACCCTGGCCCTGCTCCTGACGGCGGTGATGGTTTTGGCCAACGCCTTCTTCGTCGCGGCCGAGTTTTCGTTCGTCAAGATCCGCCCGACGCGGCTGCAGCAACTGGCCCGGGAAGGGAAGCGGCGGGCGCGCCTCCTCATCACCGTCACCCAGCAGCTCCCCGCGTATCTGTCGGCCAGTCAGCTCGGCATCACGCTGGCGTCGCTGACCCTCGGCTGGCTGGGCGAGCCGGCCTTCGCCTCGCTCCTGCGCCCCCTGCTGCACCATGTGAGCTCGGCCTCCGAGCGCACCGTCCACACGCTGGCGACGACCGTCAGCCTCATCTTCATCACCTTCCTGCACACCGTGCTCGGCGAGCTGGCACCGAAGGCGCTGGCGATTCAGCTCACCGAGCCGATCGCGCTGTGGGCGGTCTTGCCGTTCCGGGTCTTCTACCTGGTGACCTTCCCAGTCATCTGGATGCTCAAGGGCGCCGCGGCCCTGGTGCTCAAGATCCTGCGCCTGCCACCGGCGTCGGAAGCCGAGATGGTCCACTCGCCCGACGAGCTGCGCCTGGTCCTTCAGCACGTCCACCTCGATCCCGGGGCGAGGCGCCTCATCGACCGGGTTTTCGACTACACCCACCGGCTGGCGCGCCACGTGATGACCCTCCGCCGCGACGTGGTGACGCTGACGGCCGGCCTCCCGTTCGACGACAACCTGCGGGTCGCCGTCGCCAACCAATACACCCGCTACCCGCTGGTCGAGCCGGGCACCGATCGCGTGGTCGGCTACGTCCACCTCAAGGACATCGTGAGCGCGCTGGCCTCGGGCAAGCGCCCGGCGCGCATGCGCGAGCTGGTGCGGGAGCCCATCTACGCGTCGGAGGACACCCGGCTCGAATGGCTGCGGCGCGAGTTCCAGCGCCGTCGGGTGCACATCGCCGTGATCCTGGGCGCAGGCCACACCTTCACCGGCATCGTGACGCTCGAAGATCTGGTCGAAGAGGTGGTCGGCGAGATCCAGGACGAGCAGGATGCCGAGGAGATTCCACCCATCGGACGCAACACCGATGGCAGCTTCGACGTCGACGGACGCTTGACGCTGGACGTGGCCGCGCGCGAGCTGGGGCTGATTTTCCCCGCGGTGCCCCCGGAGATCGAAACACTGGGGGGCTTCATCATCACGCAGCTCCCCGAGCTGCCGGTGCCGGGCGACGAGATCGAGGCCGTCGGCTACCGGTTCACCATCCTCGACGTCCGCGACCGCCGGATTCGCCGCCTCCGGGCCGTCCCCTTGCCGGTCGCCGAGCCGCCGCCCGAGGAATAGGTCCCCTGACCAGAATCGACGTAGCGCGTTCGTGGTTTCGTCCAGGGCGCGCTTGCGGTTACACGATTCTGACGGCGTTGGGCTTCATGGGTTGCGGCCTCTTCGGTTGCTCGCCCGGAAATGGTAGCGGTGGTCCCGCCATCGAGACGGATCCCGGTGCCCTTACCGGGGAGCTCGTCACCTACGTGGCCGACTACAAGGACGGGCACTCGGAGTGGTGGCACGCGCTCCGCACCTCCGAGGGACATGAAGTCCGCCTCGACTTCGACACGCCGCCCACCGCCGCCACCGGCAGCCAGGTGCGCGTTCACGGCGAGACGCTCGGCGAGCGCCTGCACGTGAGCCACCTGGAGGTTCTTCCGTCGACGGCGATCGCGGCCGAGGGCGCCGACCCGGAGCTCATCGCGTACCCGGCGACCGACACCTACGCGCTGGTCCTGGTCGATCTGGGCATGGGCGTCAACCTCAGCGCGGATCAAGCCCTCGCGGATCTGGTCAGCGCCGCGCCCACGGCCAAATCCTTCGCCTCCTATTACAGCGAAAGCTCCTACGGGAAGTACACGGTCTCGGGCGACGTCATCGGCCCCTACAGCTTCGCGATGACCACCTGTGACACCGCCGGGATGTACAAAGCGATCGAGCCGATGATCACGGGAACCTACAACCACCTGATCTACTACTTCAACGAATCGAAGCTGTGCAACTTCGGGGGCCTCGGCGAAGAGGGATCGATCACCAAGCCTGCCAAGCGCACCTGGATGAACGGCTCGCTCGCGTGCGTCGTGCTCATGCAGGAGCCCGGACACAACCTCGGCCTCATGCACGCCAACGCCATGAAGTGCGGAACGACCAGCTTCTCCACCACGCCGATGAGCTCCTGCACCATCACCGAATACGGCAGCGGCATGTCGACCATGGGTGGCGGTTGCAGGCAGTTCAACGCCTACGAGCGCTGGTACATGCAGTGGCTGACCGGCTGCAACGGCGTGCGCGTGCCGGCCAGCGGAACCTTCAACCTGCTGCCGCTCGAGAACAACTGTTCGGGCGGCAGCGGCACCCAGGTCCTGCAGGTGCCCTTCCCCGCCACGCTCACCGTCAACGATCCGCAGGCCACGACGACCAACGTGAACCTCAACAACTATTACGTCGAGCTGCGGACGGCCGGCGGCATCTTCGACTCGTACTCGACGGGGCGTGGCGGAGGCTCGGTCACCTTCACGGCACCGACGGTCTTCATCTACACCAGCGACAACGTGCGCGTGCCCGCGATCTCCACCGGCGGTCGCGGTGGCGGCGGTCAGAACCAGAACAGCGTCTGGACCGAGCTGCTCAACATGACGCCGTCGGGGACCTCGTTCACCGGCCTCACCACCCCTGGCCAAAGCTTCACCGATCCGGCGGGTGGCGCGACCATCACGCTGACGTCGATCGGCGCGACGGGCGCCAGCATCACGGTGACCAACCCCAACGGGACGGGCTCGCCGACCTGCATCGACGGAACGATCTTGACCGCGCCCGGACCGACCAGCTGCGCGGGCGGAACTACCGGCACCGGCGGAACCACGGGGGCGGGCGGGATCAAGGGAGCGGCCGGAACGACGGGCAGCGCGGGGACCACCGGCATGACGACCGGCGCGGGCGGTACCACCACCCCGCCGACCGGCGGGACCAACGGGACGGGCGGCACGACCGGCACGGGACCGGGGACGGGCGGTACCTCAGTCGGCGCCGGCGGGGCCGCGGGAACCACCGCGCCGGGCGAGACGGATATGGTCACGAGCGGATGCGCGTGCAGCGTTCAATCGGACCCTGCCGGCAATCTCGGTTTCGCCTCCGTCGGGATGTTGGGTGGCCTGGCCTGCGCGGGCGCTCTCGCGCGTCGCCGTCGGAGACGCGCCCTCTGGAGCTTGCTGGTGGCCTCCGTCGGGTGGCAGCTGCGCGCCACCCCGGCGCGCGCGGACGGCGCCTTCCCCGACTCGCAGAACATCATGACCCCGGCGTCACTGCCGAACGAGATCCTGCTGGGAACGAACTTTGGCCTGGTGCTCTCCGTCGACGGCGGCCAGACCTGGACCTGGACCTGCGAGCAGGCTCAGAACAACTACGCGACTCTCTATCAGCTCGGGGCACCGCCCGGCAATCGGCTTTTTGGTACATCGCTCGCTGGATTGATCTACTCGAATGACAGCTCCTGCAGCTGGTCGGTCACCGGGGGCCTGGCGGTGGGCAGCGTCGTGTACGACTTTTTTCCGGATCCCACCAACCCCGACCGTGTGCTGGCCGTGGTCGTCTCGCCCGCGGAGGCTGGCGTCGTCTACCAGATCGTCGAATCCGCGGACGGCGGCGCGACGTTCGGAAGCCAGCCCCTCTACACGGCCGCGAGCGGCGACACCATCTCGGGCGTCGAGATCTCGCGCTCGACGCCCACCACCGTCTACCTGACGTTCATCGGCGGCGCGTCGCACAGGCCAAAGCTGGCGCAATCGACCGACAGCGGCGGCAGTTGGCAGGTCCGCGATCTGACCACCCACCTCCCGCCCGGAACGAGCTTCATTCGTCTGATCGCCATCGATCCCCAGAATTCGCAGAAGGTCTTTCTGCGCATCCGGAGCCCCGGGGACGGGGGGACCACCGAGGCGGTGGCCGTCACCGACGACGGCGGCGCGACCGCGAGCACGCCCCTCTCCTTCCCGGGCGGAATCCTCTCGGCGTTCACCCGCATGTCGAACGGCACCATCGTACTGGGCGGCGTAGTGGGCACGACCAGCGTCGCCTACACCTCCGCCGACGGCGGTTCGACGTTTCAACCGGTGCCTGCCCCGCAGCCGAGCTTCCGGGGCCTGTCGTCGCGCGGATCGACGCTGTACGTGGTCGCCGACAACCAGGCCGACGGCTACGCGATCGGGACCTCGACCGACCTGGGCATGACCTGGAAGCCGCTGATGGGCTGGGCGGACTCCGTCTACACCCCCATTTCAGCGATCCAGACCTGCCTCATGACGTACTGCCAGACCGACTGTGTCGCCCGCGCGAACGCCGGGCAGTGGTCCTCGGACATGTGCTCGGCGACGCCCGCTCCGCTGCCCGTGGACGCGGGAGCCGATGCGCAGCACGGTGGCTCCGGGCTCGATGGTGGTGGGACCGCCGGACACGCCGGGACCGACGCCGCGGTGCCGCCGGGCGGCGGAAAGTCGAGCGGCGGGTGTCATTGCGCCACGTCGGACGGGCCGCCGACGGGAGATTGGGAGATCGGCGGGCTCGGGCTCGCGCTGGCGCTCGCTTTTCGTCGCCGCCGAGGACGACCATAATTACCCCCGGGCAATCGGCGCCTGAAGGCTCAGGGAAGCTCGCTGGTCGCGCCGCTGTCTCCGAAGGCGACCAGCTCCATCGTGGTCGGGCGATCGATTCCTTGGCTTCTGACAACACCCGAGATTGGCACGGCCGGGTGTGACCAGGAGAGCGAAGCGGCGTGCCAGGGCCCCCAGCTCGCGTCGGTCTGCATCTTGAAACAGCCAGCGAATGCACCAGCCGGGACGACGGCGTCCTCCTGGGGCTGCCCCTGCCAGGAGATGGCCAGCATGCTGACCGCTCCCTGGAAGGACGACTTCATGAACTGAAGCATCTGGGCGTCGACCTCGGTCACGCGACCGTTCTTATCGCGCATTCTGACGGCGCGGATATCGATCGACTGGGGGTTCATTCGATCCCCGATGAACACCAGCATCTTGGTGACGGTCTTGCCGACGTAACTCTCGCGTGTGCTTTCGATCCAGAAGGCGTCGCCGTCCGCGCCCACGATCTTGGTGGTCAGGAATGACGGCTGTCCGTTGCCGTCGGTGAGCTTGTACTGCGTCCATTGCCCGACCACGAATGGGCGCGGCGCGAAAGCCGCCGGGGCGGCGACGTTCTGCGTGCCAGGTGCGAGCGCCGCTATTCGGCGATCGATGTCGGCCTTGGCGGCCGGGTCAATGGAGGGACCGCAAGCGGCGAAGGCGAGCGCAGAGAGCCACAGCGAAGCCACCATCGGGACGACTCCGGATCGGGACGAGGTAGGTGTCATGCAGAGGATGCTGCCCCGACAAGGCGCAGAGGATCAAGGGCGGACGGGCACGGCTGCTCGCGACTATCGCCCCGCAGCGGTGACCTGTGCTCATCCGGACGCCCGGACCCGGGGGAAATCTGCTTGTGCCCAGGGACAGAGTCGAACTGTCTACACACGGATTTTCAGTCCGTCAAATAATCGCGAATTCATCGGTAAATACGATGGTCGTTGACAGTTTGTACCGTAATTGTACCATAGAGGACAGGTAGATCACCCATGGGACGAAGGCCACCGAGAGCCCGCCGCGGCGATGGAAAGGTCTATAAACGGGGGAAGCTCTGGGCGGTTCGGTGGACGGAGAACGGCGAGCGCCGCTACTCCGGCGGATACCTGACCGAGGATGCGGCGAATCGGGTTAGGGCCACGATCGCCCTCAACATGCAGGCTGGGCGTGCCGGGCTTGAGAGCTACCTCCCGAAGAAGGAGCCGCTACCGACCTTCGGCTCACTGGTCGATTCGTGGCTGGAGGACCGGAGGGCGAAGGGTCGACGATCGGTAGACGACGACGAGCGCCGCTGGAAGCGTCACCCCCTCTGTGCCAACGTGAGTGAGACAGCTCGACCCCTGGAATTTAGTGTAGAGGGCGAGCAAGGGATTCATGATGACCGCGATAGCAGCATCCATCGTACCGGAGGATGTCGAGGTGTCGACCACAGCACGGCGACGTCGATTCACAGCGAAGTACAAGCTCGAGGTTCTGCACAAGGCTGACGCCTGCACGAAGCCGGGTGAGATCGGCGCCCTCCTGCGATCCGAGGGGTTGTACTCGTCGCACCTGACCACGTGGCGCAAGGCCTCCGAACGTGGCGAGCTCGCGGGCCTCGCGCCAAAGAAGCGCGGCCGGAAGGCCGTGCCGCCAGATCCGCTGGCCAAAAGGATCGTCGAGCTTGAGCGGCAAAACGCACGGCTCACGGCACGCGCGGAGCGCGCCGAGGCGCTCGTCGAGGTCCAAAAAAAAGTCGCCATGCTGCTGGGGACCCCATTCGAGAGCGAGAAGTCGTGATGGCGACGGTCACCGAGATCGGCCCGAAGTTGGGCGTGGCGCCGACGTGCGCGGCGCTGGGACTGTCGCGCGAAACGTTCTATCGACGACGACGGCCGAAGGTCAGTGGCTGCCGACGGCAGTCGCCGAGAGCGCTTGGTCCCGACGAGCGCAGCACGGTTCTGGCGTTGCTGCACGAGCCGCGCTTCGTGGACCTGGCGCCGGCGCAGGTCTACGCCAGCCTCCTCGACGAAGGCCGCTTCGTCTGCTCGCTCCGCACCATGCATCGGATCCTCGCGGCCAATCGAGAGGTGCGGGAGCGGCGCAACGTGCTCCGGCACCCCGATCACAAGAAGCCCGAGTTGCTGGCGACCGGCCCCAACCAAGTGTGGAGCTGGGACATCACGAAGCTGCTCGGTCCGGAGAAGTGGTCCTACTTCTACCTGTACGTGATCCTCGACATCTTCAGCCGCTACGTCGTCGGCTGGATGGTCGCCGACGGAGAAAGTGCGGCCCTCGCGGAGAAGCTGATCGCCGAAACCTGCGCTCGGCAAAACATTCAGCCCGGTCAGCTCACCCTCCACGCGGATCGCGGCTCGTCGATGATCTCGAAGCCCGTCGCCTTTTTGCTGGCCGACCTCGGTGTCACCAAGACCCACTCGCGGCCTCACGTGTCCGACGACAATCCGTTTTCCGAGGCGCACTTCAAGACGCTCAAGTATCGTCCCGATTTTCCCGAGCGCTTCGGTTCCATCCAGCACGCCCGTTCCCACGGCCAGGACTTCTTCCCCTGGTACAACACCGAGCATCACCACGTCGGCCTCGGGCTGCTCACGCCCTACGTCGTTCATCACGGGCTCGCTGGCCGTCAGGTCGAGGCACGCGCCGCCGTGCTCGCCGCCGCCCACGCCATTCATCCCGAGCGCTTCACCGCCGGCATGCCGCGGCCACCAGCTCAACCCAACGCTGTTTGGATCAACCCACCAAAGGCTCTGCTGCCAACGAACGAGGAGAATCGACAGTAAATTGACCAACGAGCTGTCTCATTCCTGTTGACACGTTCCGCAGCGCGCACCATACAGATCCTCGCCCGTCAGCTGCTCCGAACAAGGGAAGCGAATGTATTGCGCGGACCAACGGACGAAGTCCCCTCGGGTGACTCTCTGCTGGCCAACAGGCATACCAATCCACGCCATCGTATCCATCCCGGCGTAGATGAGCACAACAGCTGACGAGAGGCATTCCGCCTCCAACAGAACCTGGATCGAACGCTTCAGCTGATTCTCGACGAAATTCGTCGTGAAGTTGGAAATGAGCTCAGCCATCAACGTGTCGGTCTAGCCTGTTGGTGTTCAGCGACCGAGGGTCATCGCCCGCTGCAACACCATATTACCCAGCGCTCCTAATAGCCGCGGTCGCTATCTGGGCGGCGGCCGCGATCAGGACTGCGTAGGCC
>Ga0209863_10000689_pt1 | contig 15349 bp, 12 predicted proteins | sample OrgsoiDNA2013046_FD_185796 | JGI IMG/M metagenome (GOLD analysis project Ga0209863, IMG submission 185796) | Permafrost soil microbial communities from the Arctic, to analyse light accelerated degradation of dissolved organic matter (DOM) -... | ecosystem: Environmental > Terrestrial > Soil >...
ACCCGTTGCAGGTCGGCACTCATGTCGCCGCCGGAACTACCCTGGCCAAGATCGTCCAGCCCGACCAGTTGAAAGCGTCGCTGAAAATCGCCGAGACCCAGGCGCGCGACATCCAGCTTGGACAGCCAGCTTCCATCGACACCCACAACGGCATCATCAATGGCACCGTTGAGCGCATTGACCCCGGAGTGCAGAACGGCACCGTGACCGTCGATGTCGAACTCCAGGGAGAGCTTCCCCTCGGCGCCCGCCCCGACCTGAGCGTCGACGGGGCAATCCTGCTGGAACGGTTGGACGGCGTGTTGCTGGTGGGGCGTCCGGTCGGCGTCGAAGCAAACGCTCCGCCGAGGCTCGGCTGTTCAAGCTGGTCGACGGCGGTCAGGGCGCGGTGCGCGTGCCGGTCCATCTCGGTCGAAGCTCGATCGACAGCGTGGCGAAGAAGTGCCAGAGGTCGACCCGGGCGGTTGAAGTACCGGTGGCAATCGACAAGACTCTCGTTTCGGAAGGTTGCAGCCCGGCGGTGGGAGCTCCGCCACCGGATAGGATCTCCTGATGGCCAACGAAGACCGAGTCGCATCGTTCCTGACCCACATCGTTGCGGGGTGCTGTCTTGTTGCATGCAGCGGCGGGAGTCGCGGCGCCGGGAATGGTACGGGTGGTGGCCCAGGGTACAGGGGCGGTTCCTTGGCCACGGGCGGCGATATGGAGACCGGCGGCACCACGGGCAGCGGAGGTCAAACGAGCACCGGTGGTGCAATGGCGAGTGGCGGAATGGCGGGAACCGGCGGCACGACGATGTCCGCTGGGTCAACCATCACGGGAGGAGCGACGCCGAGCGCCGGTTCCACCGGCGGAGCGCCCAACAGCGGAGGCTCGCCCGATGACGGCGGCGTGGATTCAGCCATCGGCGGCTCCGATGCTGGCCCCGCCGCGGGTGCGGGAGGTACGACCGGCGGGGCAAGGACGATCACGAACGTCTACTATGCGGGCGGTACGTCCGCGTCGCAGGCGCTCGATCTGTTGTTGCCCGCCAACGCGCGACTTCCGCTTCCCGTGATCATCCGCTTCCACGGCGGCGGTTTCAGCGCGGGACAGAAGGAACCGGAGGAGTCGGGAACGGCGGCGAAGGCGATCCTGGCCAAGGGGTATGCCCTGGCCAGCGTAAACTACCGTCTTTCGGGTGAGGCGCTATTTCCCGCGGGGGCAAGAGACGCCAAGGCCGCCGTGCGTTGGCTGCGGGCTCATGCGGCGGAATACGGGTTGGACACCGCGCACTTTGCGTCTTGGGGCGAATCGGCGGGCGGTTACCTCGCAGTGATGCTCGGAGTCACGGGGGATCAGGCCACTGTATTCGACGACGACACCCTGGGAAACCCCGGGATTTCAAGCGCGGTCGCCGCCGTAGTGGATTGGTATGGCCCGACAGATCTGTCCACGATGGACAGCCAGCAAGCAGCTCATCCTCCCGCCAGTTGTTCGACCACTTGGCTGCAGCACACCCCGGCGGGTTCTCCCGAAGCGGGATGGCTCGGCGGCGCGCTCGATACGGCCGCGGTGAGCCCCAAGCTGGCACAGGCCAACCTCACCGCGTACGTTGCGACGGCCAAGACCTTGCCGCTCTTCATCATCGCTCATGGTGACAACGACTGTCAGGTGCCCTGGAGCCAGTCTCAAGAGCTGAAGGACGCGTTGGCGAAGGTCGGGAACACGGCCACACTGACCATCCTCGCGGCTGCTTCGCACGCCGACGCTCGCTTCGAGAGCACGCAGACCGCACCAAGTCTGGCACTGCTCGCCCTGAACTTCGGACGTTGATGGTTTCGCTCAGCTGGCTCGGGGACATATGTGTTTGCGAGGGGCGGCGATGAAGGTGGTGCAGGATGGAGATGACGAATCGCTACTCGCACCTCAGCCGGAAGATGCCCCGTCACGCGGTGAAGCTGCTCGATGGTCTGGATCGCGTGTCGAATTCGTATGGGCGACAAGTCGCTCCCGTTCGATCCCGCGCCGTCCCGTGTGGTGCCGAGCCTGGACGGACCAAGAGACGCCGACGCCGAAGACGCTTGGGTCGCAGAGATCGAGCATCGCGCACGACGCGTCCTGGCTGATGCTGGCGGCGGCGATGAGTGGTCCGCTGCACGTGCTGAGATCGAATCGACGCTCCGGCCACCGTGAAGCCGGTTGGGCGACTGCAGGGGCCCTGAGTCACCGTGCATTCGCGAGGGCCAGAACTGCGGCCGGATCGATCTTCCGCTTGAACCTGAGAACGCGCGCACCGATCGGCAGGTCGCCCTCGGAACATCCGCGCTCCGCGTCCACGCAGATGATCAGGTTCTCGACGCTTGCCTTTCGAAGCGCGGCGAACTTCTTCTCCAGGTACTCGCGCGTCCAGAACCCGACGATTTCGACCAGGAACCTGCGCGTCGGATCCCCACGGTGTCGAAGCAGGAAATCGGGGAAGACGAGACCGGCCCCGGCGCGTACCGGCTCCGGCTCACGAATGACGTCCCAATCCGGCGCGGCCTTGCGGAAGTCGCGGACGAATCGCTGTTCGAGCTGACTGTCGAAGTGGCGACCTTGTTCGGGAGCTGAGACCGGGTCGCCGGTGGCGAGTGAGAAATCCAGCGCCTGACCACGCACGACACAGGTTGCCTGCAAAGAGAACCGACCGGACGCGACGAGGGGGGGGACGATTCCGGCGAGCGCTCGGCCATAGAGAAGCGTGCGGCGAAAGAGCGCGTACGGGCCCGAGACCTCGAGGCGCGGCGCGCTCTCGCCTGGTGGCGTCGATACCGCGCAGATCAGACCGCGCAGCTTCGCCAGGCGAACGAGCGGTCTCACGCCGCCCTCGGCTCGCACGCGCACAGACGTAGCTCTGAACAGCATCGCCTGGGCCAAGGTGAGGTTGATCCTTTGAATGGCTTCGGTTGCGCTTGGGATGGCATGCGGCGATACGACGATCCGTTCGCCGGGCAGATCGGCGAACAGCGGTGCGGCAACTACCGTAGGCGCGATCGCGAGCCGCTGCCCGACGCGCGTCAGAACGTCTGACCGTGAGCCCCCCTTGAGCCGCCATCTCGCCAAAGACGGCGTGTCGTAGCTCTCGTGGAGGAAGCGGCGCTTGAACTTGCGAGCGCCACACGCGAGAGAGCACCGCCGTCGCTGCTCGGCGCTGCAAGAACGGGGAAGGCAAGGGAAGTGGTTCGCCGAGGCGCTGGCGGAGTTCGCGCTCGGGGCGCCCGGCGTATCGTCTGATTGTCCCCCTGGCGGCATGGAGTGTCTACGATGGGCCCGATGCGCCCTCGCCGGCCAATCCTTACGGTACGAACAACCTCATGACGCGGAAAACGATCCTTGCCGTCGGCGCCGCCGGACAGTTTGCCGGCCTCGCTGTAACAGCGCTCAGCCAGCTCGGCGCGAGGGTCAGGGGCTTTGTCCGAGACGCGCAGCAGGGGAACGAGGCCCAGCGACTCGGCGCGGCCGAGGTCGTCATCGGTGACCTGCGGGATCTGCGGAGCGTGGACGCGGCGCTCGCCGGGGTCGACTCGGTCTTTTACATTGCCCCCGCATTCCTGCCCGACGAGGCAGAGGTCGGCAGGCACTTCGTGGAAGCGGTTGTGCGTTCCGGCGCACGGCGGATCGTCTTCTCCTCGGTCATCCATCCGGTTCTCGCGGAGCTCGTGAATCACGCGGCGAAGGCGCCCGTCGAGGCTGCGATCCTCGACTCCGGCCTGGAGTACGCCCTTCTCCATCCGGCGCTCTACTTCCAGAACTACGCCCGGGCATGGCCGACGGTGGTCGAGAGCGGAGTGCTCGCCGAGCCTTGGTCTGCGGAGAGCCGGTTCTCGCGCGTCGACTACCGCGACGTGGCAGACGTCGCCGCGATCGCGCTCCTCGAAGACCGACTCCTATGTGGAACGTTCGAGCTGTGCGCGGACGGTAAGTTGAGCCGGGAGGAGGTCGCGGAGCTGATCGCCGAGGTTACGGGGCGCGAGATCCGCTCCCATAGGATCGATCCCGACACGCTCGGTGACGAAGCCAACGCGATGCGACCGATGTTTGCTCACTACGACCCCCATGGTCTGGTTGGGAGCTCGCTCATCCTACGGGCCATCCTGGGCCGCGAGCCCCGCACCCTTCGCATTTACTTCGAGGAGCTCGCTCGGACGAGCGAACGCCGATGCAGCCCGCTGACTTGACCCATCGCAAATCGGAGACCGACATAATGCAGCACGACACGCGGACAGAGCAGCACAACGTCTTTGGAGCGTACGTTCGGCACTCGCTGAGCGAGAAGGACCGTGAGGCCGTCGCCGCGATGCGAAGGGAGGTCGCTCCAGTCAAGGGCAAGATGGGCGACTCGAGTGCGCGCCCTCCCTTCGACGAAGTCATGGAGCACACTCCCGATGCTCGCGGCGTGACCTACGAAAAGAGGGTGGTCGGCGGCGTGTCCGGCATCTGCTGTACGCCCCAGGGCGCGCGTTCGGGCGCCACGATCCTCTACCTCCACGGCGGCGCCTACGTGCTGGGCTCGGCCAACGCCTACCGGCATTTCGCCGGCCAGATCGCAGCGCGCGCCAAGGTAGCGGTCTTCATCGCCGAGTACAGGCTAGCCCCGGAGCACCGCTTCCCAGCCGCCCTGAGCGTCGGGACGCTGGAGGCCGCGGAAAAGGCACTGAGTCTCATGGCGACCTTCCTCGACGAAAGGTTCGGCACGCGGCCTGAACGTTGAGGCGGTTGAGGTCACCCCGAAAATATCGCATCGAGCTGCTCAAGCCTTAGTTCCTGGCAACCACGTCACCTTGGAGCTGATCATGACGAACCCTTGGAGCCCTATACGCCTCGGAGACATCGACCTCGAGCATCGACTCGCCATGGCGCCCATGACGCGCGACCGGTCCGCAGCGACCGGCGCGCCAACGGCAATGAACGCCGACTACTACGGCCAGCGGGCATCGATGGGGCTCGTCATCACGGAGGGTACGCAACCCAGCGATGATGGGCAGGGCTACCTCCTTACGCCCGGCATCTACACGGACGAGCACGTCGCCGGTTGGCGAGCGGTCACCAGGGCGGTACGCGACGCGGGGGGGCACGTCTTCATCCAGTTGATGCACGTCGGCCGAATCGCGCATCCCGCAAATACGCCGCATCACCGGCGGCCCGTCGCGCCCTCGGCAATCAAGCCAAGCGGCAAGATGTTCACGGCCGCGGGCATGTTGGACCTCCCTGAGCCGCGAGCCCTCTCCACCGAAGAAGTGGCGGGAACGGTTCGCGACTTCGTCCACGCTGCGAAGTCGGCCGTGGCCGCAGGGGCGGATGGCGTCGAGATTCACGGCGCGAACGGGTACCTCGTGCACCAGTTTCTCTCGAGTAACGCGAATCGGCGCACCGATCAGTACGGCGGGTCGGTAGAGAGTCGCGTTCGATTCGCCGTCGAGGTCGCGACCGCCATCGCAGGCGCAATCGGCCCGAAGCGCGTGGGGTTTCGCATCTCACCTGGCAACAAGTTCAACGACATGGTCGAAGAGGACGTCCCCGTGCTCTACGACGCGCTCGTCTCGCGTCTCGCTCCTCTCGGCCTTGCATATCTGCATCATGAGCACCATGGCGACGACGGTTTCCTCGCGAGACTCCGGGCTCGCTGGCCGACGGCCCTCGTGCTCAATCGTCCGGACGCGAGTCTCGAGACGAGGCTGGCCGACATCGAGAAGGGCCGCGCGGACATGGTCTCCGTCGGCAAGATGGCTCTGGCAAACCCCGATCTGGTGGCGCGCATTCGAGCGGGTGCTCCCCTCAACAGACCGGATCCGAGCACCTTCTACGGTGGGGACGCGCGCGGTTACACGGACTACCCCTCGCTTGGTGCGGCGGCTCGCCCACAAGCACAACCGCCGACGTCGACGGCGTGACGAAGCGAAAAGATCGCCTCACCGCGCTGCCGCGCAACTGACCGGGATACAGCCCGGCCCATCGAGGTCGCAAGATGCCTCATCGGATTCGACTTCTTCTTCAGTGCAGCACCACGTTTGCCGTCGACGACTGGCACGTATAACCCCCGCCGAGTGCGAGGCGGTGAACGGCTTTCAGCGCAGCGGTGGTGGCGTCTTGACGGCGCGCGATCACACTGCAACATGGGCCCGTGGCTTCGATCCATCAAAGGCGCGGGCTCGGCACACTTCTTCAACGATCCATCCCGCTGTGAGCCGGATTCCAGCCGGCAGGTGCGGGACGATCGGGAGACAGCGAGCATCGATTGGCCGAACTATCACTCGGGCAAGAACGGAGACGGAACGGAGACGTCCAGCCTGTCACCGTCGTGGAGCCTCTCCATCCACTCATGCGCAACCCTCGCGCCGCGAACGGACGCATCGGCTGGTTCCCGTCACACCCGCATGAAGGCGCGGTGTGCCCCCCAGCCAATGACCCTCGCGCGCGGAGCGTTGCACGAGGGAGAAGCCTCGCCACTGGCAGGGAGTTCGACTTGGTCGTGGCGTTCGAGCGTACGGCCGAGGAGCCGTGTGGAGCGGCGCCCCTCTCGACGGCGCGAGGGGCGTCAAGTCGATAGTCCTCCGATTGTCCCCCTGGCGGCACGGAATGTCTACGAGGGGGCCGATGCGCGCGCGCCCGCGCGTCCTTACCGTACCGACACGTGAACGGGCAGGCCAAGGAGAAAGGAAAGCGCCCATGAGTGAGCAAAGTTCCGAGGCCTTGAGCCGCCGCGCATCGTCCCGGGCCGCCCTGCGTGGTCTCGTCGCCCGCCGAGGTTCCGCCGCTTAGGTCACCGGTCGAAGGCACGCTTCGCGTCGAGAAGGAGAACCCACATGTCTTTGTTTGCAATGTTCAAATCAGCGGGGCCGACCGGCTTCGGCTACGGGTCGACGGCGGAGCAGGTCACCGAAGGGCTCTCGCTCGCCGGCCAGATGATTCTGGTGACGGGCTGCAACTCAGGCATCGGGCGGGAGGCGTGTCGGGTGCTGGCGCTGCGGGGCGCCCTGGTGCTGGGCACAGCGCGCAGCAAGGAGAAGGCCGCGGCGGCCTGCGCGACGTTTCCCGGCAAGGCGATCGGCTACGCCTGTGACCTCTCAGACCCTTCGTCGGTGCGAGGGTGCGTCGCAGCGGTCAAGGCAGACGGTCACCGGCTCGACGCCATCATCTGCAACGCGGGCATCATGATGCTGCCGAAGCTCGAGAAGTCGCACGGCTATGAGCTGCAGTTCTTCACCAACCACATCGGGCACTTCATGCTGGTGACGGGCCTGCTCGAGCAGCTCAAAGACGAGGGCCGGGTGGTGATGCTCAGCAGCGAGGGGCACCGGCGCGCGCCCGTCGGGGGCATCGAGTTCGACAACCTCTCGGGCGACAAGGGGTACCAGCCGTTGACGGCCTACGGCCAGTCGAAGATCGCCAACCTGCTCTTAGCCAAAGAGCTGCAGCGGCGCTTCGCCGGCACCAAGAAGACCGCCTACGCGGTGCACCCCGGCGTCGTTGCCACCAACCTCGGCCGCAACCTGGGTCCGGTGCTCAGTCGGCTGGCGGCCATCGGGCCGCTTTTTCTCAAGTCGCTCGGTGAGGGCGCCGCGACCGAGGTCTTCGCCGCGGTCAACGCGAAGGCGCTGCCCTTGGCGGGCAGCTACCTCTCTGACTCGAACGTGGAGAAGCCCCGCGCCGATGCAGAAGACGCCGCCCTCGCCACCCGGCTGTGGGCGGAGTCAGAGAAGATCGTTCAGGCGCTCTAACGGTGAAGCCTCTCCGTGCACCCGGAGCTCTCCTGATCCTCTACATTGTCGCTCTACCCCGTGCGCCTCGTGATCGCTCATCCACGACGAACGTCGTCTCAACCATATTTCATGTTGACCCCCAGGGGTTGTCCCTCGAGGATTGGAATCGTCCATGACAACACGGCTGCAGACCCCGGATTCACGCATCGTCTGGCCGCCGCGGTACGCCCCCGCATCGGCGCTGGCCGGCGTTTCCACAGACGTATGCCTCGCTCTGCCGGCCGTGAGCGCGGTCCGCGACGGGTACGACGTCTACGCAGTGATCGATGCGTCCGGCACCTTCAGCCAGCACGCGCTGATGGCTTCGATGTTCCGTATGAGCCAGGCCGGCGTGGTGATTGCCAACGCGACCATGCTCGTCTCCGAGCTTTTCGCAGACTGGTCTAGTAGGTATGCGGAGCCGATCGGGAAGATTCTTGGTGCGCGCGTGCCCGGCTTTGGGTTCGTCGCGGCCGGTTTCAATCATCGGCCAGCGAAAGTAGCGCCCGACACATGTAGTCAAGAAACGCAGGCCCGATTGAAGGAGATGACCGCATGATCAACGACAAGAAGGTTTTAATGCTTGGGCTCGACCCCAAACTCGTGGACTACGCACACCTGCCCGTGAAGCTCGACGAAGCTACGTTGCGGGCCGCTCTGGCAGCGGACGAGAAACGCCTGGGCGATCTCGGATACGACGCGAAATGGCTGCTCCTCGATCGCGGCGAAACAGCCGAGACCGTGCTGTCGGCGGCGCTCAAGGAGAAGACATTTGATTGCGTCCTCATCGGTGCGGGGATCCGAACCGTTCCCCCGCTATTTCTCCTATTCGAAAAGCTCGTCAACCTTCTCCACGAGGGAGCTCCGCACGCCAAGATCTGCTTCAACACCGTTCCCGATGACACCGCCGTGTCCGTTCAGCGCTGGGTCTGACGGCGGTCGCTGAGCCGCCACCCGAGGGCCACGCGGGGACGCGCAGGGACCTTGGACTGTGGCGCGCTGCGTGCTCGTCACCGCCGAGGTTCCGCCGCGTGCGAGGAGGGGCACCCGTGAGTGAACGCGCTTCAGCGGAGCTGCTGCGACAGGCAGCCAGGGTCGCGCGGGCTCGGGTCGTCGTGAAGCTCGGCAAGGGCGACCCCCTGCCCGCCGACTCGCCCCTCGCATTCTCGCACCAAGAGGGCGGGGTTCACGTGACTTATTGGGTTCACGCCCGAGAAGGTTCGGGCCTTCGGGCTACTCGGGGTCGTGCGAACCAGTTCTCGCAATATCTGAGCCCGGTTCTCAATAGACCCGATACGGATAGACCCGAAGCGCGAGTCGGACCAGCCGCGCGACATGGTGCAGGTGCGCAAGACGGGCCGCCAGCCAGCGCCGGCTCGCGTCGCGAAAGCTGCGGTAACCTGCGGCTACCCATGAACGCACTCCTCGACCGGCTCTCCTCGCCGCGGCCCGATCTCTGTTTCTACGGATTGGCTCCCCCGAAGCTCAGCACCCCGGCGGAGCGCCTCCAGGCGATCGTGGCCGCGCAAAAGGAGCGGTTGCGCGCACTCGGCCCCGACGCTCTGGTGGTCTACGACCTGCAGGACGAGTCCGCGCGCCAGACCGAGCCCCGGCCCTTCCCCTTTCTTCCCACCCTTGCGCCCGACACGTACGCCCACGAGCTGATGGCTGACCTCCCCTTGGCAAAGATCGTCTACCGCTCTGTCGCCGGCACCGGTCGGGCCAGCTTCGAGCGTTGGCTGAAGGATGTGGCCAACGTAGCCCCTACCGAACCGCGTTTCTCAGTTCTGGTGGGCGCGCCCGCCAGCCGAGCCGGGAGCCCAGAGGGCTTGGCGCTCGAGGAGGCGTACGCTCTCGCCAGGCGGCACGCGTCGGCTTTGGTTCTCGGCGCAATCGCGATCGCAGAGCGCCACACCCGTCGCGGCGATGAGCACGAACGCATGCTCTCCAAGGCGGCATCTGGTTGCTGCTTCTTCGTCACCCAGGCCGTCTATGACGCCGGCTCCAGCAAATCGCTCCTCTCGGATTACGCGCGCGCCGCACGCGCGCGCGGGTTGAACCCCATGCCGGTGGTGCTCACGTTCTCCCCGTGCGGCTCGCCACGGACGCTGGCCCTTCTCAAGTGGCTCGGCATCGCGGTGCCACGCTGGCTGGAAAACGAGCTCCTCGACGCGCGCGACACTCTGGATACCTCCGTCCGCCTGGCCGAGGAGATTGCGGAGGACGTCTTGGCTTTCGCCCACGCCCGGCAAATTCCGGTGGGCATCAACGTCGAGAGCGTCTCTATCCGCAAGGAGGAAATCGACGCAGCCGCGGCGCTGTTTACCGCGCTGCGCGAGCGGATTCGCCGAGCCGCTCCGGCGACGTCACGATTCACGTGAGAGGATGGTACGGTGACCAACATGCTTGACGCGCAGAAGATAGTGGTGTTCCTGGCGACTGGGACAGTGGGTGCTCCCCCGCACTGTCACGATTGGATTCGTCACGATCGTGGTCAGCGTCAACGCGAGCCAGATCGCATCCATGGGGCTGGTGAGTCCTACCGCGGGGCACCCGGCGAGGAAAGCCGCTTGCGCGGGCATTCGCACCGTCCAGGTTCAACCGTTGCAAACGTCGGTGAGCTCAACCGTGCCGCGAAGGATGACGATGGTTCGAGTGTGAGGGCGTTGGTCCCCGTGTTTCCCGTAGGAGCTGCCAGCGCCGCAACCAGAATGTACCCGGGGTTCGTTCTGGGCGTGGAGATCTGAGCGGGCGAGTCAGCTTTCGACGCACGGCCGCAGGTGGTTCCCGAAGCGAACGTCCTGGGTTTAGATATTCACGAATGCGACGCCACGGTAGACCGTGCCGTACGTCGGTCCCATGACCGTGCTGAACGACTCGCCGGCCACCGCGCCCGTCAGCGTGGTAGCCGACAACTGGTCGGTGATCACGACAACCTTGTTCGGATCCGCACCGTTGTCCCCCGAGGCGCTCGACGTCGAAGTCGTCGCCCACAAGGTCACCTGATCGCCGTTCACAACGCCCGTGAGGTTGCGGAGACCGACCGTGGTCACGTTCGGCCACGGGCCATCGGCGCCGGTCAGGCCTGTGTCGACCTGGCCGATCAGCCCCTGGGTCAGCACATAGTCGAGCTGCCAGATGCCGCCGACCAGGCTCCACTTCTCGAGACCCGCGTGGCTGGCCACGTCGGTCGCGTTCCCCGAGCCCTCGTCGGATACGTACATCGTGGTCGCGTTGCCGAAGAACACCGCGAAGGGCGTGAAGTTGCCGCCGGTCGCCTTCGCCGAGTCGGTCGGGAAACCCGGGACGACGGTGATCGTGGCCGCGGCGGCGTTCGCGACCGTGGGCAACGCGGCGACGGTGTAGACCGTCTGCATGCCGTTGCTGCCGCTCCCCTTGGTGAAGTAGAGGGCACCGCCGAACTCGGTCACGCCCCGGTAGTTGTTGTCCTTGCCCGGCTTGTCGGGCTTCGCCGTGCCGAACGTGTACTGGATCAACGGGTTGACCTCGGCCGAGTTTCCCGCCGGGATGGCGACGTTCGACACCGAGGCGTTGATGGGGTTGACCACATCGAGGCCGGTCGTCTCGGTGACGTCGGGGTTCGTGCCGTTCGTCGCGCCGAAAGCCGCCGCGTTGCCGTTGTTGGCGTTGCCGACCGCGTAGTAGAGCCCGTTCGAGCCGAGCAGCGCCGAGCGGCCGTTGTTGCCTCCGTAATCGAAGGTTGGCGTATAGGAGAAGATGCCGTTCCCATCCATCGAGACGATGGTGCGCGCGAACGCGTAGCTGGATCCGAAGGCGAAGGTCACCGGGTTCGTCGGATCCTGGCCCGGGACCGCGTCAGCGTTCGACACGTCGATGGCGCCGATTCCGGCACCGGCGTAGCCCACGAACAGCAGGTGATTGCCGGCGGCGTCCTTGGTGATGTGGAGGCCAACCTCGGACTTCGAGGGGAAGCTGGTCACCACCTGGTTGGGCGGAACGGTGACCTTGCTGAGGACCTGCATGCTGTTCGGATCGACATCGGTCAGGTCGATCGCCGAGGTCACGCCGAAGCTCGCGTCAGCGGCCTCGTTGTTCCAGACGGTGACGTAGTTGTTGCCAGTGGTCGCGGCGGTCGTCGCGGTGGCAGAGCTGGCCAGCTTCGTCCCCACGGTCAACGACGCGATGGCCCCCTGGGTACGATCGTAGGTGCTGCTGCTGATGACCAGCGATCCGGGAACGAGCAGCGTGCCCGGATCGCACTTCACGGTCACCGACGTCGTGGCCGCGCAACCCGGGGTCGAGTCGCCGTCGGAGATCGTCGCCGTCAGCGTGACCGGGCCGGGCATGTTGCAGACGAACGTCGGCGTGGCCGACGTTCCGTTGCTGAAGGACCCGGAGGGGGCCGTCCAGCTGTACGAGAGCGGCGAGGGGCCGTTGTCCGGGTCGTGAGCGGCGGCCCCGAGCGCGATCGGGAAGCCCACCGAGACGTCGGCCGGGGTTGCCGACAGCCCGTCGGCGACCGGACAGACGTTGATGACGCCGTTGACGGCCACGCTGCCCGTCTTTGCCGCCTGGTGGCAGTCGAGCGCTACGGTGACCGCGGCGACGGCGCCCGCGGTAACGTCGAAGGTAGCGCTGCCGCCGCACGTCGTCGTTCCGTCGGTGCCGGTGGCGGCGAGCGTGATCGTGAACCCGTCGCCGGCCCGAAGGCCCCCGATGATGGTCGAGAGGGTGCCGCTGGCGGCGACATTGATCGTTCCTACCTTCGAGAAGCCGTTCGGACCGGTGATCGTGTAGCTGACGCTCGTCAGCGTGACGCCACCCTCGATCAGCGCGAAGTCGATGGATCCGAGCTGTGCGGTGTCGGCGGTGGAGGGTGTGTGCTCGCCGCAGCCGGCGAAAGCAGCGCCCGCGCCAGCCAGAACCAGAGCCATACCTAGGTTCATCGTCCTCGTTTGCAGCTTCACTCGAGCCTCCTCGGCCTACTCGGTTTTGGTGTCCTGGCGGGACCGCCAAGGCGGGCCGGAGGATCCGTCAGGCGCCGCTCGGAATCCAGCGACAGTTCCGTTACGCACCGTGATTTCGGTGACGTCGGAAGGCGCATCGTCCATGCCGAGGAAACGTCCCTGGTCCTCGTCGGGTACTATCAGGTCCGGGGACAAATCGGTCCTGGCTACCAACCGCTCCTTTGACGTCCTGGAGGGTCCGGTGGAGCGACGACGACGCCGCGGGCAGGTGGCGCTTTGGTTCCTGAGCAGCGCCACGAAGGTCTTCTTCGGCTGTTACCCCGCCTGGCGCGCTTCCCGGCTCGATCCCATCGCCGCGCTTCGCGCCGATTGATGGCCTCGCCCCTTCGTGGTCGCGAGGGGCAGTCCATCATCGTGATCGCCCCCACGGATGGGTCCCCCGCCGGTCACGCCCTCGTTTCCGAGCCGTCAACGAAGTGTTGGTCGTATCTCGAAGCGAGCGGTGACATCGTGCGCCGCAAACTCACCCAGGAGGTTTCTTCATGCGTCTTCCTCTGATCGTTTCGCTCAACTGTTTGCTGGTCGCCGGGCCAGCTTTCGCCCGTCGGGCGCCCCAGCCCAAGGGCACCGTGGATCACGTGCTGCTCATCAGCGTCGACGGCCTGCACGCGTTGGATGTCGCGCGCTTCGTGGAGACCCACCCGCGATCCGCGCTGGCCGAGCTGTCCCGTCGTGGCGTCACGTACACCAACGCGCGGACGCCCGCGAACAGCGACTCCTTCCCCGGTTTGCTGGCGCTGGTGACGGGCGGGTCGCCCATCTCCCACGGCCTGTTCTACGACGTCAGCTACGATCGCACCATCTTCGATCCGACGAACACGACCTGCGCGGGACAGCCGGGGAACATGATGGTGTTCGACGAGAGCATCGATCTCTACGATGCCTCGAACGTTTCGCAGAACGTGATCGACACGTCCAAGCTGCCCCGGCGCCTCGATCGCGGGCGCTGTGTTCCGCTGTTCCCGCACGATGCGATCAGAGCGAACACCGTTTTCGAGGTCGTCAGGGCGGCCGGGGGCCGGACCGCTTGGGCGGACAAGCATCCGGCCTATGATCTGGTGAACGGTCCTTCCGGGCGGGGCGTCGAGGAGCTGTACACGCCCGAGATCACCAACGTGAACGGCGCCGACGCCACCACCAGCGTGGTGTGCACTGTCGCGAACGACCGCCTGAAGGTCAAGGCGATCTTGAATCAGATCCGCGGCCGCAGCTTCGACGGTAACAGAGCGGCGGGCGTCCCCGCGATCTTTGGGATGAACTTTCAAGCGGTCAGCGTGGGGCAGAAGCTGGCGATCGACAACGCCGACGGCGCCTGCGCGGCGGACACCAATCCGACGATCAATGGGCAGCCGGGCGGCTACACCGACGGCGCCGGATCTCCCAGCGCCGTCTTGGCGCACGGACTGGAAGAGACCGACGAGGCGCTGGCCAGCATGATCGACGCGCTCAGGCAGCAGGGACTGTACCGGTCGACGATGGTCATCTTGACGGCGAAGCACGGCCAGTCGCCGATCAACCCGGTGAAGGTGAACAAGCCAGGACACTTCGCCGATCTGGTGGCAGCGCTTCCCGACGGCTCGACCAACCCCGCGGCGCTGGCGATCGCAAGCGCCGCGAACTGCGCGACGGGCTCCTGCGGCTTCGTCATGGATGACGACGTCGCGCTGATCTGGCTGAAAGATCAGAGTCAGACGACCGCGGTCGCCGACTACCTGAACAAGAGCGCCAAGGCGCTGTTCATCGACGAGGTCATGGCGGGCGCGTCGTTGAAGCTCAAGTTTCGAGATCCGATGGACGACAGTCGCACCCCTGACATCATCGTTCAGCCGACGTATGGAACCATCTACACTGGCTCCAGCAAGAAGAACGCCGAGCACGGTGGGTTCAGCATCGGCGACACCAACGTGGGCCTGATCGTATCGAGCCCGGATCTGCCGGCGCAGGTCATCAAGACGCCCGTTGCTACCTCCCAGGTGGCTCCCACCATCCTGAAGGCCCTGGGGCTCGACGCCGACCTGCTCGACGCGGTCCGGAACGAGCGAACGCCTGAGCTTCCGGGCCTCGCCGACTGATCGAGTCCGTCCCCACCGCGGTCCGCGCCTCTCGCTTCCCGAGTGGGGAGCGCGGGGTGGCGACGATCCATCGCGCCCACGCGGTGCAACCGCTGACGGCGGTGCAGAGCGAGTACTCGCTTTGGTGGCGCAAACCCGAGGAGGAGCTGCTGCCCGTGCTCGATCAGCTCGGCATCGGCTTCGTGCCGTTCAGCCCGCTCGGAAAGGGATTCCTGACGGGAAAGATCGACGAGAAGACGACGTTCGAGAAGAACGACTTCCGCAACCTCGTCCCGCGCCTCACCCCGGCGGCGCGCAAGGCAAACCAGGCGCTGGTCGACCTGCTCGGTCAGGTCGCGAAGCGCAAGGAAGCGAGGACGGCGCAGATCGCGCTGGCGTGGCTCCTCGCCCAGAAACCTTGGATCGTGCCCATCCCCGGCACCACCAAGCTGAGCCGCCTCGAGGAGAACATCGGCGCGGCGAACGTCGAGCTGACGCCCGATGACCTCCGCGACATTGCCGCCACCGC
>Ga0209863_10000690_pt1 | contig 15348 bp, 12 predicted proteins | sample OrgsoiDNA2013046_FD_185796 | JGI IMG/M metagenome (GOLD analysis project Ga0209863, IMG submission 185796) | Permafrost soil microbial communities from the Arctic, to analyse light accelerated degradation of dissolved organic matter (DOM) -... | ecosystem: Environmental > Terrestrial > Soil >...
TGGGCGCGCTGGATCTGTATCGGCACAAACCTGGGCCGCTGGAGGGCGATTCTTTGGTTGGCGGTCTGATGGCGGCCGAACTCGCGGAATTGCCGCTGATGGCGCTGATGAGCGCAAACGCTGACTTGGTGGCCGTGGCCGACGGCGAAGAGGCATGGGATCACCTCGCCGCTCTCGCGCGCGTCGAGGTTTACCAGGCGACCGGCATGTTGATGGGACAGCTTGGCGTCGGGCCAGCTGATGCGCTTGTGCGGCTGCGCGCCCACGCGTTTGCACACGGCCTTACCGCCAGCGAGGCAGCTTGGTTGATCGTCGGTCGGCAACTAGTGTTGGAACCGGACGAACCGCGAAATCTCGGCCCCATCGGAGGGGTCTCATGAGCGATGACCGGGAACACGCCCTGACCCAGGCATTCGTGTCGATCGCGAACAGCATGGTCGACGGGGTCGACGTTGTCGATCTGCTGACCGGGCTCACCACCGACTGCGTACGCCTCCTCAATGTCGCCTCGGCGGGCCTGCTGCTGGCCGACGCCCACGGCGTGCTGCACGTCTTGGCAGCCTCGTCCGAACGGACCCGCGACCTCGAGATGTTTCAACTCCAACGCGACCAGGGACCCTGCCTCGACTGCTATCGCACGGGTGCGGCGATTGACGTCGAAGATCTCAGCGCGCAAGCCGAACGGTGGCCACAGTTCGTTCAGGCCGCCGCTGACGCCGGCTTTGCTTCAGTGCACGCGGTGCCGATGCGGCTACGCGAAACCGTGCTTGGCGCCCTGAACTTGTTCCGGACCGAAGTAGGCCCGCTCGGCGCGGGCGACCGGGATTTGGCGCAAGCCCTCGCGCACGTTGCGAGCATCGCGCTCGTCGCAGACAAGGCCGCCGCCGACAGGGAAACGATCAACCAGCAATTGCAAACGGCTCTGACCAGTCGGATCGCCATCGAGCAGGCCAAGGGCATCCTCGCCCAACTCGGTGGCCTCGACATGGACCAAGCCTTCGCCGTCTTGCGGCGCTACGCCCGCGATCACAACCTCCGGCTCACCGACGTTGCGCAGCACCTCACTTCCCGCGAGATGGCCGCCAGCGAACTCTTGCAAGCCGCCTCTCCCCCGCGCCCTTGAGGTGAGGTCCGCCTAGCAGCCGGCGGGCGCGCAAGCAACACCGGGCCCGTTGTATCAGACGCTCGCTGGCCCCCTCTTCTTAGTCGAGACCCGCGCCAAGCGGGCCGCAGAGGGAGACCGCGTGAGCGCCATGCTGATCCGAACCACGCGCCAAAGCTCGCTCACTGGCGGGTCGACGGCCACGCCAGCCATGAGCCTGACGGCTAGCCCCGCCGACAAGATGTTCGCCAGAGAGCGCATCGTCTTGGTACATAAGGTGCTAGCGCGCAGGCGGCATCGGCGGCTTCGCCGGTTGGGTGCTGTCGTCGGTCGGCGGCTTCCGTGAACGCTGCGTGCCATGATCGCGACGTCCACGGCCGACGACGAGAGGGTTCATTGTCATGCGTCTAGATCACGCCGCCCGGCTCGAACGCCTACTCGAGCGCCACCGCACCGTCGAGCAGGTGCCCGGCGGGTCTGGCAACGGCACTTTGATCCGCAGGGATCAACTGCTCGTCGTTAGCCGCGACGCCGATGCCGTTGAGGAGCGCGCAGCCAGGTGGATCATCGGTCGCGAAGACGACGAATCTGGGGTCACCGTTTTTCACCTGCGCCCGTCCGCGAAGGTCGACGTATGCGAGCTGACGGCCAGCCTTTCCGGAGCGACCAGGCACCGCAGTCTGGCCGCCGGGCCGCACCATGTGATGACGGCCGCGCCGCACTGGGGTGTCGGTCCCTACGACGATCCCGCGCCGACCGATGTCGTGCCGCCCACGCCGTCCGCCCCGGCAGTTGGTCGTGACGTCACCCTCGCGCTGCTCGACACCGGCATCAGCGACCACCCGTGGTTTGAGGGCAGGCCGTGGTTCGCGGCTTGCGGTGCCGATGTGCGCGAGGCGCCCGACGTCGCCGTGGCCGACCGGCTCGATTCGGTGGCGGGCCATGGCACGTTCATTGCCGGCGTAGTCATGCAACACGCACCCGCAGCGCATCTACTGATCAGCCGCATCGTTGAAGAAGACGGCGTCACCGATGAGCGGCGGCTGCTGAACGGGCTGGCACATCTACGGTCCAGCGCACATGCCGCGGCGATTCCGATCGACGTCGTCAGTCTGTCGCTCGGGTGCTACACGCATGACGACCGACCATCGCCCGCACTTCACCACGGCATCAACGCGTTCGCCAACGACACCGTCATCGTCGCCTGCGCCGGTAACGCGAACAGCGAGCGGCCGTACTGGCCAGCCGCGTTGAAAAACGTGACGGCGGTCGCGTCGCTCGACGCCACCGGAACCGATCGCGCGTCCTTCAGCAACTACGGCTGGTGGGTCGACGCGTGCACGTCCGGCGACCACGTCGTGAGCTCGTTCTTCAGTTCGGCCGGGCTCGGTCCCGACGGCGACGAGACCTTCAACGGCTACGCCACCTGGAGCGGCACCTCCTTCGCCGCACCGCGGGTTGCTGCGGTGATCGCCGCCTCGGCCGCCCAGCACGGAGTGTCCGCGACGGTAGCCGCGGCCGACCTGCTCGACCCGAGCCGGCACCGCTCGATGCCCGATCTGGGTGTTTTTGTCGACGCTCCAGCAGGGGGCGCGTCGACGTGACCGGTATCGTCGTGCTCTCCGGCGGCCAGTGGATTGGCGGCCCGGGCAGCTACGCGAGGAGGGTCAGCTCGTGCCGGAGCTCAGCACGGCGGAGCTCCTTGCCGCGGCTGGCAACGGCGACAGCGCCGCCTGGAACGAGCTCGTCGAGCGCTACTCACGGCTCGTCTGGGCCGTCGCGCGCGGCTTCTCACTCTCGACTGCTGACGCCGCCGACGTCAGCCAGACCACGTGGCTGCGGCTCGTCGAACATCTCGGTGCCTTGCGTGAACCCGAACACCTCGGTGGTTGGCTCGCCACGACCGCACGCCACGAATGTCTTCGCGTGTTGCGAAAAGGCGGACGCGAGGTTCTCGGTGTGGAAGCCGACCTTGACCTTGAGTCTGGTGAACCAACACCCGAGACTGTCGTGCTCCACAGCGAGCGCGACCGATTGCTCTGGTTGTCGCTCGGTGAAATTCCGCAGCGCTGCCAAGTACTCTTGCGCGCACTCGCAACCGAGCCACCCCCGAGCTACCACGACGTATCACTCTCGCTCGGCGTGCCGATCGGCAGCATCGGGCCTACGCGCGCACGCTGCCTCGACCACTTGCGCAAACGCCTGCAGGGCCACGAAAACGCCGGCGGTCCTGAGCTCGACTCCCCTCGGGGAGGTGGGTGATGGCCGAACCGATGTTCGATCCGCTGGCGGCGGAGCTTCGTAACGTGATCGAGCAGGCCGACCCGATACCCGACTCGGTGCTGGCCGCCGCGAAGGCATCGTTCGTCTGGCGCACCGTCGACGCCGAGCTCGCCGAGCTCGTGACCGACTCACTGCTCACCGCCTCGTCGATTCGCTCGGGGTCGGCCGCGCGTTTGCTGACGTTCGAAGGTCCCGGGGTTGAGGTCGAAGTTGAGGTCGCCGACATCGGCGCGACCCGCCGCCTGACCGGGCAGCTGGTACCGGTCGCCGCGGCCACCGTCGTCGTCCGATGGAGTGGTGGCTCGGTCGAGGCTCAAGCCGACGAACTCGGGCGTTTCAGCGTCGCCGAGGTACCGGCAGGAGCCGTGAGCCTGGCCATCACCAGCACGGTCGACGGTGCAGCACGCTCGATCGTGACGAGCTGGGTCTCGATCTGACACGCTTCGCGCCATGGCTGCACCCGCGGCAGTGATCGGCAACGAACAACTGCGGCGGCGTGCCGAGGCTGCCTACCTGCTGTGTGCAGTCGATCCCGCCCGCGCCCGAGACAGCGCCCTCGAGGTCATCGCGGCCGCAGCCCACGACCCCACCGCAGCGGTTCTCGGCATGCGGGCGCTCGGACGAGCGCTGCGCTCGTTATCGGGATCGACCGAAGCGGCCGGTGTGCTGCGCGAAGCGATTCGGCTGGCGCAGCAGCATGGGTTGACCCGCGCGCTTGCCGACGTTCGGGTCAGCTACGCCGGCGCGCTGGCCGATCTCGGCAAGATCGATGCGGCGCTCGCGCAATGCGAGCTAGCGGCTGCGACGATGCGCGGCCGTGATGCCGGGCCGGTGCTCGCCCAGCGCGGTCTCATCTTGTGCCGGGCCGGCCGCTCCGAAGAAGCGCTGGCGTACTTCGCCCGCGCGCTGCCCGTGCTGCGCGCCGCCCGCGACGTCAACTTTCAATGCCTGCTCTACATGAACCGCGGCAACCTATTCGCCTACCTCGGCCGCCTACCCGCCGCGGAGCGCGACTTTCACGCAGGTGCGATCTTGGCGAAAGCACACGGCATGCGAGAGATCGCCGACGAGTTAGCCGCGAACCTTGGTTTCCTCGCGGTTCGACGCGGTGATATTCCCTATGCCCTAAGGGTTTTTGACGGTGCCCTCGCCGGCGCCGGCACCTACAGCAGATTCACCTTGACCCAAGACCGTGCCGAAGCCCTGCTCGCCGCAGGGCTGCCGCACGAAGCGCGGGTCGGCCTCGAGTCGTTGATCGACGACGTGGCGCAAGCGGGGTTTGCGGTGGACGTCGCGGAGTGGCATCTCATGCTCGCGCACGCCGCCTTGCTCGAGGGAGACCCAGCCGCCGCCCGAGCCTTCGCAGCCAAGGCCTACACGGCGTTTCGCCAACAGGCGCGTTCGCGATGGGCGCTGCTGGCCCGACAACTCGAGGTGCGCGCGCGCTGGGCAGCGGGCGAGCGTACGGCCGCCCTTGCCCGATCGGCCCGCGAAGCGCATGCGATGTTGTCGACGGCGGGCTGGCAGGTCGCGGCGTTGCATTGCCTGCTGGTGGCCGCACGCGTCGAGCTCGACCGCGGCCGGCTCCAGGTGGCACGCGGCGATCTCGCCCAGGCTGCCCAAGCACGCCGTCGCGGGCCGGCCGATCTGCGGGCCGCCGCGTGGTACGCCGAGGCTTTGCTGCGGTTGGCAAGCGACGATGCGCGCGGCGCGACCACCGCGCTGAAGGCCGGCCTCAAGGTGGTCGACGAACACGCCGCATCGCTCGGCGCCACCGACCTGCGCGTGCACGCGACCGGGCTCGGTACCGAACTTGCCGGCCACGGCGTACGGCTCGCGATCGAGACAGGCAAACCTCTCGGCGTCCTAGAATGGATTGAACGCTTTCGGGCCGGCGCATTGCGACGCCGACCCGTACGACCCCCGACTGATGCGAAGCTGGCTACTGACCTCGCCGAGCTGCGCCGAGTGACCTCCGCCCTGGCGCAGGCCACCGCCACCGGCTCCGAGTCACGCACTCTTCGGTCTGAGCAACTCCGGCTGGAGGAGGCGGTGCGGCATCGGTCACGCCATGCAAGTGGACGGGGTGCTCCGACGCCAGCGCTGCACGTCGACCCGCTGCTGTCGACGTTGGGCCACCGCGCCCTCGTCGAGATTCTGCGGGTCGACGACGCGATGTTCGCCGTTACCGCGGTCGACGGCCGGCTGCGCCTACACACCCTCGGCGGATATCCCGAGGCGATGCGCGAACTCGAATCGCTGCGCTTCTCCTTGCACCGGCTCGCGCGCGGGCACGGTTCGGCCGCGTCGTTGGCCGCTGCTCGATCCGGGCTCGCACATGCGGCGACGGCCCTCGATGTACTGCTGCTGCACCCGTTGCTCGACATGGTCGGCGATCGTGAACTGGTCATCGTCCCAACCGGCCAATTGCATGCACTGCCCTGGCCGACGTTGCCGTCGTTGCAGGGTCGACCAGTATCGGTCGCGCCGTCGGCGACAACGTGGCTGGCAGCGATGCGCGCTGCGAACCCACCGCGAAGCCGACGTGGTGGCCGCATTGTGCTGGTGGCCGGCCCCGACCTCGACCATGCCAGCCTCGAGGTGAAGGCTCTCGCCAAGCTCTACGTCGCACCGCAGGTATTGAGCGGGGCAGCCGCGACAGCCGACGGCGTGCAACACGCAATGGACGCCGCGGAACTGGTGCACATAGCAGCGCACGGGCGATTTCGGGCTGACAATCCGCAGTTCTCGGCAATCGAGTTGGCCGACGGGCCGTTGACGGTGTACGACCTTGAGCGAGTACGTCGCGGGCCTCGACGGTTGGTGCTCTCGGCCTGCGACTCAGGGCTTTCCGCCGTGCACGCTGGTGATGAGCTCATGGGCCTCGCAGGTGCGGTGTTTTCCCTTGGTACCAGCACATTGATCGCCTCTGTGGTGCCCGTCGCCGACGACGCCACGAAGGCACTCATGGTCGAGCTCCATCGTGCGCTGTGCGCGGGTTCGGCGCCTGCCGATGCGTTGGCCACCGCGCGTTCGCGGGTTGCCGCCGACGGGTTCGTCTGCTTCGGCGCGTCGTAGCTCGCAGCCCGTATGTCGCTGCTTAGGGCGCGCCGGTCGCGACCGGTCGGGTGCCATCGGCGATCCAATTCGACCACGATCCGACGAACAATGCCGGGGTTGGCCGACCGGCCAGCGTCATAGCGAACACGGTGTGCGCGGCATTGACACCGGAACCGCAATAGGCGCCGACCTCCGTGCCGGGCTCGATGGCCAGTGAATCGAAGCGGGCGCCCAGTGTCTCGATATCGAGAAACTTACCGTCCGCACCGACATTGGCGTTGGTGGGCAAATTGACTGCGCCGGGGATGCGGCCCGCAACCGCATCGACCGGCTCCACTTCGCCGCGATAGCGCCCTTCGATGCGGACGTCGATCAGCACCCCGTCCTTCGCAATGCAGGCCGCGTCGTCAGCGTCGAGAATCGGCAGCCCGCCGGGTCGTGCCGTGAACGCGCCGGGCGTAACGACCGGCTCTTCGGTGGTCACGGGTTGCCCCGCCGCGATCCAGGCCGCATAGCCACCGTCGAGAACTCGCACGTTGTCGTGACCGAAGTACCGCAGCTCCCACCAGGCGCGCGACGCCGGCACCGAGTCGGCTGCGTCGTACACGACAACCGCGCTGTCGTCGTCGATTCCTAGGCGACGCATGAGCTCGTCGAAATCGGCGGCTTCGGGTAGCGGATGGCGGCCGGCCGCCCCGCGGCGTCCGGATAGTTCGGTATCGATGTCGGCAAAACGCGCGCCGGGCAGATGGCCGGCGCGGTAGCCGAGAATCCCTGGCGGGCCAGCCAAACTCCAGCGGACGTCGATCAGCGCCGGCGGTGCGTCACTGGCGATCTCAGCGGCCAGGGTGGGCACGTCGACGAGCAGGTCAGGGCGCGATGACATGCGGTCAGTCTTCCCTATCGCTGAATGCGGCGCGGATATCGGCCGCCCTGTTCACCGATATCGAGATCTGGGACACGACTGAGTTCATGCTGTTGAGACGCTCGCCCGCCGCAGAACTCATTGCTCAGCGGCCCGCGAAGGATGCGAGGGGTACGAGTTGTTCAGTTGCGGTGAGTGAACCGTGGTGACCGATCAGCCGAGCTTCGTTGGGGTGCCGCTTGCTGGCAACGACGGCAATATCGGCGAGCGCGGCCACAATCACGTCACCAATACGCGCGCGGTAGGCGGCAGTCACCGGGCCGAACCAACCAGCATCGATCGCCTCGTCGCGGCCGCACACAACGGCGTCGGAGCCCAAACGTTCGCGCCAGATCGCGAGCACATCATCAAGCGCGCCAGCACGAACGTACAGATAACGCGCCCGCGCCTCCCCCGCCATGACCTCGACGCCATCGCGCAATGCCGGCTCGGCGTCGACATCGATCCGCCCGTCGGCGCTGATGTCGACCATTCCGTGGTCGGCGGTGACATAGAGCTGCGCACCGGAAGGCAATCGGCCTGCCAACTGATCAACGAGACGATCGACTAGTTGCAACTGCAACCGCCACGCAAGAGACCCGACGCCGTGCCCGTGTCCGGTCCAGTCGAGATCGGCAATATACGCATAGACCAAGCCGGGACGACGCGTCGCGAGCGCCGCTTCAAGCTGACCGATCGCCCCCGCCCCGACCTCACCGAAGGTGTCGGCACCCACGAAGCCGCTACCACGCAACGCTGCGCGATCGAGTCCGCCGCCCTCGAACTCACGTTTTGCCACCTCGACGACTGAGGTGCCGGCCGCCACTGCTCTCTCGAACGCGGTCGGCGTTGGCTGCCACTCGAGAGGGTCTACCGCGGCGTCCCATCGCAGTGAATTCATCACCCGCGTGGTGCCGGGGATCATGACCTGGTACCCGAGGATGCCGTGTGCACCTGGCGGCAACCCGGTGCCGATCGAGGCGATGCTCGCGGCCGTTGTCGAGGGGAAGCCGGCCGTGAGATCGCGACCGTGACCACCGGTCAGAGCGGCGTGAAGAACCGGCGCGTCATCGGGGTGCGCCCTGACGAGTTCGGCACCGAGGCCGTCGACGAGCAGCACACACGCCGCGGCAGCGGGTGGCAATCCGAGCACATCAGAAAAGCAGGGCGTGCCCACCGAAGCGAGCACCGCAGGAACCAAGTCGGCCAGCGATGAAGCGCCGTAGCGCGGGATCGGTACCGAACGCGGGTCGACCGCCGTCACTCGTCAGGCCCGAGCCCGGGCGGCTGCCTCTGACAACACAGTCGCGAACCTGATGGCCTGAGCGACCACCGGCGCGCCGTCGCCGTCTTGGCTCACGCGCAACGACAGATCGTCGGCGGTCATCGTGCCTGAGTACCCGTGGTCGGCTTCGCAGGTCTCATCACCACACGTCGCGGGTTCGAGGTCGAGATGACTGATCGCACCCCACCCGACGATGAGCGTCGCCTCGCGATACGACCCGCCCGGCGCGTATTCGGCCGGGTTCGCCACCGTGGTGGTCAACGCGACAGACGCGATGCGCGACAGCGGTACGACCTCGGTGGTCGTGGTCGCGTGTGGATACGGCGTGACTTCACCAGCGGGGTGCTCATCGGTGTGACACACGATCAGCCGGCTGGGCGTCACGGCCAAGACCGTCACGTGACGCCTGATGCCCATCGCGTCATCGAGGGTCGTTTCCTGGTGGACGACGTGCGCGAGGGCCTGCTCGGTGCCGAGCGTGGCCCGCAGCGAGTCGGACATGAGCTCGGGGTAGTAGCCGCTGCGATCGACGTCCGCCCAAAGTTCTGACTGTGCCGCCTCGGCTGTGGTCTGGGCGCTGGTGGGGTCGGGCATGGGTCCATCTTCCCCTATCAGCGGCGGGCGTGCGGCGACCCTCCTGCCAGCGTCCGACGAAAACCGTCGGAGGGTCCAGGCAGGCTCATGAAATAGTAAGCGCGCGATCGAGCCTCGCGATTGAAAGGGCAACCACCATGGCAACCTTCGAGACGACCAAAATCGAGGGCGGGTCTCCACGAAAAGAGCCGGAGATCGGGCGGCCGCTGCTCCGGCGGGTGGCCGAGCTTGTGCTCCACCACCGCAAATGGGTGGTCATCGGGTGGCTGGTGGCGCTCGTCGCCGGTGGTGGCGCAGCAGGTGCGCTCAGCAAGCGCCTCTCAGTCGACTTCTCGATGCCCGGCCAACCCGGCTACGAGACCGCGAAGAAGATCACCGCCATCTACGGCCCGAACAGTGGCTTCATGGCACCCACGATCGCCGTCGTGACCGTCCCGTCGGCGACCTCCGTCCCGGCCCAGTCCGATGCTCTCGGAGCGGCCTTTACCGCGGCCGCCGCAAAAGTCCCCGGCTCGCGCATTGTCGACTACCCGAACACCCATGACACCGGCCTGATAGGTAAAGACGGCCGCACGACGATCGCGCTGCTGTTCGCACCGCTGCCCAAGACCTTCGGCGTCGACCCCATCACCACCCCACTGGGCGACGCACTGAAAGCCAACCTGCCCGCGGGATACACCGTCGGCGTCACCGGCCTCAACCAGCTGGCATCCGGTGGCGACAGCAAGGGCCCTGGCGTCCTGGTCGAAACGCTGTTCGGTGCACTCGGTGCGCTCGCCGTGTTGGCGTTCGTATTCGCGTCCTTGCTCGCGCTGGTGCCGATGGCCGTCGCTGCCGTCTCGATCCTGTCGACATTCCTCGTCGTGCTCGGCCTGACCTACCTGACCGATGTCTCGTTCATCGTGCAGTTCCTGGTGGCGTTGGTCGGACTCGGTATCGCGATCGACTACAGCCTGCTGCTGGTGACCCGATGGCGCGAAGAACGTGACCGTGGGGCAACCAACGAGGCGGCGGTCATTCGCGCAGTCGAGACCGCTGGCCACACCGTCGCGGTGTCTGGTGTCACCGTCGCAATCGGCCTTGTCGCCCTCATCGTGATCCCGGTGCCGGGGCTTCGCAGCGTCGGTATCGGCGGCATCTTGATCCCGCTGGTGTCGATCGCGGTCGTCTTGACCTTGCTGCCGGCCATCCTTGGCGGCATCGGCCCCCGCGTCGACTGGCCACGGGTCAGGCACGAGAAGCAAGCCAGCCGGGCGTGGTCACGCTGGGCCCGCCTCATCGTTCGACGCCGCTGGATCGCCGTCGGCGTCGCAGGCGTCGCGCTCGCCTTCGCGATCGTCCCGATCTTCGGCATGAAGGTGGGCGAGACGTCCGTGCAAGCGCTGGCGAAAACCGGCGCCGCCCGAGTGGCGTACGACCGGCTGACCGCGGCTGGGCTGTCGCCGGGAGCGCTCACGCCGATCGAAGTGCTGGTCCACTCCGATGCCACCACGGCCACGGTCGCGAAACTGACGGCCGTCGACGGCATTACGTCAGTCGCCGTGCCCGTCGGAGCGAAGGCCCGGCAGCCTGGATACGACGACATCATCGCCATCCCCGCCAACGAGACGGTGAACAACACCACGCTCGCACCCGTGCAAGGGGCCAAGAAAGCGGTCGGCCACCTGCCTGGTGTCGTTGGCCTCACCGGTCAAGGCGCGATCCAGCAGGATTACTCGCACGCCGTGTTCGGCCAGTTTCCGTTGATGTTCACCCTCATCGCGTTCGCGACGTTCATCCTGCTGGTGCGCGCATTTCGATCACTGCTACTCGCAGTGAAGGCGGTGCTGCTGAACCTTGTGTCGCTTGCGGCGACGTTCGGCCTGATCACCTGGTTCTGGCAGGAAGGTCACGGCTCCACCACGCTGTTCAACATTCCGGCGACCGGCGCGCTGACGTTCTGGATCCCGCTGATGGTGTTCGCGTTCCTGTTCGGCCTTTCGATGGACTACGAGGTCTTCATCCTCAGCCGCATGCGGGAGGAATACGACGCCACCGGATCCACCGAACACGCCGTCATTGAAGGCATCGGTCGCACCGGGCGGCTGGTCACGAGTGCGGCACTAATTCTGTTCATGGCCTTCGCGTCACTCGCATCGGCGCCGAACACCGACATCAAGGTGCTCGCGACTGCACTCGGCGCGGGCATCCTGCTCGACGCCACCGTGGTGCGGGCGTTGCTCGTGCCGGCGTTGGTCTCGCTCTTTGGTCGCTACAACTGGTGGTTGCCGGTGTGGCTGGCGACCCTATTGCGGGTGGAACCCTCGCCGCTACTGCCGAAGACGGTGTCCGCGAACTCGGTGGCGTACCCAGGCGGCTGACCGCCGCGGCTCCGATCAGCTGCTGGCGGCGGAGGGTTAGGGCCGATGCTCCGAAGCCCACAGCGCGGCGCCGACGATGCCCGCCTCGTTTTGCAGCTGCGCGGCGACAACCTTCGTGCGCACGCCCTCGAGCAGCGGTAGGAACTTGTCCGCTTTCTTGCTCACGCCGCCGCCGAGAATGATCAAATCGGGCCACAGCAGCGCCTCAAAGTGGCGGAGGTACCTCGATACCCGCTTGGCCCAGTGCTCCCACGTCAGACCTTCACGCTCGCGCGCGGACTCGGCAGTCTTCGTTTCCGCGTCGTGTCCGTCGATCTCGAGATGGCCGAGTTCGGTGTTCGGCATCAAGGTGCCATCGAGGAACACGGCGCTGCCGATACCGGTGCCGAACGTCAGCAGCGCCACGGTGCCGCGAACGTCGCGCCCGACGCCGTACCGCATCTCCGCAAGACCCGCGGCATCGGCATCATTCAACGCCACGACGTCGCAGTCGGTCGCTGCCGAGAGGGTGGCTCCCACATCGGTGCCGATCCACGCCGAGTCGATGTTGCTCGCCGTGCGCGCCCGGCCATCAACGATCACCGCGGGGAAAGCCACACCGATGATCCCGGCATAGCGAAAACTTGCGACCACCTCGCGGGCGGTCTGCGCAACCTCACCGACCCCCGCACCAACCGGCGTGACAAGGCGCACCCGCTCCGCGGTCAAGGCGCCGTGCACGAGGTCGACGGGCGCGCCTTTGATACCTGACCCGCCGATGTCGAGACCAAATACGTCTGCCACTCAAACGCCCGAATCGTCATGGTCGCCGGGCGTCGAGGAGCCCGGGCCATCGCCGCCGTCGCCGTCCCCTGCTTTTCCGCCTGCCATCTTGCGAACTTGCTCGGCAACCCAGCTGCCAAGATTCACCGTTCCCCCGCCGACGTCGCGCAAGAACTTCATCAACGGATCGGGTGACTGGTCAAACGACTGCTTGTACGAGGCTGCGGCGGCCTTGACCTCATCGACGAACGACGCCCGCGGATCATCGGCTCGTTTCGGATACGTTCCGGCAAGGATGCGCTCGTACTCACCCGATTCCACCCACCGCTTGATCTCCAGCGCTCTGACCACCGCGAACGGGTGCGTCGAGTTCAAGATGTTGAGAATCCGGATCACGCCCTCGCGCGCATCGCCCGTCGACTCGTACTCCTCGGCCTGGGCAAGAAACACCTGCAGGTCCATGTCCTTGACTCGCGCACCACCCGCCATCTTCATATGCACTCTGGTAACCGCGCCGGGATCCTGGCTGACAAGCAGGCCAGCCCGGTCACACGAAAGTTCCGCTTTGCGGTACCACTCCTTCAGAGCCGTGACGATCGCCCGCAAGCCGAGGCCGCCGAAAGGGATCGCGCTGCTCACCCCGCTGATGCGCATCAACGCAAACAGTACTGACGAATACAGTGCGTGCCCCGACAGCACGTGACCAAGTTCGTGCCCGAGCACCACCCGCAACTCATCGTCGTCGAGCAGCTCGACCGTGGCGGTGCTCACGACGATGAATGGATTGTCGAGACCCAGCGCCCACGCATTGACCCGCGGTTCCTGATTGATGTACAGCTCGGGCAACGTCGTGATGTCAAGAATGCGAGCAGCGTCGCGATAGATCGCATAAATGTCAGCGAACTGGCGCTCATCGACGCGCACTGCCGAGGCGAGATACATCATCCGCAGCCGGCGTTCGCTGAAGAAACCGAACATGCCTTTCAGCAGGACGTCGAATCCTGGCACCGAACGCAACGTGACAAGCGCGGCGCGATCGGCCGGGTGTTCGTAGGTGCGCGAACTGATGCCGGGGAAAGCCACCCGGCCGGCCGCATCTTTCGGGGCCTTCGTACCCTTCGCCCGAGCCGACCCGCTGCTCTTGCGCGGACGTGCCATGTCCCCCGAGCCCTCCGTGTCAGCCATATCCGCCACGCTACGCCCTGGCCTGCGCGCGTGCTGTCGCGCTAGCCGACCACCGCCGCAACGTTGCCTCCCGGGCCGCTCCGGTTTGAGCCTGCACCAACAGAAATAACGCCTCGCGCGCCTTGCGCTGCGCGGCCGACGAAAGGGCCATCCCGGGGCCGGCACTCGCGGCGACCAGCGCCGACGTCACCGCGATCAGCAACTCCAGTGCCTCGGCTCGGCAGCTAAGCCGTTCGTCGATCGCCTCAGCGGGCGGCACGTCGTCAGCGAGGGCATAGCACCGGAGGCGGATGTCGCGAAGTGCCACCTCAAAGATCCGCGCTGCGTCGATCGTCGCCGATTCGTGGCGAGCCTCACCCGCAGCACGAAGAAGCGTGACCGCGCTGCGCGCAACGCCAAAGATTGCCCCGTTCGCGTTGGCGACCATCACATCGCTCGCCAGCCAGTCGGCGTGCGGTTGATGCAGTGCAATGTCGTCGTCAGCAATGACAACGCTGTCAAGCGCCAGGACGACGGTGTGCGCGGCCTCAAGGGCAGCAGTTCGAAGTTTCGTCTTCATCGAGAGCCCGCCACCTTCAACCGCCGGAATCGCACCGAACACCACGTGGCCGTCATCGGTCACCCCCGAGATGAACGCGACATCGTTCAGACCCCAGCCGGTGTACCACGGCGCGACGCCGTCGAGTTGCCAACCACCGTCGAGACGACGCGCGGTCACCGGCCGATCGGGGAATCTGCGCAGGTGCGAGAAAGCGATGCCGGCCACCAACTCTCCGGTGGCGAGCCGAGGCAAGTATTTTGCGGCCGCCGGAAGCGCACTGTTCGCCAGCATCCGGACCGCCGCGTGGTGCTGCACCTGCACGAACCAGGTGGCGGCATCGGCGCCGGCGAGAATTTCGGTCACTTCGCGTAAGACCGCCGCTGAAGCGCCGGCGCCGCCGACGTCGACCGGCGCAATGATCCCCAGCAACCCGGCGTCCGCGATGGCCTTCAAGTGGGAGCGGGGAACGCTGCTCGCGTCGACCTGCGCGGCCGCGGGCTCGAGCACGTCGTCCGCAACACGGCGAGCGGCCTCGATCAGCGGATGCGGCACGCCGTCAACCTAGCGGTGGGCCAGCAGTCGCGGGCGGCGGGTCGGTCCCCGGCCACCCGGCGTCCACCCGCGAGAATGACCCGCATGGCACGCAGAACCGCACCCACGCCCCCGCCCCCGCCGTCCGCCGAGCAGATCGTCGACATCGACGTCGCTGAGGAGATGCGGGGCAGCTTCCTTGAGTACGCCTACTCGGTCATCTACAGCCGGGCGCTGCCCGACGCGCGCGACGGGTTGAAGCCGGTACATCGGCGGATCCTGTTCCAGATGGCCGCGATGGGCTTGCGTCCCGACCGACCGCATGTGAAGTGCGCCCGTGTGGTCGGCGACGTCATGGGCAAGCTGCACCCGCATGGCGACACTGCGATCTACGACGCGCTCGTCCGGATGGCCCAGCCGTTCTCGATGCGGGTGCCACTCGTCGACGGCCACGGCAACTTCGGCTCGCTTGGCGGCGACGATCCGCCGGCCGCATATCGTTACACCGAGTGCCGGCTCGAGAACGCCGCCGAGTTGATGACCGACGGCTTGAACGAGGAAGTCGTCGACTTCGGACCGAACTACGACGGCCAGGAGCAGGAACCTTCAGTGCTTCCCGCTGCGTTCCCGAACCTGCTGGTGAATGGTGCGGCAGGGATCGCGGTCGGCATGGCCACCAACATGGCGCCGCACAACCTCGTCGAGGTGATCGCGGCGGCTCGGCATCTCATCAAGAAGCCG
>Ga0209863_10000691_pt1 | contig 15344 bp, 11 predicted proteins | sample OrgsoiDNA2013046_FD_185796 | JGI IMG/M metagenome (GOLD analysis project Ga0209863, IMG submission 185796) | Permafrost soil microbial communities from the Arctic, to analyse light accelerated degradation of dissolved organic matter (DOM) -... | ecosystem: Environmental > Terrestrial > Soil >...
GCCTCAGTGACGCCTTCGACCGGGCGGCGGTCGCCATCGAATGGCTGGATCGCTTTCCCGACGCCGCGCCGCCGGAGCGCCTCGAAATCGAGATCGCGATCGGCGAGGACGGCGCGCGCGTCCTGAAGCTGCGCCCTGTCGGCGCGCGTGCCGCCGCGCTGGTCGCGGCGCTTGCTGACTAAAGCCAGCGGTCAGCCTACGAAGTCGCGGGCGACGGCGGCGATGCCGGGCGCGTCGAGCTTGAAGTGCGCGTAGAGGGCCTCGGGGGTGCCGGACTCGCCGAAGACGTCGGGGATGCCGTGGCGACGGATGCGCACCGGCTCGCGCTCGGCCAGCGCCTCGCAGACCGCGCCGCCCAGGCCGCCCGTGATCTGATGATCCTCGATGGTGAGGATCCGCTTGGTCTCGCGGGCCGCCTTGGCCAGGAGCTCGACGTCGATCGGCTTGATAGTGTGGATGTTGATGACCCGCACGGAAAGGCCGTCCTTGGCGAGGAGCGCGGCGGCTTTGACGGCCGGCCCGACCGTGCCGCCGGTGGCGACAATGGTCAGATCGTTGCCGTCGACCAGGGTCACCCCCTTGCCGAACTGGAACACGTAGCCGTCCTTGTTGACCCGGTCCAGCTTCTGGCGCGTGGTGCGCAGGAACGCCGGTCCTTTGTGGGCGAGCAGATATTCGACGGCGCCGACGGTCTCCAGATCGTCGGCCGGCTGAATCACCGACATGGTCGGCAAGGTCCGCATGAGCGCGATGTCTTCCAGGCCCATCTGCGAATAGCCGTCCTCTCCGATGGCGACGCCGCAGTGGCTGCCGACGATGCGGACATTGGTCGCCGAATAGCAGATCGACATCTTGACCTGGTCGAAGCGCCCCGTGATGAAGCAGGCGAACGAGCAGCAGAAGGGGATCTTGCCGGCCAATGAGAGGCCCGCCGCGACGCCCAGCATGTTGGCCTCGGCGATGCCCATGTCGAAGAAGCGCTCCGGGAACTTCTTGGCGAACTTGCGCGAGCGCGTGCTCTCGGCGAGATCCGCGTCGAGCACGACCACCTCCGGGTGCGTCTCGCCGAGCCGCGCCAGGGCGTCGCCAAAGGCGTCGCGGGACGCGACGCCCGGGATGACGTCGCGGGACGCGACCGTGAGAATGACGTCGCGGGACGCGAGGCCCGCCGGGGTGCCGTCGCCGGCCATCAGGCCGCCTCCTTCACGAGCGCCTGGGCCGCGCGCAGCTCCGCCACCGCCGCCGCCAGCTGCTCCTTGTTCGGCGCCACGCCGTGCCAGGCAACCTTCCCCTCCATGAACGAGACCCCTTTGCCTTTGATGGTCTGGGCGACGATGAAGGTCGGCTTCCCCTTGGCCGCGCGCGCCTCGGCGAAGGCCCCCGCGATCTGCGGGTAGTCGTGACCGTCGATGGTCAGCACGTTCCAGTTGAAGGCCCGCATCTTGTCGGCAAACGGCTCGATGTTCATGATCTCCACCACCGATCCGTCGAGCTGGATCTTGTTGTGGTCGAGAATGACGCACAGGTTGTCGAGCCCGAACTTGGGGGCCGACATGGCCGCCTCCCAGATCTGCCCCTCCTGCGATTCGCCGTCGCCGATCATGACGTAGGTGCGGAACTTGTCGCCGTCCAGCTTGGACGCCAGCGCCATGCCGATGCCGATCGAGAACCCTTGCCCGAGGGAGCCGGTGGACGCCTCGATCCCCGGCAGGAGAAAATCGGCCGGGTGTCCCTGTAGCGGACTGCCGAGGTGCCGCAGCGTCGGCAGCAGCTCGCGCGAGAAATAACCGGCGTGCGCCAGCACCGTGTAGAGCGCCGGCACCGCGTGTCCTTTCGAAAGCACGAAGCGATCCCGATCGGCCCAGTGCGGCTCTGCGGGGCGGTGACGCATCTCCAGGAAGAACAGCGTCTGTAGAAGATCCATGGCGGACAGGGTGCCGCCCGGGTGGCCGCTCTGCGCCGACGCGATGGCGTCGAGGTTGTCGATCCGCAGATCGAAGGCGCGCCGGCGAAAAGTGGCGAGCGTGGGTCCGTCGAGCGTCATGCGCGGCTGAGTTTTCCCCGACGGCCGGCCGGGCTTCAAGGGAAAAGCGTTCGGGCCCGGTGCTTCCGCCCGGGTGCTATGGTGTCACGCGTGCTCGGCGGATCGGCAACGCTTCTCGCGGGTCTGGCGGCGCTGCTGGCGGATGTGGCGCCACCCGCGCGGCCCTCGGCCCCCGTGCGGCCCACGCCGCCAGCGCCCGCCGCGACGCAAGCGCCGGCGGCCCGCGTGGTCGCCCAGAGCTACCCGGTGATGGGGACGCAGGCGACCTTCTCGGCCTTCACGGCCGATCCGGCGCAGGCCGAGCGAGCCTTCGTCGCCGCCTACGCCGAAATTCGCCGCGTCGAGCGCCTGATGACCGACTGGGAGCGGCCCGGCGAGCCGGAGAGCGACATCGTCCGGATCAACAAGGCGGCGGGGAAGGATCCGGTGCGCGTCAGCGCCGAGACCATCGAGGTGATCGACAAGTCGCTGGAGATGTCGCGTCGCTCGGAGGGGGCGTTCGACATCACTTTCGCGGCGATGCACGGCCTGTGGAAGTTCGACGAGGACATGGACAAGACCCTCCCGTCGCCCGCCGAGATCGAGAAGCGGCGCAAGCTCATCAACTGGCGCGACGTGCTGGTCGATCACAAGGCGCACACGGTGAAGCTGCGCCGGGCCGGCATGCGGATGGGCCTGGGCGGCATCGCCAAGGGGTACGCCGTCGATCGCTGCGCCGCGGTGATGCGCGCGCAGGGGCTGCACGACTTCATGGTGCAAGCGGGCGGCGATCTCTACGTCGCCGGGCGCAAGGGGAGCGCCAGCTGGATGGTCGGCGTCCGCGATCCGCGTGGGGGGCCGCGCGACATCATCGCGCGCATGCCCATCGAGGACCACGCGTTTTCGACGGCCGGCGACTACGAACGCGGCTTCGTCATGAACGGCAAGCGCTATCACCACATCATCGATCCCAAGACCGGCTACCCGGCGACGGCCTCGCGCGGCGTCACGATCTTCGCGCCGAACGCGTTCCTGGCCGACGGGCTCGACGACGCGGTGTTCATCCTGGGGCCGAAAAAGGGGATGCAACTGGTCGATTCCTTCCCCGATTGCGCCACGATGATCATCGATGCCAAGAACCAGGTCTGGATGTCGAAGTCGCTTGAGGGCAAGCTGCAACGGCTGGGCGCGCCCACGGATGGGATTTGAAGAACATGAGTGACGTCGCGATCATCGGGGGGGGAATCATGGGGTCGGCGGTCGCGTTACGCCTGGCGCAGCGGGGGATCGAGGTGACCGTGATCGAGCGCGGCATCCCCGGCGCCGAAGCGTCGAGCGCCGCGGCCGGCATCCTCGGACCGCAGATGGAGGCGGACGGGCCCGGGCCGCTGCTCGATCTCGGGCTCAAGAGCCGGGCGCTCTATCCGGCGCTGGCGGCCGAGCTGCGCGATCTCACCGGCATCGACGTCGGTTACGACCGTTCGGGGGTGCTGTCGGTCGCGCTCGACGAGGCGGGGGAGGCCGAGCTCGGGGTGCGGCGGACTTGGCAACTCGCGCGTGGGCTGCGCGTCGAGAGCCTCTCGGGCGACGCCGCCCGCACCCGGGAGCCGGCGCTGGGCCCGGCCGTCCGCGCCGCGCTGGCGTTCGCCGACGACGCACAGGTCAGCGCCCGCGAGCTGGCGCGCGCATTTTCGCAGGCCGCGGCCGGGGCCGGCGCCCGTTTCCTGACCGGTCGCTACGTGCGGCGGGTCCTCATCGAAAAGGGCTCCGTCGTCGGGGTCGAGCTCGACGGCGACACGCTCGGCGCGGGGGCGGTGGTGGTGGCCGCCGGAAGCTGGTCCGGCCTCGTCGAAGGGGCGGGCGTGCCGGCCAGCGTGGTGCGTCCGGCGCGCGGTCAGCTGGTCTCGATCGAGACGCGGCCGCCGCTCTTCCGCCAAGTCGTCGCGGCGCCCGGCGGCTACCTGGTGCCCCGCCGCGACGGCACCGTGCTGGCGGGCAGCACCGTCGAGATGGTGGGCTTCAAGAAACAGGTGACGGTCGGTGGGCTGGCCTCGATCCTGACGCTGGCACACACCCTGATCCCCGCGCTTGGCGAGGCGCCAGTCACCGGCTCCTGGTCCAACTTCCGCCCGTTCACCGAGGATCACCTTCCGGTTCTGGGGTCGACCTCCGTGCGCGGCCTGGTCCTGGCAACCGGTCACTTCCGCAACGGCATCTTGCTGGCGCCGATCACCGCCTACGCCATCGCCGAGCTGGTCGCCACCGGCCGCGCCACCGTCGACCTGGCCCCCTTCTCGATCGAACGCTTCGCGCGTTAGCTACACTGTGGGCGCAGGCGGAAGCTGGCTCGCCGTTCTGGCTGGCCGGCGGGGGTGATCTGATTGGCGGTCTCCGGTCCCCTCTCCCCGCTTACGCGGGGAGAGGGAATCAGAGCGCCCGGCTCGAACCGGTTCCTGCCACCCCGGGGCACCGGAATCCGTCCTTCCAGCGCCGTTTTTGCACCGCAGTGTAGCTAGCGTCAATCACCCTGGTCGTCGCCGGCGATGTCACCGGTCGTGATCGCGCCGGCGCCGAAGCGATCGGCGATGGCGTCGAGGGCGCGGTTCAGAGTGTCGGCGTGGGTCGGGCGCGGCGCGAACAGGCCCAGCTGGGGCGCCGCCGCGGCGACCAGGTTCTGCGCCGACACCCCCGTCAGACGGGTGGGGCGCGCCGGCTCGCGCGCGAGCAGCGCGGCGGCCTCGCGGTACAAAGTCTGGCCGTCGTCGGTGGGCTCGTCGAAGGTGAAGCGGCGGGTGACCAGCGTGAAGTCGGCGCGTTTGAGCTTGAGCTGCACGGTCCGGGCGCGCAGGCCGGCGCGGCGCAGCCGGTGCGCGACCCGCAGTGCCTGCGCGTGCACCCGAGGCCGCAGCGCCTCGACGCCGGTCAGATCTTCGTCGAAGGTCTCCTCGGCGCCGATGCTCTTGGCTTCGCGATCGGGGACGACCGGGCGCGGATCGATCGCGCAGGCCCGCTCCCACAGATCCCGGCCGCCCGGTCCGAGCCGGCGTTCCAGCGTGGCGGGATCGAGGCGCGCCAGATCGCCGATGGTCGCTATTCCCAGGACCCCGAGCTGGTGCGCGCTCTTGGGCCCGATCCCCCACAGCCGGGAGACGGGCAGGGGGGCCAAGAACGCGGCCCCGGCGCCGCTTTCGGAAGGCACCTCCAGCTGCCCGTTCGGCTTGGCGAGATCGGAGGCGATCTTGGCCACCAGCTTGACGCCGGCGATCCCGGCCGAGGCCGGCAGGCCGACCTCGTCGGCGATCCGGCGCCGCAGCCGCGCCGCGATCTCGGCGGGCGCGCCGAACAGACTGCGCGAGGCGGTCACGTCCAGGAACGCTTCGTCGAGCGAGAGCGGCTCGCAGAGGGGGGTCACCGACTCGAGGATCTCGAACACGCGCGCGCTGGCGTCGGCGTAGGCGTCGAAGCGCGGCCGCACGACCACCGCGTCGGGCGCGAGGCGCAGCGCCCGCGCCATCGGCATCGCGCTGCGCACGCCGAAGGGGCGCACCTCGTAGGAGGCCGCCAGCACCACGCCCCGGCGCGCGTCGCCGCCGACGATGACCGGACGCCCGCGCAGAGCGGGATCGTCTCGCTGCTCGACGGAGGCGTAGAACGCGTCCATGTCGAGGTGAATCACGGCGCGCGGTGGGGCCGCCGCCGTTTCATTGGCGCTACTCGTCGGCGTCGCCACCGCTCTTCTTGCCGCTGTCGCCGCCCGAATCGCTGTCGCCGCCCCCATCGCTGTCCTCATCCGAATCGCTGTGGTGCCGGGATTTTCTACCCTTGGGTTTGGGCGGTGGTGGCGGTGGCGCCTCGTCGCCGCTGGCCTCTGACTTGGGGGCGGTGGTGCCGTAGGTGAAGGCGATGCTCGCCGTGAAGGTGAAGTACTGATCGACGGCGCCGCCGGCGGCGTCGTGCGTCGGCAGATCGGCGGCGACCGAGTGCATCGAGTACCAGTAGCGCCGCCAGGCGACGCCGGCCCGCACCTCGAAGTTCGAGCTCAGCGCAAATCCGCCGCCCAGCTCCGCATCCGCGCCCTGCACGGACAGGTGCGGGAAGAACGAGGTCACGATCTGGGTGCCGGCCTGGTTGAAGACGTAGCGGTAGCCGCCGTCCAGCGTCACCGAGAGCGCGTCGGTGACCATCAGCCGCACCCCGGCCCCGAACCGCGCGTAGTGGTAGATCGTGTCCGGGATCCGCAGGGCGGTCCGACTCGCGCCGTTGAACGTGAAGGCGTGCTCGCCGCCGGTCCCGGACAGATAGAAATCGTCCGCCCCCGCGAAGGGGAACCGATAGCGCAGTCCACCGGCAAACTCGTGCACGACGTTGCTGTACTTGGCGCCGTTTCCGCCCGTCGAGGAGACGATGCCTTGCTCGATCTTCACGTCGAGCCCCAGATTCGCCAGCGCGCCCCCGTCGAACGGCGCCACCGGAAAGAGAACCAGCTTCCCGAACACGATCGGTCCGAGCCCGAGCGAGTAGGGGAGAACCGTCGGGTTGTTCAGGAGCGATGGCTGGTAGATCGAAAGGCTCCGATTCAACCCTCCCCCCCCGACCTCGATATCGATCCAGGGTACGGACGACGACGGTGTGCCGCTCGCCTCGCCTTCCGGCGGCGGGGTCTCCATCTTGACTTTCGGCTTCTTGCGCGAAGGGGGGGGGGCCGCATCGGCTTCGGGCGCGGCCTCCTCGGAGGCAGCCGCCTCGGCCTTGGGCTTGGATTTCTTCTCGGCCACGGGCGCCTCGTCGTCGGCGCCACCTTCGTCACCCGTGGCCGAATCGTCGTCCTCGGGCGCGTCGGCGACGGCCGCCTTCTGCGCCTTCTTTGCGTCTCGGGGTACCTGCCCGCGGCCGATGTCGGCGCCCAGCTTGCGCCAGAAATCCCGGCCGACCTCGACCGCCAGCTTGCGCGGGTTGGCGCCCGAGAACGAGGCGTCGCCGAGCTGAGATCCCTCGCCGCCGTCGTGCACCACGATCTTCGCCCGGCGTGGGCCGACCTCGCCGGTGATGATCGCCGCCAGCCCCAGCTCCTTGGCCAGCGTCTTGAGACCGTCGTCGCTGTCGGCGTGCGCGCCCGTGCTGGCCATCGCGGCGCCCATCTCCCGCGACTTGACCAGCTCGTAGCCGTGCACCTTGAGCGCCTGCATCACCGCCTTGCGGATCAGCGCCTCCTTCGCCCCTTCGAACTTTGGGATGCCGATGCGCTTGGGCGCCGCCTGGGCGCCCGCCGACCAGGCCAGGACCAGCGCCGCGCAGAAAGCCCCGAACCGGATTCGCGTCATTGTGAGATCCCCATGGTGGTCAAGTCGTCCGCCAGCTCGCTTCGTCATTGCGCCGCCGCCGCCATGATGAGGGTTTCGGCCCACTGCTCGACGCAAGCTTGTTGGGCGGGAGCCAAGGGACTCAGGCCGAAGGGCATCTGCGAGCCGCCTGGACAAACGGCGGGATTTCCGGACGGCAACGATATCTTGTCGATGAGGAGGCCCGCGGCGGGATTGGAGTTGGGCTTGAGGTATGGCCCGAAGCCGGCGCAAACCGAGCTTTCACCCGCATTCCCCGGTGAATTCACGCTGACCAACCGCGAGCCGATGGCGGCGTCGACGGTCAGATTCAGACCGGCGCTCAGAATCCCCCCCGCGGAGTCGTGGCATCCTGGCGTGCAGGTGGTCATGACGATGGTGGCGCCATCCAGGTCGCCCGCGCAATTGACCCCCGTGCCGCCGGTGCCGGCGCCGCCATTCGTTCCGGCCGTCCCGGGGCCGCCAGTCGTCCCGCCGCCGCCGGTGAGGAGCGACGGATCCAAGGTACCGGGGCAGCCCATTGCGCCCAGTGATGTCGCCAGGACGCCCAGGAGTCCGAGCCATCCAGGGGCCCGCCGATGGAGACTTCGCGGCATGATGTTACTTCCTTTCGAGGTGGGGGGGGACGATCAGCGCCCGGTCATGCTGCGCGCGTCTAAAAGACGTTCGAGCTCGTCGGGTGGTAGCACCTTCTTCTCCAGACAGATCTGCCGAACAGTTTTGCCAGTCTTGTGAGACTCGTGGGCGATCGCCGCGGCGGCGTCGTAGCCGATCCGCGGGTTCAGCGCCGTGACCATCGCCAGGCTCTGCTCGATGAGCTCGGCACAGCGCGTCTCGTTCGGCTCGAGCCCCTCGATGCAGCGCGAGGCGAACAGCCGGCAGCCGTTGGTCAGGATCGCGATCGCGTGCAGGAGGTTGGCGGCCATGACGGGGATCATCACGTTGAGCTCGAAGTTGCCGGCCGCGCCGCCCCAGCCGATGGTGGCGTCGTTGCCGATGACCTGCGCGCAGATCATTAGTAGCATCTCGGACATCACAGGGTTCACTTTGCCGGGCATGATCGAGCTGCCGGGCTGCAGATCGGGCAGGATGATTTCGCCGATTCCGCAGCGCGGTCCCGACCCCAACCAGCGGACATCGTTGGCAATCTTGGTGAGGCTGACCGCCGCCGAGCGGAGCGCGCCCGAGGCCTCGACCAGCCCGTCGCGCGCCGCCAGCGCCTCGCAGAGGTTCGGCGCCTGCCGCAGATGGATGCCGATCTCCCGCGAGATGATGCCGATGACCTTGGGCGCGAACTCCGGCGCCGACCCGAGCCCGGTGCCGACGGCGGTGCCGCCCAGCGCCAGCTCCGAGGCGGCGTTCGCCGCCGTGCGCACCCGTCGGATCGTGTTGGTCAACATCTGCGTGTAGCCCGCGAACTCCTGCCCGAGCCGGATCGGCACCGCGTCCATCAGATGGGTGCGGCCGATCTTGACGATGTGATCGAACGAGCTGGCCTTGGCCCCGAGCGCGCCCTCCAGCGCCTCCAGCGCCGGAATCAGATCGCGCTCCATCGCCTCGGTGGCGGCGATGTGCACGGCGGTCGGGAAGACGTCGTTCGACGACTGCCCCATGTTGACGTGGTCGTTGGGGTGGACCGGCTTCTTGCTGCCGATCTGGCCGCCCAGGATCTGGATCGCCCGGTTGGCGATCACCTCATTGGTGTTCATGTTGCTGGAGGTGCCGGAGCCGGTCTGGAAAATGTCGACGATGAACTCGACGTCGTGCTGGCCGCCCGCGACCTCGTGGGCGGCGGCGATGATCGCGTCGGCCAGCTTGGCCGGCAGCTTGCCGGTGTCGCGGTTCACCTCGGCGGCGGCCTTCTTGATCAGCGCCAGCGCCCGGATCACCCGCCGCGGAATCCGCAGCCCGCTGACCGGGAAATTCTCCGACGCGCGCTGGGTCTGCGCGCCATAGAGCGCGCCCGCGGGGACATCGACGTTGCCAAGCGAATCGGTCTCGGTGCGGCGATCGTTGGCCATGGTGCTCACGACTCCTCGAACAAGACGTCGGCGGTCAGGTCCTCGGCGCCCGCCTCGAGGCGCGCGCCCGACAGCTCCGCCGTGGTCTTGCGCAGCCGCTCCGCCAGCACCTGCGTGAACGACCACAAGAGCTTGGTCGACAGCTGCGGCTCCTTGCGGATGATCTCGTAAAAATCGCGGCGCGACAGCAACAGCACCCGCGAGCGCTCCTCGGCGGTGGCGCTGGCCGACCGCGGCTGCCGCCGGTCGATGAGCGCCATCTCCCCGATGTGCGATCCCGGCTCGAGGTGGGTGATGAAGGCGTCGTTCTTGTGCAGCCGGATCTTGCCGCGCAAGAGCACGTACATCTCGTCGCCGGGCGTCCCCTCCTTGATGATCTCCTCGCCCGGCGCGTACTCGCGCACCGTGGTCACGTTGAGGAGTCGCAGGATCTCCTTGTAGATGAGGTGCCGGAAGAGCGGCATCTTGCGCAGCACGTCCACCTTGCGCGCCAGCTCGGCCGCGCGATCGTCGGCGGCGGCCGGCTGCCCCTCGACCCGCACGACGATCGCCGTGATGTTGTCGTGCCCGCCGCCGGTGTTCGCCAGATCGATGAACCGCTTGGGCAGCAGCTTGACGTCGTCGCCTTTGAGCGCCTCGATGATGCGCGCGTCGTCCAGGTAGGCGTGCAGCCCATCCGAGCAGAGCAGGAACTGGTCGCCCGGCAGGATCTCGAAGTCGATGGTGTCGCCCTGGACCGTCTCGTAGACGCCGACCGCGCGGGTGACGGCGTTCTTGTAGGCCTTGTACTGGGAGGTCTCGAAGGTCTCCTTGGTGACCCGGCCACGGCGGATGAGCTCGTTGACCAGCGAGTGGTCCTCGGTGAGCTGGACGACCTGTCCGGCGCGCAACATGTAGATCCGGCTGTCGCCGACGTGGCCGATGAAGCCGCGATCCCCCGCGATCAGCAGGGCCGAGCAGGTGGTCCCCATGCCGCGCTTCTCGGGCTCGGCCTGCCCCTTCTGATAGATGGTCTGGCCGGCGGTCTGGATGGCGTTTTCGAGCAGGGTGAGGACCTCTTGCGGCCGGACGGTCGCGTCGGCCGCGGCGAAGCGTTCGACGGGTTCGCGCCCTGCGTCGACCGCATTTCTGAATTCGTGTACTGCGAGCTGCGACGCGACCTCGCCAGACGCGTGCCCGCCCATGCCATCGGCGACCACGAAGAGCGACAATTTCTTGTCGACGAGGAAGTTATCCTCGTTTGTCTCGCGTTTCTTTCCGACGTCGGTGGCAGCCCAGAAGGATAGCTCCATGGGGGGTCTCTCCGAGTCTTCGATCGCTATCACGAAACCCATCCGGGCCGATACCGGAATCGCGTACGAATTCCGCGGGCTTGACAGTCGGAGCGACCCTCTTTAGATATGTTCCTCCCCGCGTCGGCGGGGCATCCTCGGGGATCGTCTAATGGTAGGACGCCAGACTCTGGATCTGGCTATCAAGGTTCGAATCCTTGTCCCCGAACCACGCCCACGGTATAGAAGCCGCTTAATTTTTCACTCTGGCCCCATGGTCTAGCGGTTAGGACGACGCCCTCTCACGGCGTAAACTCGGGTCCGATTCCCGATGGGGTCACCACTCAGAACCCACCTTTTCTGCGGATTTTTGAGCTAGTTCGAGGTTTGTGAGCGAGTTGTTGGCACCAGGTTGGCACGATTTTCGTGCTCCGGTGCCCCGAGCGGGTCGGTCTCTCCTCGAAAATTGAGGAACCCGATGTAGCTGTGAGAGACCCCATGCACGCGCGGAATCAACATGCGCGGGAACCGGGTGATCCCGTCGCTGACTGCGGCAATGGTGCTTGCAGCCCGTATCGTGAAGCCCCAGGGCGAATGACGATGACGAACGGCGACGGGAAGTCGGACAGCTCCGTAGTACGGAGAAGCCGCCGAACAAAGCCGGGCGACCGGCGGCGGAGGCGGTCGAGGGAAGGGGGCTGGCCAAGGGGAATCCGCCCGAGAGCAACACGCTCCGGACACAGGGCCGGGACGGTGTGCCAAGCGCGCTCGAGCGGATACGGCAAAGAGCAAGAAAGGACAGGAATCAGCGATTCACGGCGCGCAGCACACGCAGCGCATTCAAAAGGTGCTCGAAGACGCCAACGTCAAGCTGAGCAGCGTCATCAGCAGCGTTCTTGGGCAGACCGGCCGGATGATTCTCGACGCGCTCGTCGGTGGCGAGACCGATCCGACGAAGTTGGCGGCGCTGGCGCATCCCCGGATCCACGCCAGTTCCGCGGAGCGCGCTGAAGCGCTTCGCGGCAAGGTCACGGAGCATCATCGCTTCATGCTCAAGCTCCACCTCGAGCAGATCGACTCGTTGCAGAAGGCGGTGCGCGATCTGGAGGCGCGCATGGGCGACGCCCTCGCTCCCTTTCGCGAGCAGGTCGCCCGGCTAACGACGATCCCCGGCGTCAGCGACATCGTCGCGCAGGTGATCGCTTCCGAGGTCGGTCTCGACATGAGTCGCTTCCCGACCCCGGGTCACCTGATTTCTTGGGCCGGCCTCTGCCCGCGCATGGACGAGAGTGCCGGCAAGCGCCGCTCTACCCGCATCCGCAAGGGTGCGCCTTGGTTGAAGACCACGTTGGTCACGGCGGCCTGGGCTGCCGCTCGCAAGAAGACTGGCTACCTGCGTTCGCAGTTTCTTCGCCTCAAATCGCGTCGCGGTCCCAAGAAGGCCATCATGGCGGTCGCCGCCTCGATGCTCACCGCCGTCTACTACATGCTCAGGCGCAAGGCCGACTACGCCGACCTCGGTGCCGACCACTTCGATCGTCGTGATAAGGCGAAGGTAGCCAAACGCCTCATCAAACGCCTACAGGATCTTGGCATCACCGTAGAGGTCAAAGCCGCCGCCTGACCCCCCTCAGCTCAGCGTTCGGTTTCTATCGAGGCGTGTCCTCAGAACCGCCGGTTGCCGCGCCGATGCCGGCGGTCCCGGCACCGCCCGTCCGGAGAGCGCTCCGCCGGTTCCAGCAAACGTGCCACCTGTGCCCGCTCCATCTCCTGCCGTTCCGGTGCTGGCGCCCGCGCCGTTGCCTCCGGTGGATGCGCCGCCCGAGCCTGTCGTGTTTCCAGCCCCGGTGGTACCGGCTGTTCCGGTGCCGGTGCCGGTCGTGCCAGCGCTTCCACCAGATGTACCGCCCGTTCCGCCGCTCCCGGCAGGGGACCCGCTGTCGCTGCTGGTGCACGCCCCAAGTGCGCAGCAGATCAGACCCAACGCGAGCCTTCCGGCGAAACCGAGGGATTTGGTGGTCCGCATGAGTTCTCCTCGGTCATGAATGTCCCGACAGGCATCAGAAACGGGTCACGCGGGGCACCTCGTGCGATCCCGCCTCCAACCGCCACCGATTCCCGATTCCCTTTCCGATGACATCGCTGAACCAATTTTGGTGAGGAGGGGGACTCTAGGGTAGAGGCGGGAGTGGAATGTGGGACTATACTAAATCTCCTGTGACACAGGCCAGCGCTGACGGCAGCGGGGCGGGCGGTACGAATCGACCGTCGCGTGCGACGCGACGGATTGTCATAGCGCGTCAACGTAGCATCTCTGACCCGAAATTGGGCGGATCTGCTACTAACTTATTCCTTGGGGCGATTTCGCGCGTCGATCATCCTCGCGGCGGGTGATCCGGAATCTGGAAACAATCGTCTGGAAAAACACTAGAGACCATCGAAAAATGTTCGCACGTGTGCGATGGTCGTGGGTCGAAAACAACCCGAACAAGAGGCTCCCATGAAGGCAGCGAGGATACGTTGGTTGGCTGGGGCGATGCTCGTTGGGAGCGGGTTTGCGGCGTGCACCGGCGCTATCTCTGGGGGATCTACGGGGCCGAGCGGGGCGGGCGGCAGCGGCACCAGCAGCTCGACCGGCAGCGGCAACACGGGCGGCAGCGGCAATGGGGCTGGAAACGGCAACACGAGCGGCACCGGCAATTCGACCGGTAACGGCGGCACGGGAGGAATGGCGGTGGTTTATCCACCGGGGGGCCCAGCGCCCACCGTGCTTCCGATTCGCCGATTGACGAACTCCGAATACACGCAGTCTGTGAACGATCTCTTCCCAGGATTCACCATACCCCCGCCGACCTTCATTCTCGACAACAAGGTCTTCGGGTTCGTGAACCTGTCGAGCTCGCAGTCGGCCAGCCAGGTGCTGATGGAGCAGTATGAAGGTGCCGCGGAGATGATTGCGCTCGGCGACGACCAAAGTCCCCAGGTTTGGACAGGCGTGGCGGCCAATCCGGACGTGCTCACCGCGTGCAATTCCACCGCGAAAGGCGCGCCCGCTTGCGCGCAGCCCTATCTTTACGGCCTGGCGAAACGAGCCTACCGACGCGCTCTGACCACCACCGAACAGACCGCCCTCCTGGCTTTGTTCACGAACCCGGCCGGGGGTACCTATTCGCAGCGGCTCGGGCTGGCGATCGAGGGTATCCTGATCTCGCCGAACTTCATCTTCCGCCCCGAGCTTGGCGACGCGACGAAGGTCGTCGCCACCGGGATCTTGTCGCTGACCCCCTGGGAGATGGCGACCCGGCTCTCGTACTTCATCAACGGCTCGATGCCAGACGCCGCCCTGACCGCGTCGGCGGACTCGGGAGCCCTGGCAAATGCATCCGAGGTGAGGGCGCAGGCGACGCGACTCCTTGCGCTTCCAAGATCTCAGCAGACCCTGGTCACGATGCACAAGGAGTGGTTGGGCATCGATGGCATCAACGCACTGACCAAGCCCGCGGCCTTTCCGACCTTCACGTCGACCCTGGCCTATGAAATGGGTCAAGAGACGGCGACCTTCGTGAAGAACGTGATGTTCACGCAGGGCGGAACATTCAACGATCTGTTGCTGTCGCCCTACACGTTTGGAAACGCCGACATCGCGAGCTTCTACGGAAGCGCGGTGGCCGCTTCCTCGGCCCCTCCCTCGGCAGACCTGACCGTGTTCAACAGAATCGATTTGAATCCGGCTCAGCGCACAGGGCTTCTGACCCAGCCTTCGTTGATGGCGACCCTGGCGAAGGACTCGGCGTCGCAGGATCTGGGAACGGCCATCATCCGCGGAAAATTCGTGCTGCAGCAGATTCTTTGCCGGGCCATTCAGGAGCCGTCACAGGCCCTCGTGGCGACGTTCTCACCGCTGGATCTGACCGTGACGACGCGGGCTCAAGCAGCCACGCACGAGACCAGCCCGGTGTGCGCCGGGTGTCACTCGATCATCGACCCGCTCGGGCTTCCGTTCGAAAATTACGACATGATTGGGCAGTGGCGGGACACCGATAAAGGGATGCCCATCGACGCGAGCGGTCAGATTGGAGATGCGGTCACCAACGCCAATCCTGTCGCCTACAAGGGAATTCCAGCGCTCGCCGCGCTGGTAGCCCAGCGAGCGGAAACCAGGGCCTGCTACCTCCAGCAGTGGTTCCAGTTCTCCACGGGGAAGCTCGTGGCTCCCCCTGATCAGCCGTTTCTCGATTGGATGACCCAGAACTTCACGCCCACCCAGAAACTCGTCGATCTGGTGGTGAACATGGTTGCCAGCGACAGCTTCCGCCAACTGGCCTCCGCCAACTGAAGGTCGTGCCATGAAACCCCAAAAGAACATAGTGCGCAGCATTCCTCGCAGGCTTTCGCGCCGTACCATGCTCCGGGGCGCCCTGGGGGCCGGGGTGGCGCTGCCGTTCCTCGACGCGATGATGCCCAAGTCGAGCCGGGCGCAAGCGGTGGCGGTGCCCAAACGTTTCGGTGTTTTTTTCAGCTCGTGTGGAACGGAGCCCGAGTTTTGGACGCCCGTCGGCACGACCGCCGGCGTCACGACGAGTCCGACGAAGACCAACCCGGCAATCCATACCAGCTTCAACCTTTCTGCGACCCTGAACCCGCTGGCGGCCGTCAAACAGAACATCGTGGTGCTCCGCGGTGTCAGCAT
>Ga0209863_10000692_pt1 | contig 15319 bp, 17 predicted proteins | sample OrgsoiDNA2013046_FD_185796 | JGI IMG/M metagenome (GOLD analysis project Ga0209863, IMG submission 185796) | Permafrost soil microbial communities from the Arctic, to analyse light accelerated degradation of dissolved organic matter (DOM) -... | ecosystem: Environmental > Terrestrial > Soil >...
CGTATACCTTGTTGAACCGGGGTTGCAACTCCCTCAATGCTGCATCCGTCATAACACGAAGAGGGCGCAAGGGGTGGTCTTGCGGTACCCGCTGCTCCGCGCTCACGTAGCTGAACACATCCAGTTGCTGCTTGTCTTCGCCTCGCATGCCTTCTTCTTATCAGCTTTGCTTGTGGAAACTAGAATCATTCTTGGTTCTCAAGGCCTTTTTCCGCAGCCTGCTAGAGATTCTCGCGTCGTGGCGGTGGCAAATTTCACTCAGGATTTGGTTTTGGTTCGGATCTTTACGCAGACACTCGCTCGTTGTGTACCGGTCGAGCTTCCGCATTCGAACCTGGGGCATCAGAGTGGACCAGAGCCAAACCTTATGGAGCGAGAGAGGAGCTGTCTGCTCAATAGCGCTCACATTGGAACCGCGAAGTTGAGGTGGTGCCCTTCAAGCTCCGTGCTACCCTTTTTTTCGCCACGGGCGGATGTTGTCGATCCACGGCTGAATCTTCTTGAGCCACGTTTGGCCGAGTCTCATCTCACCGTCTCCATCCCATTGCACCACCGCATCCTCTTCATTGGTTTGACGTACGGTGCCCAGATCTCCAGTCGGCTTACCGAAGTTTCCCAATCCCTCAACCCGATCTCCTGGATTCAACTCCTGACCTGTAGGTTTGGGCGAGGCCAGCAGCGGCCTCTGAGCCCGATCAGAGTCTGCTGTTGCCCCGGGATACGACAACGGCGGTTGCGTAGTCTTACCCAGTTTGGGTGTCCGATGAGCGCGGGGCGATTCCATAATGTTTCGTCTTCCGACTCCAGTTTAGGTTCTCTTGACCGCGGCCGCTGAGCTAAATTGCTCAATCCCTGGCATTCTCTGCGGTGTGCAGTCAGACCAGTTTGTTTTGAAAAGAAGTTCGTAGTGACCATAGAAGGCGCATCGCGCGCTGGAGCAATCGTCTTACCCGAAGCTGCTCTTCGTGGGAAATCCAGGCGCTCTGATATCGCCTGCGTTCGCTGAGAGCTTTGCGAAGGGGCTTAAGAACTGCAGAGTGGTGCAGCTTGCCTCCGGCATCCACTACTTGCAGGAGGATCATGCTGAGGTTATCGCCGCCAATGTCAAAGAATGGCTCATCGACCTGGGCGTTGACTGTCGGTTGGAGCGCATTGTTAGGCTGTCTTAAGGGGAAACTTCATTACTAAGATGTTCGTCCTCCGAGAACATCCAACGCCCACGTTCGCGGGCCAATAGGGGCTTGAGTTTACGAAGTGTTTTCCACGCTGCCGCGCAGTATCTGCGAGCGTCCTCAGAGCATCAGCAACTTTCCACTGCGAACCAGAGTCAAGCCATTGCCCTGTATGCGACGGACCACAGCTGTGAGATCGTCCAGACGTATGTTGACGAAGCGAAGAGTGGGTTGGTGCTGAAGTACCGACCGGGCCTACGAATTTCCAATCCGGCAGATGTGGCGCCCTTCCTTTGCCTTTGTTCTTCATTTGGCGAGACCCCTTGTTGGGACTGTGCTCGATCCGAGCGCCAACTTTAGGCTCAAGAGCCGAAATGTCGGCCCCCGGAACAAGGGTCGGTTCCTCGAGTGTCCGATTTTTGAACATAAGCGTCCCGACCTCCAAGAACTCGTGCACATTGGACATGTACGACATTGCGGCAGGCAATTGTTTGTGCTTAACTTCCAATTACGCAACATCGCGCTTCGTGGAAGCCCGAGGTAGGAGCCAGAGCTTGAAAGTCCTCCGCGCTTGTCGTCGTGTCCTATTGATCACCAGCGCTGGAATCGCGGCGTATCTCATTAGCTCCAGCGTATTCGCCTTTGTAATTGCAAACCTTTTACACGTGGAGGATGACCCGATGCGCCGTGCATCTCTGCAGGGCACCCTGGGTTTTTCTTTCTCGGCCCTGTTAGCGTTGATATCGGCATACCTTGTTTCGCGAGTGTTGAAGTCCGGTGGCTCCACTAAGGGTGCGGCTCGGTAACCGGGCGCACTTATTTGATACTTCGTTCAAGTGGTGGAGCGGCTACTAGCCTTACTGTCCTTTCTTGACCAGTCTGACGCCTCGACCGGTGATAACATTCTGATAACATGAAGGAAATTGTCGGACGCCGAGAGCCGGCATTTTTTCGCATCACGGGCCCCCATTCTGATTGTTGGAAGAAGGTCAGATGCCGATCCTCCTCGTTGAGTCCGATGCCACGGTTTTGCAGGAATTAGAGCAGGCCGTCAGTGATCTCGGGGTACAGGCGCGCTCCGCTGCGACACTGCAAGCAGGCCTCGATCTTTTCGCAACCGCACACGCCCGCATCGTGCTCGTCGATCTGGATTCATCCACGCAAACCCTGGAACTGCTCAAGGCCGTTCTGGCCCTCGATCCGGGCGCGGAAGTCATCGTAGCCAGCCGTGATAGCTCCGCTGAGTTCGCGATGACGGCCATTCGTGAGGGTGCCTGCAGCGTCGAGGTTGGCGACCGCAATGCAGGAAAAATCGTCTCTGTCATCAAGCGATTGCTGGACTTGGCTCAGGACCGTCAGCGCGTCACGGACCTGGACCGGCAACTGCTGCAGGCCAGTCAGTTTCAAGGCATGATCAGCCGCAGCCCAATCATGTGGGAGGTCTTCTCCCATGTCCGGCGTATCGCTCCTCATTTCCAGACCGTGTTACTAACCGGGGAGACAGGCACGGGCAAGGAACTGGTGGCGCGGGCTCTACACGCTCTCAGTCCCGGCGCTATGCAGCCCTTTGCCATCTGCAACTGTTCCGCCTTGGCTGAGTCTTTGCTGGAAACGGAACTATTTGGCCACGTCAAGGGCGCTTTTACCGGCGCCAACCAGGACAAACAAGGCATCTTTGAGTTTGCCGCCAACGGTACTGTGTTCCTCGATGAGATCGGGGAACTGCTGCTGCCTGCGCAAGCCAAGTTGCTGCGTGTGCTCCATAACCATGAGGTCCAGAGGGTTGGCTCCCCGGTTGTGCGGTATGTGAACGCCAGGGTCGTGGGCGCAACCCACCGTGATCTGCGCAAAATGGTCAAGGACGGGCAATTTCGCGAGGATTTGTTTTACCGCCTTGCGACGCTGGAAGTTCTTTTGCCCAAGCTCAGTGATCGTAAGGAAGACTTGCTTCTCTTGGTGCGGCACTTCGTCGGCATCTTTGCCGAGAAGTTTCACAAACCCGTTGCTGGCGTCACCCGTCGGGCCCAGACCCGCCTTCTCGCCCATTCGTGGCCGGGAAATGTTCGCGAGCTGGAAAATGTGCTCAGCAATGCCTGCATGATGGCCACTCGCAGCGTGATTGATTTCCAGGATTTGCCGTTCTACTTGCGCAAGCCTTCCGAGGTGGCCGAAGCGACCGAGTTCCGGACCATGGAGGCGATGACTCACCAGTATTTGTCCCAAGTTCTGCAACAGGTTGGGGGAAACAAGGCACGCGCCGCTGAAATCTTGGGTATTAGTCGCGGCACGGTCTACGAAATGCTTGCCCGGATGAAGCGGGAGGGAGGCGGTCCTCAGTTAGCAAAAGTTGCAAACCCCTGAGAGGGTTCGGGCGTTTGCCGAACTAACTACTCTCCTGCTGTCGTGGCCGCTCGCGAGCGACCCTGACAACCGAGACTCTCCGGGTAGTTCGCGTCCAGAATATTCTTCGTCAGGCTCAAGAGTTCTGCCCAGGGAGTCGGCTTCACGCTGATGTCCCAAACTCCCATACTCCTAGCTTCCCGATGCAGCGCCGGGCTGGTGTTGGAGGTGAGAACCAGAATGGGAGTTCCAGGGCGTAGCGTTGCCACTCGTCGAATTAAGTTCAACGCGTCGGCGGAAGCTTCCTCCGGAAGTGCGAGTTCCGCGATGACCAAGGAGAACGGCGCCAATCGCAGCTGCGTCTCTGCCTCCCTCATGTCTTGTGCAACGGCAACTCTATATCCCGCTTGCAGGAGAAGGCCCTGATGAAACGTCAACAAGGACCCGTTGGAGTCGCCGAGGAGGATGTTGTGCAACATCAGCGTGATGTCACAAATGCCTGGGCGGCGCCGGGGCGGACGACGCCATCCGATTGCGTCTCGCCTTGCCTGCTGGCCGCTGCTTCCAACGCCTGCACAATCACGTTCGAGTCTCCAGATACCAGTGCAGCCTTCTCAATGTAGCCAGCAACGTACTGTTGCTTCAGCTTCAGCGAACTCTTCTGCGACAGGGAACTGAGGATGATCACCGGGATGTGCTTGGTGAGTGCATCCTCTTTGAGTGTTCGCAGAACATCCGCCCCCGCGATGATTGGCAACATCATATCCAGTAGGATCACGTCCGGCATGCTTTCGCGGGCCATGCGCAAACCGTTTTCTCCGTCCGCCGCCATTAGAACGGTGTATCCGGCTTTCATCAACTCCCGCTGGCTCGTGACGCGAATGAATTTGCTATCTTCGATTAACAGTACGGTTGCGGTCATGACATTTCTCCGATTTCTCTGGCTCACATTTCCTGAATGTTTGTACGAGCTACGACGATTGACCGGTCATTGGGGCCACTAGCACAGGCGAAGTGTCCGACATCCCGGCCCCAGGAAAGAACGTCGCCGTGAACGGTCCGTTCGCATTCTTTTTCAGCGTCATTCTGCGCGCTGCAGACCTAACCACATCTTCGATCAACGCGCCCTTCACATAGGAGGCCATCCCGTGATCGAGCACAAGCTCCAGGCCCGCAGCATTGGCGAGGTTCCAGGTATCGATCTCATTCGCCAACCGCCGCAGCGCGAGCTCGGCTTGCTGCTGATTGGTATCCGGCATCACGATGAGAAACGTATCGTGGCTGTAGCGCACGACGATATCCAAGCCGCGGAACGTGTTACGCAACAGCTTGCCCGCCCCCGCCAGCAGCGCGGCATCCGTCTTTTGTCCAGTCGGTGCGCCTCCCAGCTTGGACGCCGGGCGCGCTTCCATCAACAGAAACGTTACCTCAGTCCCAAGCCGGTTGGCACGCGTCAATTCCCGCCCGACGACCACATCCATCGACTCACGGTTGATTGCCTGTGTCAGCGGATCCAGGTACGACTGCTTAGCCAGCGCATCATGTAGCGCGAGTTCCTGAATGAGCTGCAAGCGCGTCGACGACAGCGTTCGGCGCTGGTCGACCGTGTAGACATTGAAAAGCGCCACCAGGCCGACCAGGCAAAAAACCACTTGCGAGAGAAAATGCGAATCCCTTGCAGCCATCAAACCACTCGCAAGCACCAGCAGCGTCAGCGCGAAGATCGACCACAATTGTGGATCGCGGCTTGTCTGAATGTTTAGCTGCCGCTGGATTTCATCTTGGTGAAACGATGTCAGATCATTAACTAGCTTGTCGGACTTCATGGCTACCTCTCTCTCCTCATCGCACACGACTGCGCCGTGCGCGTAGTACTACCGTCTTTGACTGAGCACTTGTCAGGCCAACCCCTAACCAGCGCTCTCAGAAGTCACCTCCGGTCGGTTACTGCGCAGGGAACAAAGGAGTTGCAGTTATCAGAGTCTTCCCATTTTGGGACCGCACTATCTCTTTCGAAACCTGCCCCATTGTTCGACTTTCCTACAGCCCAGGACACCGATCCTCGGCATTGCCCCCAATCGGGAGCCTAACCGGCCTGATTGCAACAACGTGTCTCCCAATCATGCGACTGTACGATTTCAGAACGCTAATCACACCCCAGAACGTCCTTGCGGGCTCTCAGGTCCACCCAGCCGCCGCGTCCCATTCCAGGAACTGCTCCACAAATCAGCAGCTTAGCCCCATCTCCCGCCGAGCCTCGGCAAATGGCCAGCCGCTTGCTATGTACCTCCGTACTTGGAGCCTATTCATCATGAACTCTAAATTCCGTAACTCGAACTCAAGCATACTGAAGTCTCTCCTCTGTGGCGCCCTGGTCACCATGCTGATTACCGCCGCGTCGGCCACCACCAGCTCGATACAAGTTCAGGTTGCCAGCAACGCGCCCGTTGGCCGCATTCTTTCCCTGGAGTTGGCCGTCAACTCCGTTCAACTCGTCACCGCCAAAGGCGTCATTTCCACGCTCGTCTCTCGCCCGTTCACTGTGGAGCAGAGCCACCTCGCCTCCTCCGCCGAAGTCGTCGGCCACGCTGACATCGCCTTCGGTATTTACACCAAAGCCCTGCTGACAGTTGCCAATCCCCACGTCATCTTCCTCGACAATTTCGGCAACATCCGCGAAGCCCGCTGGGTTGGAGCGTCGCTCACCACTGTCGTCTTAAAGCAGCCGATCACCGCCGCCGCCGCTCCGTCTGTTGTAAGAATCAGCCTCGACATCGCCAGCCTCATGAAGTTTGATCCCGCCCACCAGACCATGCTTCGCGCCCTGCCCACCTTTACCGTGTCGCAGTTAGCCCCAGGCAAAGCCGGCGCAGCCGCCGAAATCAGCGGCGAACTCGAAGCCGCAGTCGGCAAGGTAACAACCGTCAGCGGATCAAGCTTCACCGTCACCGACGCCGTCAGCGGCCTGACCACCACCTATCTCACCGACCGCAATACGATTTTCAACGGCATCAGCCTGCGCACTATGCTCAGCCTGCTGGTCCGCGTCCACTCCACCACTCGCAGCGATAATCAGTTGCTGGTGCAAGATGTCAGCATTTCAGGTTCTGGTCTCGGATCGGTCGTCACCGGCGTGATCACCGATTATTCAGGTACGAAGGCCGCCGCCCAGCAGGTTTACGGCGCTGGCGCATCCGCCACGCAACTCGGCGCATTCGGCACCGTCATCATGGACCCAGCCGCCTCCTTCCAGGTAGATTCCAAAGGCATGGATCTGACCGGCCTAACGCTAACCTTCGGCCCCAGCAACATGGTTGCCGGTCAGCGCATCCAGTTCATCAATCGAAGCACTCTTCCGGACAGCTCGAACGGCGCTACTAATCTAGGCCAGGCTCTGACCGTCCGCCTCCAACTCCAAAACATCTCGGGCACGGTAACCAACATTGCTGTCGCTTCCAACGGAAGCGCCAGCTTCGACCTCCAGCTTCCCGCCAACGACGGCTCGCCCCTGACCTCCCTCGGCGAGGGCGCCAGCATGGTTCACATCGTCACCCAACCGCTGACCAAGTCGTCCATCTCCGCCCTCTCCGAAGGCATGCAAGTCAAGGTTCGCGGCCTGCTTCTGTTCGATGTCCCGCCAACCGGAATGCAGAGCAACAGAGGTCCCCGAGCCATGGTCGCCCCCCGAAAACCCTCTTCCGACTACTACATGGTCGCCCGCCACATTCAGCGCGATGGCGTGGCCCACTAGGGGGGCACGAGGGGCCGCCTGCACTGATAAGATAGCCGTGTCGGCTTGCAAAATGCTTTCGGGCGTGTTCTGAGCGTGCAATGAAGACAACCGAAGAAACGAAGAATACGCCCGTCCTGCCGCACGGTATCTGCGGGCGTCCTCGGAGCATCAGCAATTCTCCACCGCGAATCAGAGTCAAGTGATCGCCCTGAACACGATGGACCACAACTTTGAGATTGTGCAGACGTATGTTGACGAAGCGAAGAGCGGATTGGTGCTCAAGCATCGGCCGGGTCTTCAACAGTTATTACGCGATGTAATCGCTGGGGCTGTGTCCTTCAAAACTATTCTGGTCTACGACGTAAGCCGATGGGGAAGATTCCTCGACACGGACGACTCTGCGCACTACGAATTTCTCTGCAAATCCTCGGGTGTCCCATTCATTACTGCGTGGAGATATCGGTAATGACTCCACACTACCGAACCTGATCATGAGGCCATCAAACGTTCCATGGCTGGAGAATCTAGCCGGGAGCTTTCCATTCGGGTGCATCGCGGAATAGAGGGGATCGTGCACAAGGGGTTTCGCGGCGGCACTCAGGCACTTGTCGAACGCGCAGAAAGACCCTGACTTAGCCGGAATCGTAGATGCTTTGGAACTGGCCTATGCGAAAGACTGCATCGCGGTCGCACTCAGAGAATGTGAAAGCGACTAAGCGAGAATTTCCCGCGTGAATAGCCGCAAAAGAAGGCCGATTCGATAGCACCGACCCGCGCCTGGCCGTGAGTCAACGTACTGCCGGACCTTGCTGCGACTTTGCGGTACCGCTAAGCGCAAAGTAAATGCGGCGCCTTACCTCCCGGGGAGAAGGCCAGTGCGCGCCCACTGGGCGCAGACTAGTGTCTGAATTGTGGACAGTACGGTAGGGACTGCCAACTATTCGTTACATGGTGTCGACAATTGTGCAATCGCCGGGTGCCCTATCCTCCCGGCGGCTGTTGCCAGGTAGTACCGTTCGCAGTGGCCCCGGAGTAAGCGGAGTAGGCCAGATTTCGTGAAGAAAGTGCGCTGGGTCTCTGGTTACCTCCGTACTTCTTATTTCAGCTGAAGAATCGTGCATGGGTCGCGGTGGAGTATTCTATCTAAAGAACGAGGTAAGGTCATTGGGCCCGAAGTAGAGTTTTGGGGTGGGAGCACGAATCTTCCGCTCGGGTGAGCAGTCTGCAGGACGGAACGAAGGATGCACGTGAGCACCGGCTCCACTCCGGAGCCGGATCGGCGGGTCCACGGCAGACCTGTCTCCTGTGGGAAGAGGATACGGGGTTTCGCACCTTATTCCTGAACAACCCGCAGCCCATGTGGGTATTTGATGTACAGACCCTTCAGTTCCTGGCGGTAAACGAAGCCGCTGTCCGACACTACGGCTACTCGCGTGACGAGTTTCTTCAGATGAGGATTTCCGAGGTTGGCCCGCCGGAAGATGTGTCGCATCTCGAGGTGCAGCTCGCTCAATCCCCCTCCGGTGACCAATCTCGGAGCGAGTGGAGACACCTCCTCAAAGACGGCAGTCTGATTGATGTCGATGTGCTCAGGCAGGATGTAACCTTTCGAGAACGGGCAGCGAAGCTGGTAGTGCTGAAGGACATCACGAAACAGAAACAGGCGGAAGAGGCCTTACGGCAAGCCGAGCGGAAATACCGGCTCATTTTTGAGGAAGCGCCGGTCGGCCTCTACCAGAGCACGCCCGACGGGCGCGTATTGAGCGCCAACCCAGCCTTGGCACACATGTACGGGTTCGAAACGTCAGAAGAGTACGTGGCTTACATCACCGACGTCCAAAGGCAAATCTATGTTGATCCGGCGCGCCGCACCGAGTTCAAACGCTTGATGGCGGAACGAGGTGGAGTACGGCATTTTGAGGTGCAGGTTTACCGCAGGGACGGCAGCAAGATGTGGCTTTCGGTGAATGGACGTGCTGTCTGTGAGAATGAAACCATCGTCCGCTACGAAGGTTCGGCGGAGGATATTACGGACCGCAAGCATCTGGAGGATCAACTGCGGCTGGCGCAGGAGCAATATCGTGAGATTTTTGATACCGCCATTGGGGGAATATTTCAGAGCACGCCCGAAGGGCGATATCTCAACGTCAATCCAGCCATGGCCAAGATGCTGGGCTATGACTCTCCTCAAGAAGTGATCGAGACCATCTCCGATATCAGCCAGCAGGTGTATGTCGACCCGAAGCGCCGGGAAGAACTCAAAATGTTGGCCCAACAGGGAGCGGTGAAGGATTTGGAATGTGAAGTCTACCGCAAAGATGGCAGCAAGATGTGGATTTCCGCCTACGTGCGGGCCATTATGGAGGACGGTGTGGTGGTGCGGTACGAGGGAATGAATACGGACATCACCCAGCGCAAATTGTTGGAAGATCAACTTCGTCAAGCCCAGAAAATGGAAGCGGTAGGCCAGTTGGCGGGTGGAGTGGCGCATGACTTCAACAATGCCTTGGCGGTAATCACGGGCTACAGCGACCTGCTCCAGATGAGCCTCTTCCCGGAATCTGTCTCGCACCGGTACGCGGAAGAAATCGCCAAGGCCGGCCGTCGCGCGGCCGCGCTCACGCGTCAGCTGCTTGCGTTTAGCCGAAAGCAAGTAATTCAGCCAGTTGTGTTGGACCTGAACGCAGCCACGCAAGAATTGGAAAAAATGCTGCGTCGTTTGATCGGGGAACACATCGAAATCTCGTTCAAACGTGGCACCGACCTAGGGCGGGTGAAAATGGACCCCGGGCAGGTGGAGCAGGTGGTGATGAACCTCTGTGTGAATGCGCGGGACGCGATGCCGCTGGGAGGACGCTTGTGCGTTGCGACCGCGAATGTCGAGTTGGATCAAGCCTACGCCCGCAGGCACGCCTACGTGCAGCCTGGTTCCTACGTGATGTTGAGTGTCAGTGACACCGGCTGCGGGATAAGCCCGGAGACACAGCGGCGCATGTTTGAGCCGTTCTTTACGACGAAAGATCCGGGCAAGGGAACAGGACTGGGCCTGTCGACAGTCTACGGAATCGCCAAGCAGAACAACGGATACATCATCGTGGAAAGCGAAGTCAAACAGGGAACCACCTTCCGGTTGTATTTGCCGCGGTTGGGGGAGAACGCAAAGGCTGCCGTAACAGAGCCGATGCTCCGTGAAGTTGCGTGCGGTACCGAAACGGTAATGGTGGTAGAGGACGAGGAGGCTTTACGCATATTGGCCCGCACCTGCCTGGAAAGTAGTGGCTACAGGGTACTCGACGCACCCGATCCGGCGGCAGCGCTGCAACTGGCGGAGATGGATGGCCGCAGAATCGACCTGTTGCTAACCGATATGGTGATGCCGGGAATGGGCGGGCGCGATCTGGCGAATCGGATGCTAGTTCTGCACCCGCGGGCAAAAGTCCTCTTCATGTCCGGCTACAGCAACGATCTCCTCGACCAGCAGCGCACATTCGAACCTGGTACAGAGCTTCTTGAGAAGCCTTTTACGCTGCTCGCGCTGCTCAACAAGGTCGGCAAGGTGCTGCATGGCACGGAGGGCGGCAAAGCCGCTGGGGCCTATTCAGGTGAATGAGTGTGCCCATGGCTAAAATCCTGATTGCCGATGACTCCCCCGTTCATGTCCACCTTTTAACAGGATGGTTGCAGGATCGCGGCTATGAGGTCGTCGAGGCACTGGACTCGGTGCAGGCGTGGATGAAGGGACTTCGCGGCCAACCGGACGTCATCGTTCTGGACATCAATATGCCGGGCGGGTCGGGTCTGGACGTGCTCAAGCGACTAAAAGCTTCGACCAAGACCCGGCACATTCCAGTTCTGGTCGTCAGCGGGAGCGCGGGATCGGAAATCCGCGACTTGGTAAGGCGCCTGGGCGCCGCCGATCTGCTGGAGAAGCCGTTGGACTCTGAAGACTTCTGCAGCGCGGTGGCCGGCCTGTTGGCTCAGCCTAAGTCCTGCGTTTCGCCGACGGACCACGACAAGACGGAGCCCCCAGGATCTCGTTCTCAGAGCAGACGTTGAAACCGTGGCTAAAATCGTGGTTGAAACCTTGGTTGAGAGCGAGAAAGATGAGCCAGGGATCCAGTCGGCTCGTCTCTTGACCCGCGGCACGTCGGTGCCATGGCAGATGTTCACTATTGCACAGTAAAGGAACGGAGGCCCGGCCTACATTCGCTAAATCAGGACTGGAACAATCTACATGCCGGACAAAGAGCAGCCCTCGCACTCAAATGCGAACGGCCATCACATTGGGCTTCATATCGGCAAAATGGTCGAGGTTTACACGACGCCAGCGGAACACTGGTGTGTCGTCTACCACTCTGAAGACACGGCCTTGACTGCGAGATGGAGCATGCCCAAGGAACTGAACGTGGATCAGGCCGCTGCATTGGCCGCGTTCAAAACCGAAGGCGCTGACTACGACACAGGGTGGCCTACCTGGCCGCATGGATGGTCCTCTCCGAAAGCATCGTAAGTGGTATGAGTCCAGATCGTACAAAACGTCTGGTGGACAGTCTGACCAAGGGACTTCTGCCTCCCGACATAGATGCTCTGAAGACCTTTTTTGCTCAGGGTGTGAAGACCACGACAGATCCTTCTAGCCAGCACATCCAACAACAACCTGCCATTCGGCGCCTGCTCAGCGCAGGCCTGATTGAGACCAAGAACGTGGCTTCTGGAAATTCCGGAAAAGGGCTGGAGCTTTTGCCAACAGCAATAACTCCGAGAGGGAAAAAGCTGCTCGACAACCTGGGCGACTAAGCTACACTCCGCGAGTGGTCGTAAACCTTGTCTACTCGGAGCAATCCTAGCGAATTCTTGACCGACACGATTGAAAGTACCGACATATATGCTTTCGCAACGCCTGATCTTACGGCACGCGCTTATTTCCCTTTTATCTGTCCTGCTATACGTGCTGCTGAACCGGCCTGAAGTCATCTTCATTTCCCGTATTGGATTTGTTGCCTGGTATCCCGCCATCGGTGTGGTGGTGGCGCTCCTGTTCGGTATCAGCCCGTGGTACGCGTTGCTGGTTTGTATCGCCGATACTCTTGCCGCGAAGGTGATCTTCGGTCAACCAGTCCTGTCCTTCAGCAGCACTGTCGGTAGTGTGGGCAGTGCCCTTTGCTATAGTACGGCTGCTTACATATTGCGCGGGCCCCTCCACATTGACCTTGGGCTGCGTCGTCGCCGGGATGTCGTCGGCTACGTTTTCGTGGGTGCCGCCGCGGCAGCAGGAGCGGCCGTCTTTGGCGTCGCATGCTTGATCGCCGATCACAGCATTGCCAGGTCCGAATATAGGTCCTCTGGAGTCGGCTGGTTTTTGGGTGACGTTATCGGGTTGGTGGGGATTGCGCCGTTTCTTCTCGTCCACGTCCTTCCCCACGTCCGTGGGTGGCTGTCGCCGGAGCGTCCCCAGGCCCATCCCGCTAAGGCGCGTTTCAAATTCGATCTTAGTGCGCTCGCAGAAACAATTGGCCAGGCGTTAACGATGCTCGCAGTCCTCTTCGTAATGTTCGGATCCAAGGACCGCCGTTACGATTATTTTTATCTGAGCTTTATTCCGATTATTTGGATTGCCATGCGTCAGGGAATCCGGCGAATTGTCACTGCGCTCCTCTTCATGAATTTCGGAATCGTAGTCGCAATGCATTTGTTCCCATCCAGCGCCGTCGTGTTCACCAAAGTGGCGTTGCTCATGATGGTCCTGTCCGCGGTCGGACTTATCGTGGGCTCCGAAGTCAGCGAGCGCCAACGCCTGGCCACTGATCTTCACCGACAAACCACATATCTGGATTCGCTGATTCAGAATAGCCCCATGGGAATTATCGTTCTTGACCGCGAAGGGACCATCGAACTTGCGAATTCCGCTTTCGAGAGGCTCTTTCAGTGTGACAGGAATGAGCTCGCCTCCATGGTGATACCGGACGGCGAGTCTAGCCATTCCACGCAACTCATTCGTCAGATCCTTGCCGGCAACACCGTGGCCAAAACCCTCCGTCAGCGGCGTAGCGACGGAAAGATTCTCGACCTGGCTCTGCAGGGCGTCCCACTCTCGGTAGAGGGCGAGGTTCGGGGAGCATACCTCATCTACGAAGATGTCTCGGAACAGGCCAGGTCGAACAAAGCACAGCGCCAGCACGCAGAGTCGTTGGACCAACTGGTGAAGGAATTAGAGCTCCGCACGAAACAGACGACCGGGTTAAATGAAATGGGCTCCCTGCTGGCGTGCAGCGGGAGTGTCAAAGAGGCCTCCGATGTTGTCGCGAACTCTCTGTCCAAGCTCTTTGCCGCTCCTTCCGGAGCCCTCTATCTCTTTCGCTCGTCGCGAGACCTAGTCGAGGCATCAGCTCGATGGGGAAAGGAAGAATCCCCGGCACAGACATTTGCCCCCGACGCCTGTTGGTCCCTGCGCCGTGGCCTGCCGCACTGGAGTGGGTATATGGGTAATGACATCGTCTGCCAACATATAACGAAGAGTCCAACTTCCGAGTCCCTGTGCCTTCCCATGGTCGCCCAAGGAAACACGATTGGCGTCCTACATTTGGAATTTGAGCGTGCGACGGAATTCACAAGCGAGCCCAGCACAGAGAGTCGGGACTCGCGCGAGCGCCTCGCGGTAAGTGCCGCCTCAAATATCGCGCTCTCGCTGGCCAGCCTCCAGCTGCGCGAAACCCTTCGAGAACAATCGATTCGCGATCCCCTGACCCGCCTCTTCAACCGTCGTTTCTTGGAGGAATCGTTCGCCAGAGAGCTCCAGTTGGCGGATCGCAACCATCTGCCCATCTCCGTTCTTTTCCTCGACCTCGACCACTTCAAGAGATTCAATGACACTTACGGCCATGATGCGGGAGACATGGTACTTCAATCTTTGGCGGAACTGTTTCTCAGATTCTTTCGCGCAACCGATATCTGCTGCCGCTACGGCGGCGAGGAATTCGCCATTATTCTGCCCGAGTCCTCTTCCAAAGACGCCGTGATCCGCGCCGATGTCCTGCGCGCCGAAGTCAAGAGTCTGCGGCTGCAACATAAGAAGCAGTCTCTGGGATCTCTCACCATCTCGGTCGGAGTGGCCACGTTTCCGGAGCACGGCTCAACTTCCGAAGTGTTGCTCAAAATCGCGGACCAATGCCTCTATGAATCCAAAGCTCGCGGCCGCGACGTTGTGACCGTGGCTTCGTCGAAAAACTCGTGATGATTTTTGGCAAGTCTAATGAGAGCCACGGTAAATACGCGTCGCCCGGCGGCTCATACGCTGCGTGTAGATTTCATTCCTTGGCAGAATCGACCTGCCAGATCACTCTGGGTCCGCAGGCGCTGTCACCAGAAATCAAAACCCGTTCACATACAAGGGAATTGATGTTTCTCTACCGATTGTAAGATCGCGTGACGTCAACACAGGCAGATCCATCTTGCCTTAGGATGGTTGAAAACGTGGCAATGGGCGGATCAAGGACTGTGCGAGGAACCGACAATGTGTGGCTTGTTTCGGTTTTAGTCGGAGGACTCGTGAGTACCACCTTCGCGGACTCACACGCGCCACCCTCCCACGTCATCTGGAACTGAAGGTCGTAAGCGCCGGGCTTGGCCACATCAAAAGTTTGAACCCAGCAAATTGGTTGAGCACGCCCCTCGATAAAAGTGCTGCGAACATCCGTATTTACGGTACTGGCCGGATCCCTTGTTCGGAGACTGCGAGCGGCTACATCGGTTCTGGGCTAAGAAACCGGGTGCGCGCCAATAGTCAAAGTCACCCCAGTTCTTGCGAATTTTCCTGCATTCACAGGCAAGCGAACTCGTCTCATTCTTCATGTAACGATCATGTAACGATAAACAAATCCTGCGCAGTTTCAGAGGTTTTGCAGTACCACCTGCGCCCTCTAAGTTATTGTAAAGACGTGAAGGGCGTGGCCTTTCACGGCGATAACACGGGTTCGAATCCCGTCGAGGACGCCAAACTTTTTCATTAACTAGGGCCTGTTCACACTAAGTCAACAATCTTCGGGTAAGATGCAAGGCATGGAGATTACTGCGGAGC